>Ga0209013_10006359_pt1 | contig 10042 bp, 9 predicted proteins | sample Cruoilmetagenom2_FD_187291 | JGI IMG/M metagenome (GOLD analysis project Ga0209013, IMG submission 187291) | Oil polluted marine microbial communities from Coal Oil Point, Santa Barbara, California, USA - Sample 2 (SPAdes) (version 2) | ecosystem: Environmental > Aquatic > Marine > Oil seeps ...
ACGGATCCTGTTTTTGCATCTGCTGCGAACTCAAATTGCTCAATTTCCCCTTCTTTCACTCGAGAAATTCCACCTTTATATACATTCATACTTATTGCTTCTTTTTGAAACTTCTCAGGGGTCATATATATCCAGGATCCATCGATTGGACCCTCTTTTTTGAATGAGCTTTTAATTTCATTTAATACTAATTCTGCTGAACGATTGAAATCCATTTGTTTCGTGGCTTGGCTGGCTATAACACCAATTACAATTCCAGTTCCAAGTCCCATCATGTAATCCTTTAATTTCATCAGTATTCCTCCTCATCGTATTTTTTTTAGTGTATCATACATCCTCGTTCCGATTAAATTTTTCGGTTTACGAAGTTTTATTGTAGTAAACGAACCCAACTTTTATTACAATAGAGGGGAAGATAATTTTCTACACAGCTTTAGGAGGCTTTTTTAATGAATGCAGAAACGCGCTCGCTCTTTAAAACATTGACAGAACTACCAGGAGCACCTGGGAATGAATATGCTGTACGTGCCTTTATGCGAAATGAACTGACTAAATATTCAGATGAAATTGTTCAAGATAATTTAGGCGGTATATTTGGTCTTAAAAAAGGTGATGAAAATGGACCGAAAATTTTAGTTGCGGGCCATATGGATGAAGTAGGATTTATGGTATCTGGGATCACAGATAATGGAATGATTCGTTTTCAACCTCTAGGTGGTTGGTGGAGCCAGGTTTTACTTGCACAACGAGTGGAAGTTGTTACTAAGACTCAAACAGTTCCAGGAGTAATCGGTTCTATTCCTCCGCATTTGTTAAGTGATGAACTCCGTAGCAAACCGATGGATATAAAAAATATGCTAATAGATGTTGGAGCAGACGATAAAGAGGATGCTATACGAATGGGTATAAAACCTGGTGATCAAATCTTACCTGTTTGTTCGTTTACACCTATGGCGAATGATAAAAAAATAATGGCTAAAGCCTGGGACAATCGTTATGGTTGTGGATTGGCTATTGAACTTTTGAAAGAAGTGCAAAACGAGAAACTTCCGAACATGCTATATTCCGGTGCAAATGTAATGGAAGAAGTAGGTCTTCGTGGTGCACAAGCATCTGCGAATATGATTAATCCAGACTTATTTTTTGCTTTGGATGCGAGTCCTGCAAATGATGCATCTGGAAACAAAAATGAGTTTGGACAACTAGGAAAAGGAACACTTTTACGAATTTTCGATCGTACAATGGTGACACACCGTGGAATGCGTGAGTTCGTATTAGATACTGCAGAAACACATAATATTCCATATCAATATTTCATCTCACAAGGGGGTACTGATGCGGGACGCGTTCATACTTCGAATGAAGGTATTCCTAGTGCAGTAATTGGTATTTGTTCACGATATATTCATACCTCTGCATCTATCATCCACACAGATGACTATGCTGCAGCCAAAGAGCTTATTGTGAAACTAGTTAAATCATGTGACCGTACTACTTTAGAGACAATTAAATCGAATGTATAAGTAGTGGAGTGACTATGTTACTCTATACTTTTAAAAAGATGCCTTCCGGGGCATCTTTTTAACTAGAAAGGAATATTATTGCATGAGAATATTAATAGGTACGCATAATAGAGCTAAAACAAAAGCAGTTCAAACTATTTCTAGTATATATTATCCAGAGGCAAATTATGAAAACAAAGAAGTTCCATCACTAGTGTCCGATCAACCGATGGGTCAGGAAGAGACTAGGCAAGGTGCTATTAACCGAGCAAAGCAGTTAATAGATGAGCTAATGGAAGATTCAGACACACTATTTGGGATAGGTTTAGAAGGCGGCGTACAAGAAATAGATGGTCAATTGTATATTTGTAATTGGGGGGCATTGGCGACGCCTGCCGGTGACGTATTTACTGCTACAGGAGCTGGTGTACCCCTACCAGGGGAAATAGCTGAACAATTACGAGGCGGTGCCGAACTTGGACCTGTAATGGACGTCTATACTAATAAGAAAGGTATACGTCACGATGAAGGTGCCATTGGTGTCTTCTCCAATGGACTTGTTAATAGAAGTGCAATGTTCGAGCATATAATGTTATTATTGATTGGGCAATTTGAATTTGCTAATAAGCCCAAGTAGTTGCAACTGTAGGGAATCATCGATAAAATATATAGCAGTTATCACTGAATGGAGGAAAGAGAATGACCCGAATTTGGATGCGATTATTGATCGCGTCATTAGCTGTCATTTTATTAGCAGGATGCTCTTCTTTGGAAGAACAAACTTCAGATGGACTTGAGAACGCAAAAGTAGCTTTTCAAGGCGACGCAGAAAAACCAAATGAAAAAGTAAATGATATTAATATTTTTATACCTAGTGGTTTTTCGATAGAAGAAGAATCTAATGAAACAAATATTATTCTTTCTAAAGGAAAAGAATCATTTATACTCTTTATTAATCCAAATGAATTACCTAGTAGTCAACTATACTATGATTTGATGACATCTGATAAAAATTTAAAAGTATTAGAAGAAAAAACATTTGAGCAAAATGGACGATTTGGATTTGCTGCAATTATTGAAAATAGTGAAGAAAAGTATGAACTTATAACGAGCATTGGTGGCATCAAACTAACAACTATTTCTGACCAACAAGATGTTGCGAAAAATTTAGAAAAAATGATGCTTATCGTTCGTTCCATTTCAACAAACTAGAGGAGTGGTACATATGGAAAACCTAGCTTCAGTAGAACAATTCAAAGAGATAAAACAGCAAGGAAAAGTTGTATTTAAATTCACAGCTGATTGGTGTCCAGATTGTCATTTCATCGATCCATTTATGGGAGAGATAGAAGAAAAATTTGCAGATATTACATTTATTTCTGTAGATCGTGATCAGTTCATAGACTTATGTATCGAGCTTGATATATTTGGTATCCCTAGTTTTCTAGCATATGAAAATGGCGAAGAAAAAGGTCGGTTTGTTAGTAAAGACCGTAAAACTAGAGAAGAAATTGAATCATTTCTTCAATCGATTTAACCCCATCCAAACGGTTCACCTAGTGGACCGTTTTGTTTATTCTGAAGTAGTAGGACTGCCACCCCAAAGGATAGCCAAACATGCCCTAGTGGCAGTTCAACTTCTGGGGGAAACCTGTATGGTTCCGTTTTTCAACAGGATAAGTAACCCGACGGCTTGAAGTTTCACTTTGAAAGGACTAGATAATAAATGAAAGCACTTGAACTTGTAAGGCATTTAAAAACAAAGCTTTCCGAAGATATATACACGTATGATTATAATAGAGAAACAAACAAGCTACGCTTGACTCATAAAGAAATAGGAAAGGGAATTGAGATTTCAATCCCTCCGATTTTAGCTAAATATGAAATGAAAAAAGAAGTGGCGATTAACGAGGTTGTATATACAATAAACGAAACATTCCAAGCGATGGAAAAAGAGATGGCTGGTGAAATAGATCCATCATTGTCCGTGTATCCCGTTATCCGCTCCACTTCTTTTCCACTTAAGTCGAATGAAGGTAACCGTTTTATAACGAAAGATCATACAGCAGAAACACGCGTATACTATGCAGTCGATCTTGGTAAGACTTACCGTTTACTAGATGAAAAAATGTTGTTGGAGTGGAAAGTCAGAGAAACGGAAGTAAGGGAACGAGCACTCTTCCAAGTGAGAAAATTAGAAAATCATTATAAAATAGATGAGGTAGCAGGTAATACTTTTTATTTCTTTAATAATAACGATGGATATGATGCAAGTCGTATATTGAACGAATCGCTATTAAAAGATATGAAAAAACAAATTACTGGAGATATGACTATTTCTGTACCCCATCAAGATGTTATGATAATTGGTGATATAAGAAATGAAACAGGTTACGATGTTCTAGCGCAAATGACGATGCATTTCTTCACGGTTGGAACAGTGCCTATTACTTCATTATCTTTCATCTACGAAAACGGAGATTTAGAACCTATATTCATCATGGCGAAAAATCGAGTATCAAAGGAGAACGAGGAAAAATGAATATTTTTTACAACAAACCTGGAGTTGGAGATGTACTATTAATCCAACTAACACCTGAAAAAACTGAAAAAGTTATTACGGAAACTAATGGTGATGTTACACAAGTAAAAGATGCAACAACAAACGAAGTATTGGCTATAAACATTTTTGAATTTAGCAAATACAAAGAGCTAGATGTTCAAGGTAATATATCTTTAACTGCTGAATTAATCGAAACCGTGCAACAAACATTAGAGAAAAACGGTGTTTCTTATACATTAGAAGCAGATCTATCTCCTAAGTTTGTGGTAGGCCTTGTAGATTCATTGGAACAACATCCAAATGCGGACAAGTTAAAAGTATGCCAAGTAAATGTTGGTGAATCGACTTTACAAATTGTATGTGGTGCTCCGAATGTAGAAGCAGGTCAAAAAGTAGTAGTAGCTAAAGTTGGAGCAATTATGCCTTCAGGTATGGTTATTAAGGATGCTGAACTTAGAGGTGTAGCTTCAAGTGGAATGCTATGTTCTGCAAGAGAATTGGCTATTCCGAATGCACCTGAAGTAAAAGGGATTTTAATCCTAGATGAGCAAAAAGAAGTTGGAAGCGAATTTATAGTATAAAGAAATGACAAGCATGCCTTTAAGGTGTGCTTTTTTTGATGAAAAGAAAATTATAAAACTCTGGACCCGAAACTATCTGTAATTAAATCTTTTCCAGACTCCAGTGTCGTCCAGGAGGATATAGTACTTACGCTTTTGTTCCTAAAAAGAAACAAAGTGAGTGGAATATTTAACCATAAATTTTGCTATTCCGATACATAAGTGGCATATTCCCCTCGGATAAAATCCTAAAACACATGATTTTTTTACCATTCTACCTTATAAATACAGACGAAACCTATTATTATTGGTAGAATAAGAGGTATCTTTTAGAAAGAGTGATGAATTTGAATTGGTTAAAAAAATTATTTGCCTCAGATGAGAAAGAATATGAAGAGGAATACAAAGAGCAGCAACAAACGTTAGATCCTACAAAGAAAAAAACTCCTTTTCGTTTCCCATTGATATCAGACGAAGAAAAAAATGAAACTGTATATGGATATCCAAAGGAAGAGCAAATAGGTGAAATTTATAAAGAAGAGGCTCCAGTTGAAGAGCAAATATATAAACCTCTATATACACAAGATCTTTGGAAACAACGAGCACAGAAACCTACTATCGTTCACCGAGCAGAGAAGAAGATAGTGGAGGAAAAAGTAGTAGCTGATACTCCTCCTGTAATTCGAAAGAAAAGAGCATTCACGCCTACAGAAGTACCATCACCAGTTTATGGATTTTCAAGAACAAACCTAAATAAAAAAGTGGAAGAAAAAGAACAAAGAACGGAAACGATAAATCCGAACGTATTAAATAATGCTCAAGCTATTACGCCTGGTCCAGAACTGAGCGAAGTAAAAGAGCAAGTCCTTGTAGCAGATGTAAACAGACAAAATATGCAAGTAACTGAGGCAGTAAACGAGGATGTACAAGTAATAGAGTTAGTAGAAAATATTATTGAAGAAGCAGCAGTGAAACCATTTGAAGAATTATCGCCTGTTACAGAACTAGGCGAAAACCCCCAAGTGGATGTTTTAGAACAGGATTTGCAAATAATAGAGGTAGTAAACGAAGATATACAAATAGCTGAAGTAGTAGACGAGTTTGAGCAAGTGAATGAGCTTGTTGAAGCTGTACAAGCAGAGGTAGCAGTGACTGAAATACCTGAAATAACACATGCTCCAATGCAAACTACGGATATTTTAGCAACAGAAAAACCTGTCAAAGAAAAGATTAGACCATTTAATGTATTAATGCTGAAATCAGATAAAAGTAAAATGAATAGAATAGATACTATGAACAAATTATCTCCGATAGCACAGAAAGCGGTTCCTGTAACAAAGCCAATTATTCAGCAGGAGCAAAAAGAAATAAAAGAAAATGTTCCAATAGGTGAGCAAGAAGTTGAAACCTTAAAGGAACAGGAGCAAAAAGCGAAACAATCAAATTATGTGAGACCATCTATTAGTCATTTACTACCTCCCGAAATGAATGTAGAGGATAGAGAATGGATGGAGGAGCAAGCTTTTACATTAATAGATGCTTTGTCCCATTTCCAAGTAACAGGTGAGATTGTTCAAATGGTACAGGGACCAGCGGTTACTCAATTTGAAATAACGGTTGGTCAAGGAACAAAGGTAAGTAAAATACGCAATCTAGCAGATGATCTAAAACTTGCGTTAGCAGCGAAAGATATTCGTATTCAAGCACCCATTCCAGGAAAGAGTTCCATAGGAATAGAAATCCCGAATAGAAAGTCTCGAGCAGTGCGCTTATCGGAAGTGATAAATACAGATACATTTTTAAAATCGGATTCACCTCTAGAAGCGGCATTGGGATTGGATCTAACAGGTAAGCCAGTGACATTGGATCTTCGGAAAATGCCCCATGGACTCATAGCTGGAGCAACCGGATCTGGGAAATCTGTATTTATTAATTCATTATTAGTAAGTCTATTGTATAAAGCGACGCCTGATGAAGTAAAATTACTATTAATCGATCCTAAAATGGTAGAACTTGCACCTTTCAATCATATACCTCATCTTGTAAGCCCAGTTATTACGGATGTAAAAGCTGCAACAGCTGCATTGAAATGGGCAGTGGAGGAAATGGAAAGACGTTATCAGCTGTTTGCTCATATCGGCGTTCGCGATATATCTAGGTATAATACGCTGGCTACGGAGAAGAGACAGTTTGCGCAAAAACTTCCTTATATTGTTATTGTCATCGATGAGCTTGCAGATTTAATGATGATGGCGCCAACGGAAGTAGAGGATGCTATTTGTCGAATTGCACAAAAAGCAAGGGCATGTGGAATACACTTAGTATTAGCAACACAGCGTCCTTCTGTTGACGTTATTACTGGCCTGATTAAAGCTAATATCCCTACACGAATTGCGTTTTCTGTTTCATCACAAATCGATTCTCGTACTATTTTGGATCAGCAAGGGGCAGAACGTTTACTAGGTAAGGGAGATATGCTTTATCAAGGAAATGGTATGTCTAGCCCTGTACGAATCCAAGGTACGTATGTCTCTGATGATGAGATTGAAAGTGTTATTGAATATGCGAGGAGTCAAGGGAATCCTGATTATTTGTTTGAGCAAGAGGAACTTCTACAAAAAGAAATTACTTCTGAGCAGGATGAATTATTTGAAGAGGCTTGCCGTTTTATCGTAGAACAGGGCACAGCATCTACGTCGTTGCTACAACGTAAGTTTCATCTAGGATATAACCGTGCAGCCCGATTAATAGATGCAATGTATGAAAATGGATATATTACAGAACAAAAAGGAAGTAAAGCAAGAGACGTATTATTAACAAGTGAAACATTAGAGGGAATATTTGGTTAAAATTATTTTTTAAGTATTATAAGAAATAGTGATATAATTATAAATACGTCTAAAAAGACGCATGAATTATATAATGTATATGAGTGGGGCTAATCCCAGGAGGTTTATACGTATGACAAAGTACCATTTTACAGGCATTAAAGGGTCTGGAATGAGTCCATTAGCGCAAATTTTGCATGATACTGGCTATGAAGTTCAAGGTTCTGATATTGAAAAATACTTCTTTACTGAAAAACCATTACACGAGCGGAATATAGAGATTTTATTGTTTGATGAATCCAATATTCAGGAGGGCATGACTGTTATTGCAGGAAATGCATTTCCTGACAGTCATCCAGAGTTAGTCAAAGCTAGAGAACTTGGCTTGGAAATCATTCGTTACCATGACTTCTTAGGCAATTATATGAGTCAGTTTACATCTATAGCAATTACCGGCGCTCATGGAAAAACGTCGACTACAGGATTGTTATCGCATGTATTGAGCGGACACGAACCGACATCTTATTTAATAGGTGATGGTACAGGAAAAGGTATGCTAAATGCATCTAACTTTGTGTTTGAAGCTTGTGAATATCGACGTCATTTTTTAGCCTATAATCCGGATTATGCAATAATGACAAATGTTGATTTTGATCATCCTGATTATTTCCAAGATATTGATGATGTATTCCAGGCATTTCAATCTATGGCGATGCAAGTGAAAAAAGGCATCTTTGCATGTGGAGATGATAAATACTTGCAACAAATAAAATCAGAAGTTCCTGTAGTCTACTACGGTTTTGGAGAACATAATGATTTTGCAGCTCGCAATATTGAAATAACGCCGGAAGGTACATCTTTTGATGTATTTGTTCGTAACGAATATTATGATCGCTTCGCAATTCCCTTGTTTGGAGATCATACTATTCTAAATGCCCTTGCAGTTATCTCTCTCTGCCAATATGAAGGTGTCCCTGCAGATACTATACAAAAAGGCTTAGAGTCGTTTGAAGGGGTTAAAAGAAGGTTTACGGAGACAGTCGTAGGTAATGATATTATCATTGATGATTATGCTCATCACCCGACAGAAATAAGAGCAACAATTCAATCTGCTAGACAAAAGTATCCAAATCATCAAGTTATTGCGATTTTCCAACCACATACTTTCACAAGAACACAAAAGTTTTTACAAGAATTCAGTGAGAGTTTGAGCTTGGCAGATCGGGTTTATCTATGTGATATTTTTGGTTCTGCAAGAGAGAACGCAGGGAATTTAACCATCGAAACGCTTGGAGATATTATTGAAGGAAGTCATATCCTTACAGAAGAAAATGTAGAAGAATTAAAGACAAATGAACATTCTGTTTTCTTATTTATGGGAGCAGGCGACGTACAGAAGTATCAACAAGCTTTTGAAAAAAAGTTAAATAAATAAGAAAAAGCTTAATCCGATGAGGATTAAGCTTTTTTTTGAAGGATATTTAAAAGAAACGTAGTATAGTATAGGTAGGAAGTTTAATTTGATTTGAATAGGGTAAAAATGTAATAAGACATACAAGTTTCTAGGAGGATGGACAATGGAAAATCTTTTATACATAGCAGCTATTATAGCCGCTGTTGCATTTCTAATCTTATGTATTAGTTTGGCAATGACATTATTTTCAGTTAAAAAGACGCTAAATAATGTAGCAGACACGTTAGATGGATTAGAAACAAATCTGCAGAATATGACGAAAGAAACAGCGGAACTACTTCATAAAACAAATAACTTAGCAGAAGACATTCAAGTTAAATCTGAGAAGCTGAACACAGTAGTAGATGCAGTAAAAAATGTAGGTAGTTCAGTTAATGGATTTAATCATTCTATCCAACGCTTAACAACTTCCGTAACAACTGAAGTGGAGAAGAATGAAGAAAAGATAGCGCAAGTAGTGCAATGGAGTAACGTTTTCTTAGGTGTTCGCGACAAATGGAAAGAACGCAAAGCATTAGAACGTGCTGGGTATTATACCTATGAAAACGATCAAAATAAACCACAATAATCGGAGGAATTTACATGACAAATCAAAAACAGACTAAACCTAACTACAATGAAGCAACTTATAATCATGAATACTATGCAAACCAACCTTCTTATAATCAGCAAGGAAATTCAAATTATCCGCCAGTACCTTACTATAATAGCGATGATATTTATCGTGACGAAGAAGTAAATGGTAAGGACTTTATCATCGGTGTTTTAATCGGTGGTATTATCGGTGCAACAACTGCATTATTATTAGCACCTAAAACGGGAACAGAGCTTCGTGGAAATCTTTCCACTCAAGCTAATCAGCTTAAAGATAAAACCATCGATCTTTCATCAACTGCAAAAGAAAAAACAACACAACTTTCTAAGCAAATTCAAGAACAATCTGGACAATTGGTTGATAAAGTAAAAGCTATTAAACCAAGTGCTTCTTCACCTCTTGATGATGGTACTGCTTCTTCTGAGGGAGAAGAGCCAATGGAATTTATGGAAACGATCTCTCATACAACTGAGGAGTTAACAGAACAAGAAGAAAATGCAACTGCAGTAGCAGAGGCTAT
>Ga0209013_10006360_pt1 | contig 10041 bp, 7 predicted proteins | sample Cruoilmetagenom2_FD_187291 | JGI IMG/M metagenome (GOLD analysis project Ga0209013, IMG submission 187291) | Oil polluted marine microbial communities from Coal Oil Point, Santa Barbara, California, USA - Sample 2 (SPAdes) (version 2) | ecosystem: Environmental > Aquatic > Marine > Oil seeps ...
AATGACTGACAATGGGGGTTGTAAGCTGAAGAATTTGAAATGGCTCCTCGGGACGGGCTCGATCGGACCTTCTAGGCGATCTCAGTCATTGCATTTCTTCGGACTCACTCGTCAAGGAATGATCTGATGCCGTCCCGCTCAATGACTTCCATCACTTCGTCCAAAGCTTCCCGATCGGTGTCGAACGGGTCATCCCACACGGTCGATGCGTTCTCTTCGTCAACGACCTCCAGTATCCAGCCCGAATCGTCCTCGCCGCGATAGATGTCTACTTGAACCTTGGTGCCGTCCTCGATGATTTCCCGGCAAAGCGGCGACATGACAATTACCGGATCGGACATTATTTTTCCCGTGCATGCGTGAAGCATGAATCGGCGAAAGTGTAGCTCATGGGGGAATGGCTGAGAAGGGGACAGTGTCCCTGCCGGAGCACCCACCGCCGACCCTTGGTGGAAAAGGGTGGCTATGAAAAGTAACTTACCCGCGTTAATCTCGGTGTCGTATTTGTTCCATTAACCGAGGGGCGGTCTATAAACATGCAGGATATAACACTGAGCACGGTTGATCTCACGATCGTTGTCCTCTACTTCCTGCTGGTATTTTTCATCGGATTTCGCATGGCGCGGCGTACCCACAGCGCAGAGGATCTGTTCCTGGCCGGGCGACGACTGGGCTGGCTGCCGATTGGCCTGTCGCTATTTGCCTCGAACATCTCCAGCACCACAATGATCGGCTTGGCTGGCGCGGCCTATACTTGGGGTATTGCCGTGGCTAATTACGAATGGATGGCAGCCCCGATCCTGGTGGTATTTGCGCTGTTCCTGGTGCCGCTCTATCTGAATGCACGCATTGGCACGGTCCCGGAGTTTCTTGAATACCGCTATAATCGCTATGTCCGCCGCTATTTTTCCCTGCTGACCATTGTTGCAAATATCGTGGTAGACACCGCGGGTACACTGTTTGCCGGCGCCATCGTACTCACCGTGTTCGTGCCGGGGCTGGACCTGTTCAGCGCCGCACTGCTGCTGGCGGCCATTGCTGGACTCTATACTGCAGCTGGCGGGCTTGCTGCGGTGGTCTATACAGATGTCCTGCAGGCGGTAATCCTGCTGGCAGGGTCCACGGTGGTGTCCGTACTCGCGTTTGCACAACTGGATTTTTCCTGGGCGCAGCTGGTGGCAGAAACTCCGCCTGCGCACTTGTCTCTGATGTTGCCGCTCACGGATGAGAACCTGCCGTGGCTGGGTACGCTGGTAGGGGTGCCGATACTGGGTTTTTATTTCTGGTGCACCAACCAGTTCATCGTGCAACGGGTGCTGGGCGCACGTAGCATCGCACATGCCCGTCGCGGTGCATTGCTCGCCGGTCTGCTGAAGTTGCCTGTGTTGTTCCTGATGGTGTTGCCGGGTGTGATGGCTAGTGTTTTCCTGCCCGGTCTGGATCAGGGAGACCAGGTGTTTCCCGCGCTCATTGGCACGCTGTTACCGACGGGCCTGGCCGGACTGGTGCTTGCGGCACTGGTTGCGGCGCTGATGTCCAGTATCGACTCGACGCTGAATTCGGCCGCCGCCCTGGTGACACTGGATTTCGTCAAACCGATGTGGCCGCAACTTACGCCGCGCCAGACGGCCTGGGTCGGGCGCACGTCCATAGTGGTTTTCATGCTGTTGTCTGCGCTGGTCGCACCGGCCATCGGCGGCTTCGAGGGCTTGTTCCATTACCTGCAGACCGCGCTGGCGTTCCTGGTGCCGCCGGTTGTGGTGATCTTTCTGTTTGGACTGTTCTGGCCGCGCGCGGGCGCGGGAGCCGCGCTGGCAACATTGCTGGGTGGACATGCCGTCTCAGCGGTGTGTTTTGTCGCCACGTTGACAGGCTGGCTGGAATTACACTTCACCCTGATCGCGGGCTTGATCTTTGCTGTAAGCAGCGTACTGTTCTGGATAACCGGGCGGCTAACGGTGCCACCATCACCGCAGCAGGTTGCCCGGTTCACCTACCGGCCGGAGATCCTGGCGAGTACCGTGCCGGGTCCATGGTGGAAGGATTATCGCGTCCAGGCCTTGGTACTGTTGCTGTTGACCCTGTGGTTGGTTGTGGCCTTCTGGTAATACGGGTTCTGACAATGGGATAATCTCAAGCGGGGTGTTCGGCAGCTCATCGCCGACCCGGTGATTTCCGATACCTTTCCTGACCTCGACGATCGCCCTCCAGGACGGATGATGGGGACGTAAGCCGAAGAATTCACATGTGATTTAAATGGCTCCCCGGGACGGGCTCGATGGGAACGCCCAGTCTGCACCCGTCACACGATTACTTTCCGGGGCATTCAACACCGACCCGGTGACTATCGGTCTTATGGTCACCGACAATGCCGTATGATGGTGGACGTAAGCCGAAGAAGGTCCTTCCCGAGACCCTTTTCTAATGGTGATGATTCTGAAACTCAATAAATACGCATTTTTAGTTGCTACAGTTTTAACTATTAATCCGTTACTGTGGATTATTAATGGTATTTATTTAAAGAATAGGTGGGATCACCCCAAGGTTAATGTCTCGACGAACAAGTAAAATATAGTTAAATTCTCTTTTCGTTTGCAGTAAAAGGTGGCGGGCAGTTAGTCAGGGGCAACGGCATTATTGACCGCGCCCGAATCGGATTTGGCAGATGATATTTGAATTTGAAGAACTGGACTACCAGAAGACACCGCTGGGTGAAATCAGTCTCAGGCGCCGGGCGGAACCCAGGCTCGAAGGGGAAATTCTCTACGAGGTGAAGCTCGGCGACGAGTTCCTGATGTCCAGCCTGTTTACCAGCGCCGAGATTCAGCTTGCGAGACTCGGGCTCGCCGCGCTTGAAGGCACCGGCTGGGATATCGTGGTCGGTGGATTGGGTCTGGGCTATACAGCGGTTGCGGCCCTGAAAGACCCGTCAGTCAAGTCGCTCATGGTCGTTGAGGTGATGGAACCGGTTATCGACTGGCACCGTCGGGGCCTCGTACCGCTCGGGAAGGAATTGGTGGCAGACTCCCGTTGCACCCTTGTCCATGCCGACTTCTTTGAAGTTGCATCATCATCCGGCTCCGGATTCGATCGTGCAGCTCCGACCCGGTTGGTTCACGCTGTGTTGCTGGATATTGATCATTCACCCAACCATTGGCTTAATCCGGGAAACAGTGCGTTTTATACGGCTCAGGGTCTTCGGAACTTGGCTGACAAGCTCTATCCCGGCGGTATCTTCGGGCTGTGGTCCAACGATCCTCCGGATAAAGAATTCACTCGTCTGCTCGATACAATATTCCAGTCTTCTGAGTCCCATATTGTGAGCTTTCCGAACCCCTATTCGAGCGGTGAGTCATCCAACACGGTCTACCTGGCTCACAAGAGCAAATAATTGCGACAAAAGGGGACACTTACATAATCAGAGAGTTTTTCAACAGTGGCCCACCGCTGCGATCATTGCTGACAAAAAATTCAGGAATACCCTACAGCCTTACTTGCCAGGTTAAACGATACTGTCCATGCACCCGAGGCGACCGAGGCCAATCAGGCCGGGACGGGCTTGATAGGACCCCCTAGTCGGCCCCAGTCCTGTGACGGCTCAGTCATTTCCTTGGATTCGCCCTCCTGGAACGACCTGATGCCGTCCTGGCGCAAAGAGGGCTGGCGGTATGCTTAACGCAGTTTGCGTACCCTGAACCTGTGTCCCTTTATTTTACCTTCTGCCAGGATCTTCAAGGCCTGTTTGGCAACAGGGCGTTCCACGGCGACATGGGCGTGGTAATCAGAGATATCGATTTTCCCGATTTGCTTGCCCGGCAGATTGGTATTCACAGTCAAGGCGCCTAATATATCACCCGCGCGCACCTTGTTTTTACGGCCACCATTGATGCACAGCGTGACCATCGGGGGACTCAATCTGAAGTCCTCCCGGGCTTTAAGCGAGCCTGTTTTATCCATCTGGACAGGGCTGTTTTGAAAGTCTTCTATTGCCGTGACCTTTTTTGCTTCCGAGGCCATGAACAGGCTCAGCGCCAGGCCTGCATTGCCGGCGCGGCCGGTGCGCCCGATACGGTGAATATGTATTTCCGGGTCCGGCGATAACTCGAAGTTGATCACGGCCTCTAAATCCTTGATATCCAGCCCACGGGCCGCAATATCGGTTGCTATAAGAACAGAGCTGCTTTTATTGGAAAACTGTACCAGCACCTGGTCACGTTCACGCTGTTCAAGATCGCCGTGCAGGGCCTGTGCATGGAATCCCTGTTGCCATAATTCTTCTGCCAGTTCCTGGCATTGCTGTTTTCGATTGCAAAACACCACGCTCGATTCAGGCCGGTAATGCTGTAACAGGGAAACGAGTGTTTTGGTTCGTTCGCCTTTTTGTATTTCATAGAAAATCTGTTCTATCTGTTTATTGTCATGCAGGCTTTCCACGCGAATATCAACAGGATCGATCTGGATGGCATGACTGATTCCTTTTATTTCATCCGGGTAGGTTGCGGAAAATAACAGGGTCTGTCGTTGCCGTGGCGTCATCTCGATAATCCTCATGATGTCATCATGAAAACCCATGTCGAGCATGCGGTCGGCCTCGTCCAGCACCAGCATATTCAGTGCATCCAGTTTTAATTTGCCTTTTCCCAGGTGCTTTAATACCCGTCCCGGCGTGCCGACCACGATATGCGGGTTGCGTTCCAGCGAGGCCAGTTGCGGGCCCATCGGTTTGCCGCCACACAGGGTGAGAATGTTGGTGTTGGGTATTGCACGCGCCAGCAGGCGCAATTCCTTGCTGACCTGGTCGGCCAGTTCACGCGTTGGGCAAAGTACCAGTGCCTGTGTCCGGTAGGTCTTTACCTCGAGTTTGTGCAGTATGCCAATTGCAAATGCAGCCGTTTTGCCGCTGCCCGTTTTAGCCTGTGCCAGTAAATCCCTGCCTTTCAGAATAGCGGGCAGGCTTTGCGCCTGTATCGGGGTCATTACCTGGTAATCCAGCGACTGGATATTGGCTAACAGCCCGGGTGTCAAGGGTAGTGATGAGAAGGCGGTTGCGGTCACGTGATGCTGGTCTTTGCTGGCTTATCGGTGGGAGACGCATTATAGCAGATTGAGAAGCCGGGGCAGGGGGGGGAATATTCTTTATTTATAATGCTTACAGCAACAAGTCTTCCTTGATGCGGTGATAGGTGCTGGCGGAATCAATCAGTGAGTTGGCTGTAAGTGCGGGCACACTATAGACTTCAGCGCTGACGGCATAATCCTTTATTACTTTTTTCAGTAACAGATCGAAGTCTCCGTCACCGGAGAGCAATACAATTTTGTCAACATCTTTGACAGCCTCCAGCACATCAATCGTAATACCAACGTCCCAGTCACCCTTGGCAGAGCCGTCACTGCGCTGAATATAGGGTTTGAGTTTTACGGTGAAGCCAATGTGTTTTAGGGCATCCTGAAATTTGAGTTGTTTTTCATCGCCACGATGCGTGGCATAGGCGATTGCAGAAATAATCTCTCCTTCAGAACTGATTCGCTGCCAAACCTGTTCAACGTCGGTGATAGATTTGAATGTTTTCATGGGGGGTTCTCCTTTTGATGGTGAAGTTACGGGGTAATCGAGAGGGGTGCTGCTGGAGGGGTGGTCCTTGCGGCTTATTCAAATAAGATACCGAGAATTCCGCAGTTCACGGCCTGGGTGGTCTTCATTGGGGCTCGCCTTTTGATGGGCACAAAAAAGCCCGTCGATCCGGGCGAAAGGGCGGGCATTGATGGTTGCGATTTAGGGGCACTGGGCCAGTATCAAATCAGGTAAGCACCTCACGGGAGTGCAGGGGTGGGGCTACCGGGTGATTGTTGCAGCGGCCCCTGGGAATGCTCAAGCGGATGTGTATGAAGGGGGGTAGCCGGTTGGTAAGTTGGAGGATATTTGGAATGGAAGTCGGATATCCCGGTTGGGTGAGAGTGGTTTATTCCATAGTCATAAAAAAATACGTAGTTTCCACAATGATGGACGGATCAATACACTGGATCTGAACATCTACAAGGGCCTGCACCGCAAGCCGCCGGGGGGGGGCGTCGTGCTGCGGATCATTCTAATAGTTATTAAGACAGGTGCCGTATGTGCGTGGCCCCGGCTCTCCTATTCAACGCACGGTATACAGATGTGCTGGCGATCGTTTGTGGTGATCCTCAACCGCTGTGTGCAAAACTCAGCAACTCTATCCTGTATATCTCACTAGCCGTTTCCGCCTTCGGCGGTTCCAGATGTGGTTTGTGTGACAAGTTGATGCGCTCAAGTAATCAATACGTACGCGGTTAATGCTTGTTTTGTTTTTCGCTGGTTGTTGCCCCCGATAATCTTTTGCCTGATAGGCTCGACCATATTTCATGGGCTACGTCAATCAGGAAAATCCTGTAATTCTGTGAGCTTCCTGCTTATTGCCATGAATAAACCTGTTTGTTATTGTCGATCGCAACAAGAGTCGACTTTCTCCAAAGAAGAGGAAGATAAATCATCGGTGTTTTTCAGCGCGCTTATTGCTGAAAGGTTCACGTGATATCGACTAAGTGAAGAGGGGAGAAGTCAGCCGTGACATCACGTCAGACAGGGGTCTTTTTGCTTGCAGCGCTTGGCGCCATTACAAGCATCGTTATGTTCCGGGTGTTGGACAACGCACCGGGTACTCCGCAAACCAGCGCCCCGTTCGCCACTCTTGCCACCGTTGCCGGCCGGCCTATCACCGTCGAGGCGTTCTCCACCCAGATGATTCGCCGTAGCGGCGGGTTCGCCGGGCAATTCACGACCATAGAACAGAAAAAGCTGCTGCTCGATGAGATGGTTCAGCGCGAGCTGCAGGTCGTACGTGCCCGCGAGGCGGGTTACGACCGTGATCCAGATGTCATTGCGACGCTGGAGCGGATCATGGTGAGCAAGTTGCGCGAGGACCAGCTGGCACAGCACCTTGCGGAAATCACCGTCACGGATACGGAGATTGATCAATACTATCAGTCGCATAGGCCGGACTACACCAAACCAGAGATGTTGCGCATCGCGATTATTCGTTTTGAGTTATCGCCGAATGCCGGTGATGAAAAGCGCGCAGAAATTCAAGCCAAAGCTGAAGAAGTACTCAAGCAGGCTGCAAACCTCGATGCTAGCGTACGCGGCTTCGGGCCCCTTGCCGCACGTCACTCTCAGGACCAGGCTTCCCGGTATATTGGGGGTGATATTGGCTGGGTGCGGAGGGATAAGCCAGGACGTTTTGATGACCCTGTTTTTGTGCAAGCCGTCGCATCACTGCACGAACCGGGTGAACTGAGTCAGGTTATAGAGGCAAAGAAAGGACTTTACCTAATCAAGTTACTTGAGATTCGTGCGCAGCAGACCCGAAGCATTGCCGAAGTTTCAAATGGCATTCATCACCTCATCATGAAACAAAAACGCGCAGAGACTGAAGCCACATGGCTGTCCTCATTACTGGATGAACACACACCGGTGGAGATCAACCACAGCGTGTTGGAATCAGTTCCGTCACCACCGGGCACTACTGTGTTGAAGAAACATCAACAACCACCCGCACTACCCAAGAGCTAGGGAATAACGATGAAACATTGTTTACTATCCGGAATTCAGCGTCTTGCCTTGTTATGGCTTGTATTTAACAGTGGTCTTGTCAACGCCGAAGTCACCTGCATCGCCGGTGGCCAGTGCACGCAAACGATTGTGCTTAATCCTGGATGGAATGCGATTTATTTAAAAGTCACGCCGGATGACGGCGACGATCTAACTAACGATGACTTTGAGACGGCCACCGTGTTTGCCGATTTCCTTGATCTGTCCGGCCCCCAGATCAGCAGTGTATGGACGTGGTTGCCGCATCGCGCCAGGATTGAATTTGTCCAAAATCAAAGTACCGAAGATCTGTTGAGTCAACCCGGTTGGTTACGATTCTTTCCGACGCTGAGCTCAGATGCCTTTCTCACTAATCTGCACGCGGTATCCGCAAACAGGGCTTATCTTGTGAAACTCGAGGGTGGCGACGGCGCCAATTTGGTTATTACCGGTAAGCCGGTGTTGCCGCGAACGCAGTGGGTGCCCGACACACTGAATTTCATCGGCTTCCATGTTGACCCCGCAAGTCCACCGACGTTTACGGATTTCTTTGCCGCATCGTCGGCGCACACCAATCCTGTTGTATATCAACTCGACAGTGCATCGGGTGTTTGGGAATTGAAGGATCCCATGACCACGAACATCGATCCGGATCTGGCCTATTGGATTTACAGCGATGGTGGCAGCAGCTATACCGGCCCTGTCCAGTTGGATAGGGGCAAAACGCTGAACTATGGTTCCATAATCGGCTCCTTGAACGTTGGCATGCGTAACCTGTCGACCAGTATCTACCCCCTGTCGATGAGCATGATCGCCAATGGCGCACCGATGAACTACGACAACCCTGATCCTGACCCCTCTGCTGAGCATTGGTTGCCACTACCGCTAACGGATTCCATCGGAGGTGATGAGTTTAAGACTATTCCACTGGGAATCCGTCGAGCGACCATCAGCTCCAGTGAGTACAACGAGGTATTGGAAATAAAAACCACGGGTATGAATCGTTGGTTGATTCCGGTTTCGGCGCTGGCACCTTCATTGAACGGGTTGTGGGTTGGGGTGGTCAGCATCGCACAGGTCTCTCAGGCGAATAATTACCGTCATGATTGCACAGAAAGTGCCCCGGAAGATCACGACAACGACCCGACTACGCCTGATATCACCTATGGTGTTGCACCTTACACAGGCACGTTACTGTGCGACAACGCCAATGGCGAACCCATTTGTGATGGAAGCGGGAAGAACCCGTCCATCGCCACGGGTGCCCCCATCGAGACCTGCGCCGACGTTGAGGGATTTCCGATTGCGATGGATCCTTATTCGCAGAATGCCGTCGACTCGGCATTCGATTTTCGCATCATCTTGCATGAGGATTCCGCGGGTCAAGTCACTATTGTCAATGACGTTATTCAAATGTGGCGCAATGGGACCGACCCTGTGACCGATCCTGGCCACTATGTATTAATAACAGATGACAGTTTGCTCTCCGGCTATGTAGGAATCGGCCTGCGTGATGGTGAAGTGGTTGGTAAGCGGGTAAGCACCATTGCCTATGATATTGATGGCGGCAGGCAGCTTATGAGTGGCGCAATGGGTGACGTGCTTGATGTGAATCTAACATTGGCAGCCGAGGCGCCGACGAATCCTTTTCGTCATCGTTATCATCCCGATCACAACAGCCTGGATTATGACTACGAAACACCGCTTGCCGAGTCTTATAGCGTGTCTCGAAATATGACGTTGAGTTTTGGAGCCAACCAGGGGCTGACTATCGATGACGGCTACACGCAACGGTATGGAACCTATCAGGAAGTCGTTGTTGGATTACATAAAAACCCGATTTTCAGTAGTGGCACGTTTGTCCTGCGACATATATCGCCAGTTGACACATTGGATGATGAGTAGGGTGATGAAGAAGCTGATAATGATTGATTCTAACAACAACACCAAATCAAACCGGGGAAATTTCATGCGATTGTGGCAGAGTTTATTCGCACTCTTAGTCGGGCTAACAGCGGCAACGCATGCCGTAGCGGACTGGCCTTTTGGTTTCGGTGGGGACAGCAACGAAGCCGTGGTCGACCTTGAAGTCGACCCGTTCGGCAATGTGGTCGTGCTGGGTTCGTTTATAGGGGTGACCCGGTTTGGCGAACAAAGCGGCGGGCCGGTCGTTGAGTTCGCCTCTGAAACGGAAAACGGCCGGGATATTTTTGTTGCCAAGTACGGTGCTTCGGGTCAGTTGTTGTGGGTGCGTCAGGCCGGTGGTGTGGGCGACGATAAGCCGCTGGGCCTGACAATTGATGATGCCGGCGGGATCTATCTGTCCGGGGATGCTGCTGACCAGATCAGGTTTGGCAAGCTTGCTCTGCCGGGGAACGGGGCAGGTGCGGCAGTGGGCTTTGTGGCCGGCCTCAGTGTATCCGGCGAGTGGCTCT
>Ga0209013_10006361_pt1 | contig 10039 bp, 9 predicted proteins | sample Cruoilmetagenom2_FD_187291 | JGI IMG/M metagenome (GOLD analysis project Ga0209013, IMG submission 187291) | Oil polluted marine microbial communities from Coal Oil Point, Santa Barbara, California, USA - Sample 2 (SPAdes) (version 2) | ecosystem: Environmental > Aquatic > Marine > Oil seeps ...
GATGCGAGCCGGTCGTAACCGACAGATGTGCGAAATAAGGGTGAAAAGTCAAAAGTAGTCATTACCGTATCCTCCTGGGAAGCAATTCGGTTTCTTTAATAATACTTCCGCCTTATGGCCGGAAGCGCCTGCGGCCCCTGTCGGCGACCGCACTATTCAGATGTGGGCATGAAGCCGGATTTCAAGCTATTCGTATTCCACTTCCAGAATTAAAAGGCTGGATATTCCCTCGGGCGATTCAACCGACACGGAATCATCAACAGTTTTTCCCAGCAGCACCCGCGCCACCGGAGAATCCACCGAAATGTAACCCTTCTTTGCGTCGATCTCGTCCGCACCGACTATCCGGAAGCAAACCACCAATCCCTGGTCATTTTCCAATGTCACCGTTGCGCCGAAGTGAACACGTTCCAGGTTGGGGGGCTTGCGATCGACTACCTCCACTACATCCAGTCGCTTTGAAAGGTAGCGCACCCGGCGATCGATTTCACCGAGCTGTTTCTTGCGATAGATGTACTCCGCATTTTCTGAGCGGTCACCCTCAGCAGCCGCCGCCTGGAGCGCCGGGACAACTTCCCGGCGCCGCAGCAGCCACAGTTGCTTCAGCTCATCCTTCAACGCCATCTCGCCTGCCGGCGTGATGTATGGGCTGCTTTTTGGCGATGGTGGACGCCAGCGTGACATGATTTTCCTCCGGGACCTGAGGATGCGGATTGTAGCCCAACTTTCGGCACCTGTAAGAATTTGCTTGATTCGTTATAGTAGGCCGCTTTTTATTGGACAGCATGAGGAATTGTGATGAATGATCGACTGAAGCTTGCCATTGCGGCGAGCATGATCGCAATATTCGGTCTGACGGCATGCCAAAAGGCCGAACAGGACGAAACCACACAGGCTGCGGCCGTTGAAGCCGTCGCTGAGCCTGCGGTCGCAGAGCGTGACGCAGCGCCTGCAGTGGAACTGGGCAGCGGTATCGACATGAGTGGTTTTGACACCAGCGTGCGCCCCCAGGATGATTTTTTCGACTACGTAAACGGCAAATGGGTGGCGGAAACCGAACTTCCAGCTGACCGCGCCCGCTGGGGTTCTTTCCACGCACTAGCCGAAAAATCGCAGGAAGATATCCGGACACTCGTTGAAGAAGTCAGCGCTGCGGACAATGTCGAACCGGGCAGCGCCACTCAGAAAATTCGCGATTACTACAACTCCTACATGGATACCGAAACCACCACGGAACTGGGGGTCAAAGCAATCCGCCCGGAATTGGACGAGATCGCATCGATTGAGTCCTATGACGACCTGTTCCGGGCGTTTTCAGAGCTTGGCGTTTATGGCGTAAATAGCCCTATAGGCCTGGGAATCGACTCTGATCTCAAGGATCCGAACACCAACGTGGTCTACATTGTGGAGTCGGGCACTACCCTCCCGGATCGCGATTACTACCTCAAGGACGACGAACAGTTCGTGAAAGGGCGTGAACTCTTCCGCGCCTATGTCACCCGCTTATTCGAACTGGCTGGAATTGAAGGAGGCGCAGATAAGGCCGAAACAATTTACGCGCTGGAGCACGCGCTGGCGGAAGCCCACTGGACCAGGGAAGATAACCGCGACGTGGTGAAGTCCTATAACCCGAAAACACCCGGAGAGCTGGCAGAACTGGCGCCCAACATCAATTGGGATGTGGCTTTTGAATCGGCCCAGATCCCGGCGCGGGACCTTTATATCGTCAGCCAGCCGAGTTTTTTCGAGACCACCAGTGACATTTTTGCCGCAACAGACCTTGATACATGGAAAAACTACCTGGCCTTCCAGACCATGGACAGGTTCGCGCCGGTGCTGGGGGACGATTACTTCCAGGCCTGGTTCAACTTCTATCGCGCCGGCCTGCAAGGTATTGACGAGCCGCGTCCGCAGTGGAAGCGCGCAGTAAACTCTGTCAATGGCAACATGGGCGAACTGCTTGGGCAGCTTTACGTCGACAGGCACTACCAGGACGAAGCCAGGGCCAGGATGGAAACCATGATCGCCAACCTGAAAGAGGCCTATCGTCAATCCATCACCGGACTGGACTGGATGAGCGAGGAGACCAAGCAGCAGGCACTGGTGAAGCTGTCCAAGTTCACCCCCAAGATCGGCCACCCCGAAAACTGGCGTGACTACAGCAACATGGACATTACCGAAGGCGACCTGGTGGGTAACATCAAGAGCGCCGCAAGGTTTGAGGATCACCGCAACATTGACAAGCTTGACCGGCCGGTCGACAAGACGGAATGGTTCATGAATCCACAGACTGTCAACGCCTATTACAACCCGCTCTGGAACGAGATCGTATTCCCGGCTGCCATCCTGCAACCACCATTCTTCAACGTCGAGGCTGACGATGCGGTCAACTACGGTGGCATCGGAGCCGTGATCGGTCATGAAATCGGTCACGGTTTTGATGACCAGGGTCGCAAGTTCGATGGCGATGGCAACCTGCGTGACTGGTGGACCGAAGAAGATGCCGTTCGTTTCGATCAGCGTAAGGACATGCTGGCCGCCCAGTACAACGGTTATGAAGTGATCGATGGCCTGACCATCAACGGTGAGTTCACCTCCGGTGAGAACATCGGTGATCTTGGCGGGCTTGGCATCGCATACAGAGCCTACAGGATTTCACTTGATGGACAGGAGGCTCCCGTGATCGATGGCTTCACCGGCGATCAACGGTTCTTTCTTGGCTGGGCACAGGTATGGCGCGGCAAGGCGCGGGATGAGGAAACGAAGCGACTGCTGACGATTGATCCTCATTCGCCGGCCAAGTTCCGTGCGAACGGCGCCCCCGTCAATGTCACGGAATTTTACGATGCATTCAACGTCAAGGAAGGCGACGGCATGTACCTGCCTCCCGAGGAACGGGTAAAGATCTGGTGAAAAAAACGGCCGTGAAAGCGGCCGTTTTCTATCCCACGCAGTGGGTAAATTTACGCAGTTGAGCGCAGCCGCCTTCCGGCAAAGCCGGGAGCACGACTGCAGGGAAGCAGGAGGTAGAGCAACGCAGGGAGCAGTTGCCGAGGGAAGCGAGACTCAATTTTCCGCGACGCTTTCCTTCCTGTTATCGTCTATACCTGTAATGGCCACAACGCCCTTCGAAATCGAACTGGATGACCTGACGCTGGCGCGTGCGCGCCGCGGGGATCTGGATGCCTGCGAGAGTATTTTCCGAAAGTTCAACCAGCCCGCGTACTCGGTGGCATACCGTGTCTGTCAGTGCCGTGAATCAGCCCAGGAAATCACCCAGGAAGCGTTTATCACGGTGTTCCGGAAGCTGGGGCAGTTTCGCGGTGAGGCGCCGTTCTGGGGCTGGTTGCGCCGGGTAGTGGTTAACCATGCGATCAGCTCGCTGCGAAAGGCGCCCAAAGCTGACCCGGTTGAATTGCAGGATTTCCACGGCAAGGCCGAATCCGCCTCCGACCAGGTCGGGCTGGCGATGGACCTCGAGTCTGCACTCGCGGTTCTTGGCACTGAAGACCGCACCATCGTCTGGCTGCATGACGTGGAGGGCTACAACCATCGTGAGATTGCGGACCTGTTTGGAAAAACAGAAAGTTTTTCCAAGACCCGCTTGTCGCGCGCCCGCAGCCAACTAAGAGATCTGCTGGATGCCGGAAGAAGGAGTAAGCCTTCCCGTAATGCAGCGGCCAGGTGAGTGAACACCATGCGTTATTCAAAGGTACATATCATGCAAAAGGAACGGGATCCACTGAACCTGGGGAGCTTGCCCCTCGTTGCACCGCCATCAGATGAATGGCCGCTTATCCGCTCTGCCCTGGTCAAACACCAGCGCAGGCGGCGCTTTACCCGGTATTCAGGTGGCCTGCTGGCTGTGGCGGCCATGCTCATGCTGGCCGTAGGTCTGTTTATCCATCAACCTGACCTCGCCCCTCCCTCTGCTCCTGCAACTGCAACTGCAGCTACGACTGCTCCGCAAACACTGGACTCATTGATCACGCTATCTCAGCAACTCGAGAACCGTGTCCGCACTTTTCGATCGGAAGTTGGCGGGATGCCCACCGACTCACTGGTCTACCAGGTGGAACTCGAAGACCTGATCGTCCAGGTGGACGATGAATTGAGCATGCGGCCGGATTCACTGGAATTGTGGAGCCAGCGCGTCAATCTGCTGCTGGACCTTTCACAGCTTTATCAAAACCAGTTGCGACGGGATTACCAACGAATGGCGTCACTATAGATGACGGAAACGAAACGGAAGGCATAGCAAATGAAAAAACTGTCCACGATATTGCTGATCCCGGCGCTGTTATTGTTTGCATCGGCGCATGCATTTGGCGAAGAAGCCACGCAAAGCGAGCAGGAAGCGCTTCAGCGGCTTGAGTACCAGACCATGCGTGAAGAAGCCGAGCGGGCCCGACAGGAGGCTGAAGTTGCGCGCCAGGGAGCGCTTAAAGCGGCGGAATTGGCCCGGGAAACAGCCCGGATGAATGCAGAAATCGTCAGGGAGACATCCCGGCATGGGGCCGATTTAAAGAATCGCGAACTCCAGAGAGAGGAACTCGCACAGACCCGGGAAGAACTCAGAAAGACGCATGAGGAACTGCGGGAAGCAACCCGCGAAGTAGCTCGCGCCCACCGCGACCTTGCCCGTGCCGGCGATGAGCGCGAAATCATCCGGCACGTCAACCTGGGCGACCGGGCGGTCATCGGCGTAGTGCTTGGAAGTGAATCAGACAAGGGCGTGGAAATTATCGGGGTTTCTCCGGATGGCCCGGCTGAGCGTGCCGGCCTGGAACAGGGTGACATCCTGATCTCAATTCAGGATATTGTCCTGGCAGACAACGATGATGCACGTGAATCCGTCTTTGAGGTCATGAGTGATGTGGATGACCAGGAGGAACTGGCCGTTGTGGTCGAGCGTGACGGAATATCCTCTGAGTACACGGTGACCGCCGAGGTACGCGAACCGCGTGGCTGGCAGTCCGTGATCCGGATTGCCGAGGTCGAAGCGGTCGCGGATCTGGCGGGTGATGAGGCGCACGTCATCATCGAGCGCATCGAGATTCCGGAAATTGACGAACAAGCCATTGCAGCCCAGGTAGCCGAATTGACTCAACACCTGGAGCACTACGAATTTGATCACGAGGAATTTTCAGAATTTGGTGAACACGCGATGAGCGAGGCCAACGCCTGGTTCGGGCTGCCCCGCGCTCACGGCCTTGAACTCACGTCCATCAATGAAGGACTGGGCGCCTACTTCAAAACGGACCGGGGTGTGCTGGTCATCAAGGCCAGGGAAGACAATGCCTACGGACTGGAATCCGGAGACGTTATTCTTTCCATCGACTCCACGGCGGTAAATTCACCGTCTGACATGCTGCGGGCTCTGCGCGACGTTGAACCCGGCAGCGAAATAGACATCGGGATCAAACGCAACCGGAGGGACAAGACGCTCTCGGTGGTCGTACCTGAGAACCGCCTCGGTTTTCGCTAGAAAACCTCTGATTTATTCAAATGCTTTATAATCTCCCGGTTCATTTGACTCGGGAGATTTTTCAGCATGTCCGGGCAGGCTGATTCCCTTAAATCCATTCTTTACGCCCTTTTTGCCAACACCGCGATAGCGGTAGCCAAGGGCGTTGCCGCGATGCTGACCGGCTCCGGCGCGATGCTGGCCGAGGCGGTGCACTCCGTGGCCGATGCCGGTAACCAGTTGCTGTTGATACTCGGCCTTCGCCAAACCCGGAAAAAACCGACCGATGATCACCCGCTGGGTTTTGGCAAGAGCATTTATTTCTGGTCGTTCCTGGTCGCGGTTATTCTGTTCAGCGTCGGCGGCATGTTCTCTGTTTACGAGGGCACCTACAAGTTGAGGCACCCCGAACCGCTGAGCCATACCTGGGTCGCGGTGGGCGTGCTCGTATTCGCGATTGTGGCTGAAAGTATTTCGCTGTGGGGCTGTATGCGCGAAGTGAACAAGGAACGGCACGGACGCAGCATTATCCAATGGTTCCGGCAAAGCCGCAGCAGCGCCCTGATCGTGGTTTTTGGTGAAGACATCGCCGCCCTGCTCGGTCTGGTCTTTGCCCTGACGGCCATCCTCGCTACTTACATCACCGGTGACCCGCTCTGGGATGCGCTGGGCACAATCTCGATCGGTGTGCTGTTGATCGTCATCGCGGTTTTCGTCGCGGTCGAGGTCAAAGACCTGTTGATCGGGCAAAGCGTGGACCCGGCGACCCTGGTCGAGATGCGGGAGTTTTTTGACGAACGTCCGGAAATCGAGGAAGTGTTCAGCCTGCTGACCATGCAGTTCGGCCCGGACGCAATGGTGGCGATCAAGGCGCGGATGGTCGCGACCGGCTCCGAGCAGGGCCTGGTTGAAGCCATCAACAAGGTGGAACGCGAATTTCGATCCCGTTTTGAAATCACCAGCTGGCTGTTTTTTGAACCCGATGTCGAAGACTGAACCCACCGTTGGAATGGTCAGCCTGGGTTGCCCCAAGGCCCTGGTCGATTCCGAACGTATCCTGACCCAGTTACGTACTGATGGTTACCGGATCAGTCCCGATTACCAGGGCGCCGATGTTGTGCTGGTCAACACCTGTGGGTTTATTGACAGCGCCAAGGCTGAATCACTCGATGCGATTGGTGAAGCGCTGGACGCGAACGGGCGCGTTATCGTAACCGGGTGCATGGGCGTTAATGAAGATGAAATTCGCGCGCTGCATCCACGCGTACTCGCCGTGACCGGCCCCCAACAGTACGAGGCGGTGGTCAGCGAAGTGCATCGCCATGCCCCGCCGCCAGCTGAACACGATCCCTACACCAGCCTGGTCCCGCCCCAGGGGGTGAAACTCACACCAAGGCACTATGCATATCTGAAGATTTCTGAGGGTTGCAACCATAAGTGTACGTTTTGCATCATCCCCTCGCTGCGGGGCCGCCTGGTCAGCCGCCCGATTGGCGACGTGATGGGCGAGGCACAAAGGCTGGCCGCTGCCGGGGTCCGGGAACTGCTGGTCATCTCGCAGGATACCTCCGCTTACGGGGTGGACCTGAAATACAAACTCGATTTCTGGGACGGACGGCCGGTGAAAACCCGGATGAAAGAGCTATGCGAGGCGCTGGGCAGTCTGGGCATCTGGGTTCGGATGCATTACGTCTACCCCTACAAACACGTCGATGAAATCATCCCCTTGATGGCGGATGGGCGGATTCTGCCCTACCTGGATGTACCGTTTCAGCACGGCAGTCCGCGCGTTCTCAAGCAAATGAAGCGCCCGGCAGCGGCCGAGAATACGCTGGAACGAATCCGGCGCTGGCGCGAGATTTGTTCGGAATTGGCAATCCGCAGCACTTTTATCGTGGGCTTTCCCGGTGAGACCGATGAGGATTTTGACTTGCTGCTCGAGTTCCTGCGCGAAGCACAACTCGATCGAGTGGGCTGTTTTACCTACTCACCCGTTGATGGCGCAAGGGCGAATGAACTGGATGGCGCCGTTCCGGAAGACCTCAAAGAGGAGCGATGGAACGCCTTCATGCAAACGCAGGCGGAGATCAGCACTGCACGTCTCAGAAACAAAATCGGTTCCATCCAGGAAGTGCTGGTGGACGAGGTCGACGAGGACGGTGCGATTGCCCGCAGCAAGGCCGATGCGCCGGAAATCGACGGAGTCGTGCACATTCCAGATGGTCAGGGCCTGTCACCCGGCATGCTCATCGACGTTGAAATTGAAGACTCCGACGATTATGACCTGACGGCCCGATTCCCTGATTGATGGGGACGTAATGGAGCTCTCCAGCCAGCTTGTTTTACGGTGTGAGGCCAGGCTTCCGCCGGGCCCCGTGCTGCTGGTAAACCCTCCGCGGGATAACCTTTTCCGGCAATTGCAGACTGATCAGCGTCAAGTGCGGATATCAACCCAGGATTTCGGTGATTACGACTGGCTGTCCGTTAACGGGGCGAGTGTTTCATTCGACGTGCTTCCGGAGTCGGACAAGCACTGTCAGACGGTCATTCTGAACTTGCCGCGAGAAAAAGACCGGTTGGTCATGATGCTGCACGCCATTTCTGCCTGGATGCCAGAGGATGCGCGACTCTGGCTGGTTGGCGAAAACAAGGCCGGCATCAAGTCAGCGCAGCGTTATCTCGAGCAATATTTCCAGAATGTCGTCAAGGTTGATTCCGCCCGGCATTGTGGCCTGTACGAAGCATCGATTCCCCATAATGAACAGCAATTTACCCTGGATGCGTATGTCACAGCCTGGCCAGTGGAGTTTGCCGGGCAGCGCATCAAGGTCGTTTCATTGCCCGGCGTTTTCGCCCACGGCCGCTTGGACAGGGGCAGCCGGCTTTTACTGGAGTCGCTGGAAAAGCTCCGCCTCACAGGTAAAATCCTCGATTTCGCCTGTGGCAGCGGAGTCATTGGCTGTGCACTGCTGGCGGGAGGCGCCCGTGCCAAACTGACCCTGCTGGACGTCTCCGCATTGGCGCTCGAGGCCAGTGGGCGGTCACTGAGTCTGAACGGCCTGACAGCCGCCCTGCTCCCATCTGATGGCCTGTCGGAACTGGCGGGGCGGTATGACTGGATCATCAGCAATCCCCCGTTTCATCGCGGCCTGAGCAACGACCTGGAAATTGCGGAACATTTTTTCGCCGCAGCGGGAACTTTCCTGACCAAAAACGGTAGAATAGTCATCGTCTGCAATCGGCACTTGCCCTATGCAAGCTGGCTGCAGAATCACTTTGACCGTGTAGAACGCCTGGATGCGAATAGTGAATTCATGATCATCCAGGCCGGCAAACCGCGTAAACATTAAAGAGTAGACCCAATGGCCGCGACAGATAATAGAATATTCTTCAGAACCCTGGTTCAAACGCTTACCGTAACGATGGCAGTTTTCCTTGTTGCCTGCGCAGCGCCGCAACCCAAAGAACTGGACCAGAATGTAGTTGAAGCACCAGAGCAGCTTGCTGAACCGGAAGTCATCGATACCTACGAAGGTGACGGGATGGAAATCCCACTGGATGGCACCAGCCTCGAGGCATGGGATGCAAGCATGGCCCGGGTAAAAAGGCACTCGACCGAGGCGAGTTTCACGACCCTCAATAACGCCATTGACTATTTGCTGGTTTATGATCTTGAAGTGAAACGCGACAAAGAAAAACTCGTGGCCAAGCTGGACGGCCTCACCGGTTACGAAGTCGTCGCCAAAGTCAGTTGGCGCAGACCACCACCGGGTAAAAGCAAAACCGTAAAGGGCGCTGCTGACGCGCAGATTATAGACACCTGAGAAGTCCGGCTGAGATTCAATGTGTGGAAAAGCCGCCGTATCACACCTGAGTTGGGCAGAAATCTACGCCTACGCCACTTCGCTAACGCCTCCAGTGGCTTTGCCGGCGGACCCTGAATCCCGCATCAACATCTCCCCATCCCGACTGCGCCGCAAGTCTGAGCCCGATTCCATGGTATGGGAAACCCTGCCCGTCATCTACCGATCCGAACATGATGACTCACCAGCAGAAGCCATCTGGCCATTCATTCCGGCTTATTCCGAGGGTCACTTGCCCACCAACAAGGAAGGCCAGCTAATCTCCACGGCAAACGCCCGTCTACGCACTGAAGGCGCTCCCTTTGCTCCAACCTTCATGGGCGCCTGGTCTGCGCAGTTCCGCGTCCTGACATTGGTCTCCTGGTTCTACGAATTCGACAGCCGCGTAAAACCGCAAATCCCTTACGCAGTATTTCCCACCGACGCGCCCTTCTGGATGATGGCGGGGCTGGCGCGGCACACGGTGTTGCCTGATGGCTCATCCCACCTGAGCGTTGCGGTAATAACGGTCGGCCCCAACGAGATACTGAAATCGGTGGGGCATCATAGGAGCCCGGCCCTGCTGAGAGATCCAGATGAGGCGACCCTATGGCTGCACGGCAGCAAACAGGATGCTCAGCGACTGCTCAGGCCGCACGGTAACGAAACCATGGGCGTCGAGGCGGTACCGATGGGGATCAAGATTCCGGGCAACCAGGAGATTGAAATC
>Ga0209013_10006363_pt1 | contig 10035 bp, 8 predicted proteins | sample Cruoilmetagenom2_FD_187291 | JGI IMG/M metagenome (GOLD analysis project Ga0209013, IMG submission 187291) | Oil polluted marine microbial communities from Coal Oil Point, Santa Barbara, California, USA - Sample 2 (SPAdes) (version 2) | ecosystem: Environmental > Aquatic > Marine > Oil seeps ...
TTTGGCAGACGTTGAAATGAAATCAGATACGGATACGGAAGTAATCGTACAACTGATCGAGAAATTCTCGAAAGATGGAATGACAACTGCTGAAGCATTCCGTTATACACTTGAATTGTTACATGGATCATACGCGATTGCATTGCTAGATGCTGAAGAAGCACAAACAATCTTTGTTGCAAAAAACAAAAGTCCATTATTAGTAGGTCTAGGTGAAGACTTCAACGTAGTCGCTTCTGACGCGATGGCGATGCTTCAAGTAACAGACCAATACGTTGAACTTCACGATCTTGAAATGGTAATCGTGAAAAAAGAATCAGTTGAAATTCAAAAACTCGACGGAACAGTAGTTGAACGTGATGCCTATACCGCTGAACTTGATATGAGCGATATTGAAAAAGGGACTTACCCTCACTACATGCTTAAAGAAATTGATGAGCAACCTGGTGTGATGCGTAAAATCATTCAAGCTTACCAAAATGACCAAGGTGAACTTGAAATTGATGACAATATCATTTCTGCTTTAAATGAAGCAGATCGTTTATATATCATTGCAGCAGGTACGAGTTACCACGCTGGTTTAGTTGGAAAAGAGTACTTCGAGAAGATTGCTGGCATTCCAGTGGAAGTGCATATTTCAAGTGAATTTGGCTATAACATGCCATTATTGTCGAAAAAACCTTTATTCATGTTCATCACACAATCCGGCGAAACAGCAGATAGCCGCCAAGTATTGGTGAAAATTAAAAAATTAGGTCACCCAACATTAACACTTACCAATGCAAAAGGATCAACGCTTTCTCGTGAAGCAGATCACACGTTATTATTGCATGCAGGTCCTGAAATTGCGGTTGCATCAACAAAAGCATACACTGCTCAAATCGCGGTTCTTGCGATTACTGCAGCTGTTGTAGCTGAAAAAATTGGACGCAAAGTAGACTTCGATATCGTTCATGAAATGAGTATCGTTGCAAATGCAGTCCAATCACTTGTTGACTCTAAAGAAGAAATGGAGCAGATTGCTACAGACTTCCTATCAACAACACGTAACGCATTCTTCATCGGTCGTAACCTAGATTTCTGTGTCAGCATGGAAGGTGCTCTAAAACTAAAAGAGATTTCATACATCCAAGCTGAAGGCTTCGCAGGCGGAGAATTAAAACATGGTACAATCGCGTTAATCGAAGAAGGAACACCAATCTTTGCATTGGCTACACAAAAAGCAGTAAGCCTGAACATTCGCGGAAACGTAAAAGAAGTAGTGGCACGTGGCGCAAATCCATGTATCATTGCAATGGAAGGCATGGAAGAAGAAGACGATACTCTGGTATTGCCACACGTGCACCCATTGCTAACACCACTTGTTTCGGTCATCCCGTTACAACTGATCAGCTACTATGCATCACTTCACCGTGGCTGTGACGTGGATAAACCACGTAACTTGGCTAAGTCGGTTACAGTTGAATAAATGAATTTAGTGAAAACAGATACAGGATATTAATCCTGTATCTGTTTTTTTGTGGGGAGAAACTTGGTAGAGGAGATTGTAGGGGCATTGGTAAAAAAAGGTTATAAATAGGAACTAGTAATACACGGAAAAAGACTGGACCTAAATGGTATCCAGTCTTTTTTATCTAAATATAAACACAAACAACTATCTAATCAAATAGCATAAATTCAATCTTTGCTAGTTGCTCGAATGCTGCTACTTAGAATTAAGATTAGGTTAGGAGGTAATCATTGTCTCCAATAACGACAAATAATTCTAAAGAAAGACAAAAAGTTACAAAAAAGAACATTGATAATTCTGAATATTGTCTGTAACCTTAAATAAAATATATTGGTTTCGAGAATTTAGTCCGACTAAGGAGGTTTAAATACTATCGGGAATATGGATATTTACTATTATCTTTATCGGTGATTATTTGTACATGAAATAATCAATACAAATTAATTGAAGATAAAAATAGAGAATACCAACGTATTTTAAGATTATTTACTGATTAAGGTTGGGGAGGCAAAGAGAATGAAAACAAAAACAAATTTCCTAAAAGAAATGAGTTGGCTTGAATTTGTTGATCGGAAGAATAAGACGGATTTAGTTATTATCCCTTCAGGTGCTTTTGAAGTGTATGGTCCACATTTACCATTAGGAACTGATACCTTAGTTTCTGTTAAAATCTCTGAAATTCTTGCAGAGCGAATCAATGCTGTTATTGGTCCTACTTTGGAAGTTGGTGATTCTACTGTTTTAGAAGAATTCCCTGGAACCATTAGTATTAAACCAGAAAACTTTAAACATTATTTACAAGATACCGTAAATAGTTTGGAGAAATGGGGATTTAAGCATTTTCTATTTATTAATACACATCAAGGAAATGTAACAATTATCAATCAAGTTGCACGAGCGCTTCAAGCAAATAAAGAAATTCAATGTGCTCAAATTGATTATTGGCGATTCATTAAAGAGCACTGTGATGGAATTATTGAATCTGGGGAATTTGCTCACTCACATGCTAGTGAAGCTGGAACTTCAGTAATGATGCATCTTTATCCCGAGCTTTGCGATATGGATAAACTGGTTAATGAACTCCCTAAAATTCGAGATAAGTTTCCCGATATTATTAAATATATTCCTTTTTCTCAAAAAACTGACTCAGGCACTATTGGAAATTCGAAATTAGGAACAAAGGCAAAAGGTGAAGTATTGGTGGATCGAACAGTTAACAGGATCCTTCTCTTCTTGGAAGAGAGTTGGGGAATAAATCAAGATAGTTCGGAAAACGTTAAAATGGCTCCTTTAAGAATCTGATAATTTACATTGCTAGTTTACTATAGAAGATAAATTTTTACGTAATATTAATTCGGAATATTTGTACATATGGCTATGTACTTTTAGAAAATATGGAGAATAATGGGGGGATTTAGTATGAAAAAGAAAAAAGTTTTTAGACTGGTAAGTTATCTATGTTTGTTTTTACTGGTATTGAGTGCATGTAGCTCGGGAGAAACCTCATCATCAGACTCAGGGGGTGAAATTAAAGACTTAGTTGTCGCAGTAACAGGTGAAGCAAAAAGTTTAGATCCCCATAACACTACGGATAGTGCATCTAAATCAATTTATTCAGTAATGGCAGAAACCTTAGTAAGTTTAGAAGAAAATGGTGATATATCTCCACTACTTGCAAAAAGTTGGGAAAAATCAGAGGATGGAAAGACTTGGACATTCCAACTGCAAGAGGGAGTGAAATTCACTGATGGTGAACCTTTTAATGCTGAAGCCGTAAAAACTAGTTTTGATAGAGTAACAAATGAAGAGAACAAATTAGCACGTTACCCATTGTTAGGACCTTTTATTGAAAGTATTACGGCTAATGGTGAAAATGAAGTTGTCTTTCAATTGAAAGAGCCAGTTGGACCATTTTTGAATATTTTAGCATTTGCTTCTGGAAGTAATATCATAAGTCCTAAGTCAATAGAAGCAGGCGAGGAGTCAATCAAAACAAACCCAATTGGAACAGGTCCTTATAAACTAAAAAACTGGTCTCCTGGTAGTGATACAGTTTTTGAAGCAAATAAAGATTATTGGGGAGACGCTCCGAAAGTTGACACAATTACCTTTAGATATATTCCTGAAACTGCTTCACGTGTAATTATGTTAGAGACGGGAGAAGTAGACGTTATTAATAATGCTCCTGATAACGATGTAGATCGACTAAACGATAGTGAAGGCATAAAGGTATTATCAAAAAATATTAACCGTACTGTATACGTGGGAATTAATACGTCAGTAGCACCGCTTGATCAAATAGAGATACGTCAAGCATTTAACTATGCAGTTGACAAAGATGCATTGGCGAACAGTTTATACGGTGGTTGGGTTAAAGAAAGTACATCTGCCGTTTCTGAAAGCACACAAATGTACAGTAATGCAGGTTCTTATGGATTTGATTTAGAAAAAGCTAAGGAATTAGTGAAAAAGGCGGGAGTAAAAGAAGGAACTAAATTAAGATTGATTGCTGCGGGTAATGTAACTCGGGATCATAAAGCTGCTGAGTATGTCCAAGCTAGTTTACAGAAAATAGGATTCGACGTTGAGTTGCAATTGTTAGAGTTGAGTGATTATCTAGCTACACTAGAGGACCCAACTAAATATGAACTGTTTTTAAGAGGTGGAATTGCTCATACGAATGACGCTAATGATTTACTACAAGACGCATTACAGTCAACTAGTGCGTTCAACTACGCTCATTATGCTAATCCAGAGGTTGATAGACTCATAACAGAAGGTGCAATCGAGTCTGATGAAGATAAACGCCAAAAGATTTATGAAGAATCATTAAACATTATCAAGGAAGAGGCACCATGGATTTTCCTTTACGAAGATGTAGTACATGTGGGTATGAGAGATAATGTTGAAGGACTTATTATTCCTCCGAATAACCTTTGGAATTACAGTAAGATCGATAAATAAAAAAAAGATAGGGTTCCGTGAAGACCTTATTTAGGTCTTCACGAAATAAAAAAGAGGAGTGAATAGAATGCATAGTCAAATTGTTATGGCTCAAGTAGGTTCTTCTAATAAAAAGGCAGAAAATTTATTGAAAGCAGAAAAAGCGTTTAAGGATTCAAAAAATTTATATGGGGCAGAAATGGTTGTTTTTCCTGAGGCATTTATGAGTTATTTTGAGGTTGGTACCCCGTCAGAAGTGAAACTAGAGGATGGAGAGGCTATTGATGGTCCCTTTGTATCTAGTATGCGTAAATTAGCTAAAAGTTATGGAGTTTGGACAATATTTGGAATGCGTGAACGAATTGATGATGATGAAGAAGAAAAAGGTAAGAGAAGCTATAACTCAACTGTGGTTATTAACTCGGAAGGTTCAGTAGTCGGTGTTTATCGTAAAACTCATTTATACGATGCATTTGGAGCTAAAGAATCGGACCGCATCAAACCAGGCGATACACTTTTTGAACCAATTGATACGCCTTTTGGGAAAATCGGATTATTCGTATGTTATGAATTAAGATTCCCTGAAATTGCACGACATCAAGCATTACATGGTGCAGATATTCTTATCGTACCTTCTGGTTGGGTAAAAGGGCCTTTAAAAGAAAATCACTGGAGAAGTCTAGTTACTGCACGAGCAATAGAGAATACTGTATATGTTGTCGCTTGCGATCATGTGAATGACTATTATATGGGACAAAGTATGTTTGTTGATCCAATGGGAGTAGTTTTGGCGCAAGGTACTGAAGAAGAATGTTTAATTCCATGTCGTATTGATTTAAATCGTGTTCAAGAAGTCCGCAAAAGGCTTCCTTCCCATTTACACCGTCAATCCCACTTATATGAGGAGCGAGCTCTAGTTAAAAATTCACTATAAAACCTTTAATAAAATGTCATATTCCAAGGGGGGATTGAGTTGCTTAAGTATGTTGGTAAACGATTACTACAATTAATTCCAACTATAATCGGTGTAACGGTATTTGCGTTTTTACTAGTAGTTGCAGTACCTGGAGATCCGGCGCGCATAATAGCGGGAGAGGATGCTACCGCTGAAGAGGTTCAGATTGTTAGGGAACAATTAGGAACTGACAAACCCTTATTTGAACAGTATACGAGCTATGTATTTAATTTGGTCCAAGGTGATTTAGGAACATCTTTGAGATCCAATAATCCTGTATTAGAAGAAATTTTATTGCGTTTTCCTACAACTTTAAAACTCACTATTTTCTCAGTAATCATTATGGTAATTGTCGGTCTTTTTGCTGGGATAATCTCAGCTACCAAACCAAATAGTCTAAGAGATAACGCATCCATGATGTTTTCCTTGTTTGGGATATCCATGCCAGTCTTTTGGATGGGAATTATGTTCATTCTACTCTTTTCATACTACTTGCCAATATTCCCAGCAGGAGGCAATAGTGAATTAAAACATTTTGTTCTACCTTCCGTTGTGTTAGGGCTTTCCGCGTCGGGTATATTAGCCAGAATGACCAGGTCTAGTATTCTTGAAATTATAAATCAAGACTATGTTCGTACGGCACGTGCTAAAGGGGTTAAAGAGAAATATGTAATATATAAGCACACTTTGAAAAATGCACTAATCCCTATAATAACAATTGTAGGAATGGAATTCGGGACTTTATTAGGTGGAACAGTAATAACGGAAACGGTATTTTCAATGAACGGTATCGGAAGATATGTTGTTGAATCTATTCAGTTTAGAGATTTCCCAGCGATTCAGGGAAGTATTCTGTTCATTTCTATTGCCTTCGTTCTGATTATTTTACTAGTTGATCTTTCTTATAGCCTTGTAGATCCAAGAATTCGTTATGACAATTGAAAGGAGGATGAGCAGTGGCTATTTTAAAAGAAACGGTTTCTCAGCAAAAAGTTACATATAACTATAAACCAAGTTCGCCGTGGCAAATGATGATTAAACGTTTCAAAAAAAATAAGCGTGCGTTAATTGGGTTATATATAACCGCCCTTTTTGTACTACTAGCTATTTTTTCCCCGTGGATTTGTCCATACGATCCTTTTGAATACAACATGGAAGCACTACTTCAGGCACCAAGTTTGAGTCATCCATTTGGAACGGATCAATTCGGACGGGATGTATTATCCAGAATTATAGAGGGGTCCCGTATTTCCTTGATGATGGGAATAGTTGGAGTAGGAATATCAATCATCATTGGGGTTTCGCTAGGGACGATAGCAGGTTATTTCGGGGGTCTTGCTGATACTCTAATTATGAGAATTATGGATATCCTAATGGCTTTCCCAGGTTTCTTGTTGGCATTGGCGATTATCAGTATCCTGGGACCAAGCATGGTCAATGTAATGATTGCCATCGGTATTTTCTCAATTCCAGTATTTGCAAGGATCATGCGAAGTTCTGTTATCGCGATTAAACACAAGGAATTTATTGAAGCTACTAAATCGTTGGGAGGAAGTAATTTCCTTATCATCATCAAACATGTCATCCCTAACTGTATCGCTCCAATCATTGTTTTATCTTCAATGAGAATTGCGACTGCTATTTTATCTGCAGCGGGATTAAGCTTCTTGGGGTTAGGTGCTCAGCCACCTTCACCTGAATGGGGGGCGATGCTGAGTGAAGGCCGAGAATATATGAGGTCGGCACCTCATCTAAGTACTGTTCCTGGTCTGATTATCATGTTAGTCGTATTGGGGTTCAATATGTTGGGGGATGGATTGCGTGATGCTTTAGATCCTCAAATGAAAGTATAAAGAACTCGATAAGTCTCGTAAGACAAACAGGAGGTCTGATTTTGGAAAACTTGCTAGAAATAAAAGATCTTAAGGTCTCATTTTTCACCGATAACGGAGAAATGCCGGCGGTAGAAGGTGTCAGTCTGACAGTGAAGAAAGGCACAACATTGGGGATTGTTGGGGAATCAGGATCCGGTAAAAGTGTGACTGCTTTAACGGCCATGAGGTTAGGTGCCGGAAAGGTCATGAATGGATCAATTAATTTCAATGGGAAAAACTTATTGGATATTTCAGATGAAGAGATGAGAAAGATTCGAGGGAAGGAAATAGCGATGATTTTCCAGGAGCCCATGACCTCGCTAAATCCTGTTTTCACTATAGGCAATCAAATTATCGAAGCGGTCAAACTCCATATGAAATTAAATAAGTCCCAATCAAAGGCACGTGCGATTGAGCTACTTAGGATGGTGGGCATACCGAGGGCTGAACAAATCGTAAATGAATATCCTCACCAACTGTCTGGAGGCATGCGACAGAGAGTAATGATAGCAATGGCAATGGCTTGTAATCCAAGTCTATTAATTGCAGATGAACCAACGACTGCCTTGGATGTAACCATCCAGGCCCAAATTTTGGATTTGATGAGGGATCTTAAGTCAAATCATGGAACAGCAATCATTATGATTACTCATGATTTAGGTGTCGTGGCCGAAACATGTGACTATGTATGTGTCATGTACGGTGGAAAAGTCGTCGAAGAAGGTAGTATTGAAGAGATTTTTAATAATCCTAAACACCCATATACACAAGGACTGCTCAAATCAGTACCATCTTTGTTGGATTCTGAAGATGAGGACAGACTATATTCAATTGAAGGAAACGTTCCGATTCCTGGATCATTGAAAAAGGGATGCTATTTTGCTCCCCGTTGTGAATTTGCGATGGATATCTGCAGGGAACAGGCACCGGTCTTGAAAGAATTGAAGACAGGCCACTCCAGCCGATGTTGGCTTCATGAAACGGTGAACGAGGAGGTTGAAAATGAAGCAGTCACTAGTTGAAATAAAAGATCTAAAAAAATACTATCCAATCAAAAAAGGTGTGTTTAGCCGAACAGTCGGTAATGTGAAGGCTGTGGATGGTCTGAACTTCACCATCTATAAAGGCGAGACACTAGGATTAGTAGGTGAAAGTGGCTGTGGAAAATCGACAACCGGGAGAGCAATATTACAACTACAGCCACCGACCAATGGAGAAGTGTTATATGGGGGAGAAAATCTTGTCGGTATGAATCATAAGGGACTGAGAAAAGTCCGAAGAGATATGCAAATGGTGTTCCAGGATCCTTATGCATCATTAGATCCGCGTTTAACAGTTGGTGAAATCATATCCGAACCACTGGAAATTCATAAAATATGCTCTGGGAAAGAGAAGGATTACCGCGTGGAGGAATTACTCGACCTGGTTGGCTTAAACAATTACCACGCTAAACGGTATCCACATGAATTTAGTGGAGGACAACGCCAAAGGGTGGGAATCGCACGTGCATTGGCTCTGAATCCTAAGTTTATTGTGGCCGATGAACCCGTATCTGCCCTGGATGTATCCATTCAATCACAGATCGTGAATCTTTTTCAAGACTTACAAGAGAGATTGGATTTAACTTATCTTTTTATCGCACATGATCTGAGTGTTGTTAAACATATTAGTGACCGGGTAGCAGTGATGTACTTGGGCACAATTGTGGAGCTTGCAGATAAAAAGAGTTTATTTAAAGATCCGTTACATCCATATACTCAGGCTTTATTATCAGCCGTGCCAGTACCGAATCTTAATGTTAAAAGGGAGCGCATCATGCTGAAAGGAGATGTGCCATCGCCTTCCAACCCGCCAAGTGGGTGTGCATTTCACACAAGATGCAGTGCCTGCATGGACATTTGCAAGACTGTAAAACCAGAATTCAAGGAAATGGACGGTCGTTCCGTTGCCTGCCATTTATACAATTAATGCTTAGCATAAAAAGTGTGCTTTATCCATTTCAGGAATTTATTCTACACAGAGTAGAAGTATAATAGGAGGAATGTAAATGAAAATATTACCACGTGTCCATAATGAACGGTTAACTGATGAAATAATTAATAGATTTAAAGAGGTAGAGCCAGCAACTATTGGACACTATGTTAATTATGGATTTATGAACCCTACAATAAAGTCGATGTTGGAAAATGTAAAAGTTACAGGGGTTGCTTTTACTGTTAAAACAGCAGGAAAGGATTCAGTGATGGTACATAAAGCCGTAAGTTTAGCTGGAGAAGGTGATGTATTGGTCATCGATCGTTCTGGTGATACAAAACATGCGTGTGTTGGTGGTGTTGTGGCATATGCGGCAAATTCACGCAAAATTTCATGCGTGATTATTGACGGTCCTTGTACAGATATCCAAGAAATCAGAAAGTTGGGCATGCCTGTATTCGCGACAGGTCTTTCGCCATTGACCACCAATGTCCTTGGACAAAGCGGTGAAATTAACACAACCGTTCAATGTGGTGGTGTTGTGGTTGAGCCTGGTGATTTAATACTTGCGGATGATAATGGCGTACTTGTAATACCAAAAGATGCGCCATATGAAGAGTTGTTGGAGAGAGCTGAGGCAAGCATAATAAGAGAACCGAAAACGAAAGCATTATTGGATGCTGGTCACACTTTGAGTAGTATCGGGAAAGCAGATGAATTATTGAAAGAATACTCCTTAAGTTAGGCTAACACTTCACCGTAGCTGCAACGTGGATAAA
>Ga0209013_10006364_pt1 | contig 10034 bp, 11 predicted proteins | sample Cruoilmetagenom2_FD_187291 | JGI IMG/M metagenome (GOLD analysis project Ga0209013, IMG submission 187291) | Oil polluted marine microbial communities from Coal Oil Point, Santa Barbara, California, USA - Sample 2 (SPAdes) (version 2) | ecosystem: Environmental > Aquatic > Marine > Oil seeps ...
AAAAAAAGACCATTTCGCAACTTGTGCAAAATGATCTTTCACTTATTGAACTAACCGTACGATTTTCTCAACTGCTTGTTCTCCAGCTGCTGTCCATTTATTTTGGTTTTCAATTTGACCATCCTTATCAACTGGAGGTTGGAATTGATTGAACCCTGTAGAAGTGAGCAGTGAATTCTCCTCATCATCTAAACCTATATTAACAACATGCTTGATCACATAAGGAGTTTGAAACTTAATCTGTGCGTCGTAATTATCTAACTCCCCTTCCACCACTTCAAATGGAAGTCGCAAGTAAATGGTTTCGCCTTCATTTCGCCATAATACATTGTCAAAACTGCCTTTATGGTAGTCCCAATTTCCACCTATCGTATACCCGAGGCTATCTATTCTACTTCTTAAATCACCAAAACCGATTTCTTTTCCTTCTAACTCTGTTTGTAATTGCAGCATGAAAAATTCACTCCTCATTCGAATCTTTCTATTATCATTACCAACAATCGCTAGAAAAATACTAGCCTCTCATTAATCGGTCTACTAACTTTTTGAAGAAACCATCCTCAATTTCCATGTCCTCTATCTTTTCCACTATTACATCAGAAAGCAATTCATAGCAAGCTTCCCCAAAATGAAGTCCATCATTCTTCTCTCCAACTAATAACTCCTTATAGTTTGGCTTTGAGTATACAATTTGAAAAAAATCGATAAAATAACTGTTTGTCTCTTCTGCCACCTCTTGAACGACCTGAGCATATTGTTTTAAACGTTCATTCGTTCGGTTGCGCTGAAGGGATTCATCAACGGGAGCTGGGCTTATTAATATAGTCTTTTCTGGACCAATCTGCTTTGTAAACAATGAAATATTACGCTTAAACGTATCTATATCTACCAACTTATCAGTTGCCGAATCATTTGCTCCAAATAATACAGTCACTACATCTGGACGCTTAGATAACACATCTTTGTTAAAACGAAACATCGCTTGCTCCGTTGTATTTCCGGATACTCCTGCATTGATAAATTTATAATTAGGCATTTTTGAAGACATTTTATGAGTTAATATGGGCGATGGATACCCTTCTTTTCTGGCAGTGATACTATCACCAAAACAAATTACTTCCAACATATAACAAAACTCCTTTTAAAAATATGTAATATACTTGAAACACATTATACGTTTATAATTACCCAAAAACGGATAAACAAACATAGATATTATGTTTTGGAGGAAGTTTTATGGCTAACAAGCGATTAACATGGGTGGATGTGACAAAAGGATTCTTAATGATATTAGTTGTAATCGGACATTATCCAGGTGAATTGGATTTTCCGTTTATCACATATATATATTGGTTTCATATGCCGGCCTTTTTCTTATTAAGTGGATTATTTTTCAAAGAATTAAAAGAGGAACAAGATACAAAAGTCTCTATCAAAAAAAGGTTTCTACAGCTGATGGTACCTTATTTCTTTTTCCTATTAGCCATTACAACTGTTCGATATGGAATGGAGCTTGCAGGAGGTAACTTCGACTTATCCTGGTACATACAAGATTTATGGAAATTAGTTATTGCGGGTCGTTTTGCACGTGGTGCTTATGGAGTTTTCTGGTTCGTCACCACATTGTTCTTTACATATTTATTGTTCACATTGATGACAAAGTATTTAAATCGATTCAAACAAATAGTATTACTTATCGTATTTTACATCGTCGCACATTTAGAAAGTATTTTTGCAATGCAATATATTAGTGGAGCTCCAGATAAAGCTTCACAAACAATTCCAATGCTTTGGAACTTGGATGTCGTCTTAATGGCAATCGTCTATTTCTCTCTTGGCTATTATGCTAAATCTATTTGGATGAACATTACTAAAACGTGGTTTATCGGAGCTCTAATCATGGCAATAACTGCCATAGTTACTGATAAACTTGGGTTTATTGATTATCACTTAAGTATGAAATTCCTTCGCTATGAACATTTACTACTAGACTTAGTGATACCCATTGCGTTCATAATCGTTATTCTTGGTCTGTTCCAAAGAATTACTACTATTCTTTCGTTAGACTGGTTGGCAAAAATTGAAAAACATTCAATTACTATTATGTATTTGCATATTTTCACTGATATTATCCTGAACGACTATTTCCAATACGGCATTATTGGTTTTACGACACTCGGATTAATCATACCTATCATAGCATCTATCATTATTCAAAAAATGATTCCATACGGAAGGTTCTTATTAGGAGATATTCGAGCAAAGAAACCCATTCAAATTTAATAAAAGCCCTACCAGAGAAATAATTGCTCAGGTAGGGCTTTTATTGTCGGAGAATTTATGTGAAAAATCATGCATCTGTGACATCATTAGATAGAGATTCGAATAACGACACAACAATAAAATAGAACATTAGTTCTTTTTTGTGTTATAATAAGTTGGCAATTACATAGTAGGGTAGGCGGCTGGTCACTTTTCCGTTAGGAGGTGTTGCCATGACAACATACCAGATGATGAGTTTGTTGATCCAGCTTAGTGCTGTACTGATAGCAACCTTTTCCATAGTAGTGACCATTATCATTTTCTTTGTAAAAAAGAAATAACCGTCCCCTGAGCTAAAGGTTTGACGGTTATTTTCGACCTTGGACCAACCGCTCTTTCCGCGGTCTGTAATTGCTGACTGGATATTCGCGTATCCAGTCTTTATAGTCTCTGTTTCTATATCCATTATATACAGAAGGAGTAGCGCATTCAACCTATATGAGCATTACCAACTTTTGACTTAGTGGAAAACGATCGTCTTATTGCCTTCTACGATAACACGATTTTCTAAATGCCATTTCACAGCTTTTGTTAATACTCGTCGCTCGATATTACGACCAATTTTCTTTAACTGAACTACGTCATCCCGATGATCTACTCGCTCCACATCTTGTTCGATAATTGGACCTTCATCTAAATTGTTTGTTACATAATGAGAAGTAGCCCCAATCAGCTTCACTCCGCGTTCGTATGCCCGCTCATATGGACCAGCACCGATAAACGCTGGTAAAAATGAATGATGTATATTAATAATCCGATTTTCAAAATGCTCTACAAACTCTGGTGTTAATATTTGCATATAACGAGCCAGGATGAGTAAATCTACTTTGTACTGCTCCATTAAACGAACCTGTTCAGCTTCCACTTGTTTTCGAATTTCTTTGTTTGCTGGTATATAATAATATGGAATGCCTAGAGCCTCGACAAATGGTCGGGCGTCTTCATGATTACTAATGACTACAACTATATCTGTATCCAAATCTCCGTTTTGCCATTCCCATAAAAGCTCCATTAAACAGTGTGGTTCCTTAGAAACAAAAATTGCAGAACGTGTACGCTCACGTAAATAATTAAAACTATATTCCATATTATGCACTGCAGCAATTTGTTCGAAATCCTTTTCCATTTGTGCACACTTTCCAACTAAACCTTCACAATGATATGCAATTCGTATAAAAAATGTACCGTTCACTGGATCACTGGAATATTGGCTAGACTCAATAATATTTGAATTATGTGTGTGTAAAAATGTTGATAGCACTGACACGATTCCTGGTTTATCAGGGCATTTTACTAGCAATCGTCCACGATTTTCAAAATGACTGTTTTGATGTTGTGAGTTACTTTTTGCTTTCATGTTAATAGACATAGAAACAGCTCCCATTATATAAATATTAATTTTCTTATTATGCTACATTCTATCTGTCTTCTCAACCCTTTAGTAAATTAAATGATTAAAGGGGGGTACAATCGATGTTAAACATAGAATTTTACGCAAAGAGGGTGTGTACATGCATCAGAAACTGACGAAAAAACTATTTAAATTGTTTACAGGTGAATTGACCGCAACAATCATGTTTGGAGGTGTATGGCTACTGTTTTTACGTATGTATGAATGGGCAAATCCATACTTAACTTCTTTTCCCCCTTTATATGCATTTCTATTCCTAGAATTTCTATTATTACAAGGAAGTTATTATTGGTATTTAAAATGGAGACAAGCTAAGCATAGGGATTTCACTATATTGCCCGATTATCATCTGAAATTTTTTCGGATTCTAAAGCGAGTGAATCTTTTTCTTATAGGAGCTGGCTTTGTTCTATTGATATATGAATCGATAAATCATTCTAAAGCCTACTATTGGACCCTCTTTTTATATTTGTTTGCGCTAGCAGAGTATATAAATTATTACTATATTCGCTTGTCTTATCAATCTGTGGATGAGATGAAGGACTTTCTGCGACACAGAAAGTTACGTAGATCTAAATTGGCAGAAGAACTAAAACAATTAAAGGCTATCTCCCAATAACAGGGAGATAGCCTCTCTTGGCAAACTATTTTACAATGCTTTTTAAAATATTGTCGATAATTTGTTCATTAGCAATTGTTCCAGTGTATAACCAACTTTCGTCTGGGGAAAATTCATATACATTTCCAGCTTTTACAGCAGGAACACTGTTCCATAATGCTTCACTTAAAGCAGTAGAACCACTTGTTGTATCACTATTGATCAAGAATAAATGCTCTGCATCTAACTCAACCAGTTTTTCTAAAGATATTTCACTCCAGTTACCAGTTGCACTTGCTGAAATTTCTTTTACTACTGCAGGTGTCTTCAATCCTAAGTCACCATACATTACCGCACCACTAGATAAGTTTTCTCCTACTACGAAGAATTTCCCACCTACTAGCCATACAGCAGCTACTGAAGGATTTCCTACCTCAGCTTCTATCGTTGCTTTTGCTTCTGCCGCTTTTGCATCATAATCTTCCAGTGCTTTTTGAGCTTCTGCTTCTTTACCGAATACTTCCCCTACACGCTTTAGTTCGTCGCGCCAATCGTTGTTGACTTCTGTTCCAATTACGTATGTTGGAGCAATTTTACTGTATTGCTCGTATTTACCGCCTTCTACCATGCTTGCTGAATCCATGATGATCAAGTCAGGTGCGTATTCTTGAACTGCTTCGAATGGTAGGTCATAAGGAATCATTGGAACGTCTTTTAAATCGTCCTGTAAATATCCCTGTATGCTTGCTCCATCATTTACACTCCATTGTGCAACAGGAGTTATTCCTAATGCGACTAAATTATCTTCTAAGTATGAAGCAAGTACACGTTCTGGGTTAACAGGCACTACTACTTCATTGCCCATCGCATCTGTCAATGTACGTGTATCGCTTTCCTGTGCGTCCGTTGCTTGTTCTTCTGCTTTATCTGTTGTGGACTGCTCTTTAGAATCTTCATCCCCACAAGCCGCTAATGCTAAAGCTAAAGCACCTGCTCCTACTAATTGTATCCATTTATTTTTACCTAGTATATTTTTCATGTTAATCTCCCTTTTGGTATGATATAATAGAATCATTGATAATGATTCTCGATTTCAATTAGAATACAAATTCTTTCATTTGTCAATATTTATTTTTTCTTAAAATGGGGATAATGATACATATGAATACTAAAACAACATTAGATTATAAAAATCCTTTCACTAGCTCTGCTGTCATTATCATTGGCATCATACTACTTGCCCTTAGTGTGGTGGTATCTATAAATTTTGGGGCATCCTCCACCTTAAGCTATCAGGACGTATGGAGTGCTATTTTTCACTTTGATCCAACTAATTCTTCCCATGTTATCATTCGTGAACTTCGACTTCCCCGAGCAATAGCCGCTATTGCTGTTGGAGCTGCTTTAGCAGTATCTGGTGCAATCATGCAAGGGATGACAAGAAATCCATTGGCTTCCCCATCCATAATGGGGGTTACTTCAGGGTCATCTTTTTTAATAGCCATTGCGCTAGCTGCGTTACCAGGTATAAGTTACTTGGGCTTAATGATGTTCTCATTCGTTGGAGCGGGGCTCGGTGCAGCTTTAGTATTTGGAATCTCTGCTATGGCGAAGGGTGGAGTTACTCCGGTAAAATTAGCGCTAGTCGGCTCAGCCATTACTTCCCTACTTAGTTCCCTATCCACAGCTATTGGTATTAAATTCAATGTATCAAAGGATATCAGCTACTGGTATGCTGGCGGCGTATCGAGTATTCAGCCGCAACATATTTTATTTGCTATTCCATTTATCATCGTCGGACTTATATTAGCGTTAATCTTGTCGCGCTCTATCTCTGTGCTAAGTTTAGGAGAAGATGTCGCAAAAGGACTCGGTCAACGAACCGGTTATGTACAATTGTTAGGAACAATTGCTGTACTTCTATTAACGGGAGCTGCAGTATCCATTGCTGGGATGATTGGTTTTGTAGGTCTGGTAATTCCTCATATCACTAGATTTCTAGTTGGAGTAGATTATCGATGGATTATTCCATGTTCCGCTATTTTAGGTGGTATATTATTGATCACTGCAGATATCGTTGGACGCAGTGTAAATCCTCCCTTTGAGACACCTGTTAGTGCAATTACTGCCTTGATCGGTGTGCCGTTCTTTCTCTACCTAGCACGTAAAGAGGGGAGAGGATTATGATGCCAAACACTTTAGCTAAAAATGAAGCCAAATATAAGTTTCTTATGATCACTACATTTATTTTAATCATTATGGCTATTCTTATAAGTATTAATGCAGGATATATGAAAATACCGATTGCCGATGTTATTGCTACATTGTTTGGTAATGGTACTCCTCAAAATGAACTTACTATATTTGAATTCCGCTTACCTCGAATATTCATGGCCTTACTGGTAGGTTTAGGAATTTCTATATCTGGTGCAATTTTGCAAGGAATTTCTGGAAACCCACTAGCTGATCCCGGTATTCTAGGCATCAATGCTGGTGCAGGTTTTACCATCGTGCTTTATATGTTCTTTTTTCAAGGAACTGTCTTTATAACTGGTTGGCTTTCTATTTTCATCATGCCATTTGCAGCACTAATCGGAGGATTTATAGCAGCATTCCTTATCTATATAATTTCCTGGAAAAATGGTCGAGTAACTCCTATACGGCTAATACTTGTAGGAATCGGGATTAATGCTGCATTTGGAGCAGGTCTAACTATTTTCCAAATGAAAATGGAGCCGATTGACTTTATGAAAGCGATCGTTTGGCTTTCTGGTAGTATTTGGGGAACAAATTGGACATTTGTTTGGATGATTGCACTTTGGTTAGTTGTCCTGATCCCAATTGTTCTTTATAAATCTCGAGTCTTAGATGTATTAAAGTTAGGAGACTCTATTGCAATAGGTGTCGGGGCCAATATTGAAAAAGAAAGACGCTTCCTTCTGTTCATTTCCGTAGCGATTGCGGCGGTTTGTGTATCAGTTGGAGGAGGAATTACTTTTCTCGGTTTAATCGCACCACATATGGCACGCCGTTTAGTAGGTGCTTCTCATGCCAAGTCACTACCCCTAGCTGCTTTGCTAGGAGCACTGTTACTATTGCTCGCAGACACCCTTGGCCGTGTCATATTAGCACCAATGGAACTCCCAGTCGGATTGGTCATCTCCGTTCTTGGTGCTCCTTACTTTATCTACTTACTTATAAAAACGAACTAAATATGTATTACTAAAAAAACAGATCAGCATAAGTCGCTGATCTGTTTTTTGGGATTTAATTGATAACTCTAAGTTTTACTTCTTTGACTCCCCAAGCGATAGCATTATCATGGGAAGGGATAAAAACATCAATTTTATTGCCTTTAATAGCTCCCCCTGTGTCACCAGCTATTGCTTCTCCATAACCCTCTACCCACACTCTTGTACCTAATGGGATTACCCGAGGATCTACTGCTATTACTTTTTGATTGGGATTAGCTCGCAAATCGATTCCATATGCGGTCGTCCCTGAGCACCCTGCGCAATACGCTGTGTAAGCCGTGGCGGTAACCGTCATCTCTGCTCCATAACTTTCCGGCTCTTCTTTGGAAGAAGATACGGTTACTTTTGGTTCTTCCACCGTATTAGTAGGTGGGGAACTTCTAGCTACAGTTGTTGAAGCAGCCGCTACCTTCTTAATAGTTTCAGGGATACCAGTGTTGCTTACAGTTAATACATCGCCAGGTAAGATTAGTTCCCCTTCGATATTATTCCATTCCATCAGAGATTCCAATGAAATACTATGCTCTAGAGCAATCCTAAATAGATTATCCCCTTTTTCTACCGTATATGTCTTAGGTTCCAGTAGAAAATCATAAGCTAGTTCGATATTTAGTGCATCATCAAAAAAAGAAAAATCCGCGACGCTATCTGAATTGTATATATCAAATTCTTCTCCATCACTAGTGGCGACTAGAAATGGATCAGCAGCGTACGTTACTGAGCTCATCGAAAAAGTAGCTACTAAAATCATTAACAACGTTTTTGCTTTCAATACTTTATCCTCCTTACAAGCAATCTTTCAATCACTTTTAAATTTGATTAAGTATTGCCCAAAAACTTTCAAAAACAAACATTCTAACAAAATAAAAAGAAACCATCCTCCCAAACATATAAAATCTGTTTGGAAAAATGGTGTTATATACACATAGTTTACATCTAAATTACTCCAGGATTTTCAATATTATTTCCTGTCTTCCCCACTCAATTGCTCCATCATAAGTAGGAATGAACACATCAATTCGATTACCTTTTATAGCACCACCAGTATCCCCAGCAATTGCTTCTCCGTATCCTTCTACCCACACTTTAGTGCCAAGCGGAATAACTGTAGGGTCCACTGCAATCACTTTCTCTTCTGGATTAGATCTTAGATCGATACCGTAAGCAGTTATGCCGATGCAGCCATAGCAATAGGCTGTATAGGCTGTTGCCTCCACTATCATCTCTTGTCCTGGTCCGTCTGGCGGAATAGTACTTGGGTGCTTCACTAGCTCCGCATCCTTACTTAGTATTAACTGGTCTTTTGGATAAATCACATGATCAGACAATCCATTCCACTCCATTAGTAAGTCAATGGGAACATTATAAGCTTCCGCAATATCATACAGATTATCTCCTTCTACAACTGTATGAATAGTTGGATCTGGAAGACTTTCTTCTACGATAGGTGTATCCTCTACCTTTGTATTTGGTAAATCTAGTTGGTTTATCAATGGTTCTGAAGCACTTGCTGTAGATAAAGTTATACTTATAAATATTAGTGTAAATATTATAATTCTATTTTTCAATGTTATACCTCCGATGTACTTTTCAATAATCCCTTTTATGTATTGCCCTAAAAAAGAGAGATACAAACATTTCTGTCTATAAGTGCAATAGGTAGCTTTCCAAAGCGCACATTATAAAGGTCTCTTAAAATCTGAAGTTGTCGACTGTTTTAATATGCATCAAAACAATTATTTTATGTAAGGTTTTATATGGAAATAAGTATTTTACATACATCGAATCATTATTTGTAACGCAAAAAAGAAGCTACCAAAGAGGATTGGCAGCTTCTTACTTTCTATTTAATTGGATATTGAACTATCATGATTTCAAGGCTTTAGATCACTTTCTTTTTTTATAACTCTACAAGTTTTCTTTTGCCTATTTTTTCTTCATACATCTTTTTGTCCGCTTCCACGAATAGAGCATCCATTTTCCCTAAAGAAGATGGACTATATGCATAACCAACCGATATTTTAACACGGTAAGGTCTACTTACACTATTAAAAAGATCAATTTCTTTTCGAAGATCAGTTAAATACTTTTCAATATGTAATAATTCAGTATTGATGAATATAACAGCAAATTCATCCCCACCTATTCTTGCTACTATCCCATTTTCAATTACTGTACTATTTAATAATTTGGCTGTTTCACGGATTAAAGAATCCCCTACTCTGTGTCCAAAATGATCATTTACTAGTTTTAGTTCATCTACATCACATATGAGAACTGCAACAGGGACATCTCTTTTCCAGTTGAAGTAATCTAACTGTGATTCAAAAAAACCTCGATTATATACATTCGTCAAAGCGTCATGGGTGACTTTGTATTCTAGTTTCTGTTGCAGTTCCACTTTTTCACTTATGTCTCTTAACACTCCTTGAATAGCAATTAGCCCTTC
>Ga0209013_10006365_pt1 | contig 10030 bp, 12 predicted proteins | sample Cruoilmetagenom2_FD_187291 | JGI IMG/M metagenome (GOLD analysis project Ga0209013, IMG submission 187291) | Oil polluted marine microbial communities from Coal Oil Point, Santa Barbara, California, USA - Sample 2 (SPAdes) (version 2) | ecosystem: Environmental > Aquatic > Marine > Oil seeps ...
GCCGGCGTGTGATTTCCCGAGGAGTATAGCGATGGCCGATGTAACCCAAGCCCAGGTTGAAGAACAACTGGCAACCTATATAGACCCCTACCTGGAACGCGATCTGGTTTCGACCAAGAGCATCAAGGACATCAAGGTCGACGGTGACAAGGTTGCAGTGACCGTGGTACTGGGTTTTCCCGCGAAAGGCTATCACGATGAGCTGGCCACGAAACTGAAAGCACTGCTCGAGTCCATCGACGGTATCAATAGTGCCGCTGTCGATGTGTCCACCAAGATAGCCGCGCATTCCGCCCAGAAAGGTGTCAAGCACATCGAGGGCATCAAGAACATCATCGCCGTCGCCTCCGGCAAGGGCGGGGTGGGTAAATCCACCACCGCTGTGAACATGGCACTGGCCCTGTCGGCCGAAGGCGCCAGGGTCGGCATACTGGATGCTGATATTTACGGCCCGAGCCAGCCGCGCATGCTGGGCGTCAGTGGCAAGCCGGAATCACTGGATGGCAAGTCACTGGAACCCATGAACAGCTACCACTTGCAGGCCATGTCCATTGGTTTTCTCGTCGATGAAGAAACGCCGATGATCTGGCGTGGCCCGATGGTGACCCAGGCCCTGCAACAACTGCTGAACGACACCAACTGGAAGGACCTCGACTACCTGGTTGTCGATCTGCCGCCGGGTACCGGTGACATCCAGTTGACCCTGGCACAGCAGGTGCCGGTCAGTGGTGCCGTGATTGTGACGACACCGCAGGACATTGCGCTTCTGGATGCGCGCAAGGGACTGAAGATGTTCGAGAAGGTGGAAGTGCCGGTGCTGGGTGTGATCGAGAACATGAGTATTCATATCTGCAGTGAATGTGGTCACGAGGAATATATCTTCGGCCAGGGTGGTGGTGAGCGCATGTCGGAAGAGAACAATGCCGACTTCCTTGGCGCGCTGCCACTGGACAAGCGTATCCGTGAAGAAACCGATTCCGGCAAGCCCACGGTCGTGGCGGACCCCGATTCGCGTATTTCACAGATCTATCGCGAGATTTCCCGTCGTACCGCCGCCAAGCTGTCCCTGAAGACCAAGGACTACGCGGCACGCTTCCCGCAGATCGTCATCCAGAATGACTAAAGTAATTGTAGGTTGGTGCTGAGGCACGAAGCCCAACATGGATGTTTAATTAAGCACGCATCGTTGGGCTTCGTGCCTCAGCCCAACCTGCCAGAGACCCGGTGATAAATAGAGCAATGTCGATTAAATCAGACAAATGGATCCGCCGCATGGCCGTCGAACACGGCATGATCGAGCCGTTTGAAGCAGGCCAGGTCCGTGAAAACGGTGCCGGAAGGATCGTGTCCTACGGGACTTCCAGCTACGGCTACGATATCCGCTGTTCCGATGAGTTCAAGATCTTTACCAATATCAATTCCGCTATCGTCGATCCGAAAAATTTCGACGACAACAGTTTTGTCGATGTGAAGTCGGATGTCTGCATCATCCCGCCAAACTCGTTTGCGCTGGCGCGGACTGTTGAATACTTCCGTATCCCGCGCAACGTGCTTACCATCTGTCTTGGAAAATCCACTTATGCCCGCTGCGGCATCATCGTCAATGTCACCCCGTTCGAGCCGGAATGGGAAGGGCATGTGACACTGGAGTTTTCAAACACCACACCCTTGCCCGCCAAAATCTATGCCAACGAAGGCGTGGCGCAGGTGCTGTTCCTGGAGTCCGATGAAGTTTGCGAAACGTCCTATAAAGACCGTGGTGGCAAATACCAGGGGCAGCAGGGCGTGACCCTGCCGAAAACCTGATAGCTTGTTGGAATCTGAGCCTGCCGGTGCTGGTTTGACATGTAAAAATAAAACATTTGCCACGGAATCCACGGAATCCACAAAAAAATAAAAGCCTTACAAGAAATATTTTCGTGTTCTTTCGTGGGTTCCGTGGCTATTAAATAGATCTGGCGCTTGGTTTGATTGAGTACTAATGCTTGTTCTCCTTCCCCCACAGCGAGCGGCTGAAATCCTCCAGGTCGCTTAGATATTCCTCGTCATCACTGTCTCGCCGCCAGATGCGTACCGGCAGGTAGTGCAGTGACGGGGCAAACCAGATAATGGTTTCCTGATCGATGTCCTTGCGCAGCTTGGCGACCTTGATGGTCTTGAAGGTGCCCGCAGGCACATCCAGGGTCTCCTTGCCGATGACCCGGTAACGGTATTCCTTGAGGGTGCCACCATCGGCGACAGTGAAGGTGACATCCTGTATTCCCTGGCCAAGAGCGATCATCATGCCCAGTTGTGTTGCCAGCTTGTCGAGTGTGCCGGCCGGGATATCCATTTCCCAATGACTATCTGCGACATGGTTCTCAACCGTCATGGATTCCCAGTCAAACAACAGGTTGGCCTCCCGCTGTCTGCCACCACTGCGTCGATAGTGATATTCGTCCGGGCGAATGCCACTGGCGGTGGTTTTCCCGCGACTGCTTTCGTGTAATTCGTTATTCATGAGCCAGGAGATCCAACCCGTTGGCTGGCTGCGAAATTCGTACAGGTAGTGTCCCTGCTTGTCTGTGTGTAACGCGATGCTGACGGTGCCGATGCGCAGGCTGTGCTGATCGAGTTTGTAACTGGCCTCGAAATCCGGCAGTGGCGCAGACGAAGTAGTCGGGGCAGCCGTGCCCAGAAACACACCCGTGAACAGCAGCAGTGATAAAGTGAGTCGTTTCATCAGCCAGGTTCTTCTGCCGTCGCAGACAGTTGCCGTGGTTCAGCCAGAATAGCACCGTCGAGCAGTGCCTGCCCGTTTTCGCTGAGCGTCAGTCGGTGTTCGGCAAACCAGCGGATGGCCAGCGGGTAAAGCTGGTGTTCCTGTTGCAGCACCCGTGCGGCGAGGCTGTCAGCGGTGTCGCGGACATGCACCGGTATGCGTGTCTGCAGCACAACCGGTCCACCGTCCACGTCTGCAGTCACGAAATGAACGCTGGCACCATGAATCTCGCAGCCGGCATCCAGCGCCCGTTGATGGGTATTCAGGCCGGGGAAATCCGGTAGCAGGGACGGGTGAATATTCAACAGGCGTCCGCGGTAATGAGCGACGAAATCCGTGCTCAGGATGCGCATAAAACCGGCCAGGATCACCAGCGCCGGCTGATACTGATCAATGCACGTCTGCAGGGCCTGGTCGAATGCCTGGCGGTCTTTATACCGGGTGTGGTCGACGACGGCCGTCGCAATGCCTGCCTGTGTCGCCCCTTGCAGGCCAGTGGCATCCGGTCGATTACTGATGACGGCACGGATATCTACGGGCAGCTTACCGTGGGCAACGGCGTCAATGATCGCCTGCAGATTGCTGCCGCGTCCGGAGATCAGTATGACAACTGGGAGGGTAGAGGCTGCAGGGTCGCTCATAAGCGTGTTGTGAATATACCGCTGACTGTCGGGAAATACAGACTAGCTCTGGTATTTGACCACGGGATCACCTTCACCCGGGCCAACATGGCCGATGATGCGGGCATCCTCGCCCTGTTCATTCAGGTGTGCCACCGTCGTGGCTGCGTCCGCTGCTGCAACACACACGACCATACCAATACCGCAGTTGAAGGTGCGGTACATCTCCTGTGTCTCGACATTACCGTTGCGCTGCAGCCAGTCGAACACCGCTGACGGCTGCCATGAACCCGTGTCGATAACCGCGCAGGTGTTTTCAGGCAAGACCCGCGGCAGGTTCTCTGACAGTCCGCCACCGGTAATGTGGGCGAGGGCATGAACCGGGACCTGCTTGAACAGTGACAGTAACGGTTTGACGTAGATGTGCGTCGGTGCCAGCAGCCACTCTGCCAGTGGTCGACCTTCCAGGTCATCATCCAGCGAGCTGCCGCTGACCTCGATGATCTTGCGTATTAGCGAGTAACCGTTTGAATGCGGGCCGGAAGAGGCCAGGCCAATGAGGGTGTCGCCGGGCTTGACGGTGCTGCCATCAAGGATGGCGGATTTCTCGACAATGCCGACACTGAAACCGGCAAGATCGTAATCCCCGTCACTGTACATGCCCGGCATCTCTGCCGTCTCGCCGCCGACCAGTGCCGCGCCCGAGAGTTCACAGCCCTTTGCAATGCCCTTGATGACATCAGTCGCAACATCGAGGTCGAGTTTCCCGGTCGCGTAGTAATCCAGAAAGAACAGCGGTTCGGCGCCGGCCACCACGATGTCGTTGACGCACATCGCCACCAGATCAATGCCGATGCTGTCGTGCAGCCCGGCCTCCACGGCCAGTTTCAGCTTGGTGCCGACACCGTCGGTGCCCGAGACCAGCACCGGCTCGCGGTAGCGATCCAGCGGTAATTCGAACAGCGCACCAAAACCGCCGAGGCCGGCCAAGACGCCCGGGCGGCGGGTCCTGGCCACGGCCGGTTTGATGCGTTCGATGAGCTCACTGCCGGCGTCGATATCGACACCGGCATCGCGGTAATTTAATGACTGTTTATTGTCTGGTACGCTCACGTGCGGATTCCCCCAATAGGCCGAATGGTGCAGGGCGCTATGGTAGCGGCCGCCTGCAACCGGTGTAAACCGCAGTTTGCAGGCAGCGGTGTTGATATGGTCAAATTCTGCAGATACCCGTATGCTTTACAGCATTCCTTAACCTGATGTGATAACGCATGGATAAATATCAACAAAGCGGTGCTTATCTGGCCGGTCTTCTCTGTCTGTTACTGTTGCTCCCGGCTGTCACCGTCCAGGCCGCGGTGCAGGACCTGTTCGATGCAGAGGTGGTGGTGCCGAACCAGACGGCGGGTGTGCGCAGCCGCGCCATGAGCTCTGCGCTGGAGGAAGTACTGGTACGGGTCGCCGGTCAGGATGCGGTACTGACGACTGCACCGGCGAAACAGATGCTGAAGAAACCCGATGCGCTGGTACAGCAATACCGGTATTTTAACGAGCCCGGGAGTGAGCCGCCGTTGCTGAAACTGTGGGTGCGTTTTGACGGCGATGCGATCCGCAAGTCACTGCAGCAGCAGGGGCAAACCTACTGGGGCACTGAACGTCCGGATACACTGGTGTGGCTGGCGGTGGAAGACCGCGGCAAACGTTACGTGGTTGCCGCTGATGATGGCACGGATGTGCATCAGCAAATTGCACAGGCCGCGAAGCAGCGTGGCGTGCCCATCGTGTTTCCATTGATGGATCTTGAAGACCAGTCACAGGTGAGGTTCTCGGATATCTGGGGTGGTTTCTTTAAAAATGTAATGGCGGCATCCAAACGCTATACCCCGCAGGCAGTATTGGTTGGACGTCTGAACCGCAGTGCCTCCGGTGGCTGGTCGTCACGCTGGCATCTGGAGGTTGCCGGTAAACCTTCTGCCTGGTCGGACAGTCGGCAGCAGCTGGACAAGCTGGCGCAGCAGGGGGTTGAAGATACCGCGGACATACTGGCCTCGCGCTTTGCAGTTGCGCGAGGCGGTGGAAACCTGAACACGGTCAGCATATCCGTATCCGGAGTGGATTCGCTGTCTGACTATGCGCGACTCAGTGCCTATCTGAAGGGGCTGACAGCCGTGGTGGATGTGCAGGTCGAGCAGGTGGCGGGCGCAGAAATTGATTATGCGCTGAAGCTCAGTGGCAGCCTGGAGGATTTAACGCGTACCGTGACCATCGGCACGGTCCTTGAGCCGGTCATATCAGAACTGCCGGGTAGTTACCGTCTGCGCCAGTGAAGGCTCGCGATATACCCAATTTAATTACGGGCTTCCGTTTTTTGCTGGTGCCGCCCGTTGTCATGCTGCTATTGAATGAACGCTTTGGCATGGCCCTGATTCTTTTTGGTGTCGCTGGTTTATCCGACGGACTGGATGGCTACCTGGCCAAGCGTAACCACTGGACCAGTCGCCTGGGTGCACTGATGGACCCGTTGGCTGACAAGCTCCTGCTGGTATCCTGCTTTGTGACGCTTGGCTGGATGGGCTGGATACCCCTGTGGCTGGTGGCACTGGTCGTGTTGCGTGATCTGGTCATCGTGGGCGGTGCCATTGTGTTTCATATGCGTGTCGAACGCCTTGAGGCCGCACCGAGCATAATCAGCAAGTTGAATACCTTTGCCCAGATCCTGCTGGTACTGGCCGTTATTTTCAGCCAGGGGATACATGAACTACCGGCGCAGTGGCTGGATATCATTACGTACAGTGTGCTGGCCACGACCCTCTGGAGCGGTTTCGATTACGTCTGGACCTGGGGTCGGCGGGCATGGAACAAACGAGGCCAGCACTGACCCCGAACATAATCACGTCATGCTTTTCAATGAACAGTCATCCCCAATTACCGCTCGGTCTTGCTCTCAGGGACAGTGCCCGCTTCAACAGTTTCTTTCCGGGCCAGAATCTGGAGGCTGTTGAGAGTCTGAAACTGTCGGCGACCGGCAAGGGCGAACCGCTGGTCTACGTGGCCGGTGCAGCGGGAATGGGCAAGACGCACCTGCTGCAGGCTGCATGTCACGATGCCGTTCAAAATGGACGTACCACAAGCTACCTGCCCTTGCAGGAACTGCTTGATCACACCGTGGCGGTATTCGATGACCTTGAACAGCTGGACCTGATCTGTATCGATGATGTGTCAGCCATTGCCGGACATGATGACTGGGAACGGGGCTTGTTCGACCTGTTTAATCGTGTCAGGCCGAGTGGCGGTACTTTACTGGTTGCTGCTGAGAAACGCCCGGATCAGGCGGGGTTCCTGTTACCCGACCTGGTATCAAGACTGGGCTGGGGCCTGACCTATGTGTTAAAGCCGCTGGCCGACAGTGACGTGATCGCGGCGCTGGGCTGCCGGGCGCAGGCGCGTGGACTGGAGTTGCCGGAAGAGACTGCGCAATACCTGCTGCGGCGTTTTCCGCGTGATCTGCCAACCCTGTTCGCACTGTTTGATACCCTGGACACGGCCTCATTGATTGAACAGCGCCGCCTCACGGTTCCCTTCGTCAAGTCCGTGCTCGACATGCCATAATAATCGCATGCGCGAAAAATAGATCACATCATCCAACGAAAATCAGGAGACAGAAATGACCTTATCCACAAGCGCCATCTGGAAAAATCACATTACCATTCCGGATACCCCGCATGGCTTTACCTTGAGAACAACCGTCCCTGCCAACCCGGACGGTGTTGAAGTCATGCTGGAACAATGGGAAGCGGGCAGCGAAGAGCCACCACACTCCCATCCCGGTGATGACATGACCGTTGTGGTGGAAGGCAAGATGGCGATCCAGTTCTATACACGCACGGCAGACGGGCCTGTCCCGGACGGGGAGGTCGTGATCCTGAACAAGGGCGATACCGGCTACATCAACAGTGGACGGATTCACGATGCAAAATATCTCGAAGCTTGCAAGCTTGTCTATGTTCACGACAAGGCCTTTGGATTTACTGCAGAGTCCTGAATGTTTCAGAGGACTAAACCAGTCAATTACGAGAAATCAGCGAAGGGCTGCTAATAATTCCATACAGGGCATTCAAGAGCAGTGCACAAAATATGTGTGTTTGAGCCTCGGAATCCGGCTTTATATCTTGTTTCAGTGAGGGATAAAAACCATGTTCATGGTCTTTATGTCCGGGCGGCAGCCTGCAGCATTGCCTCCAGCGGTGCCATGATCACTTCGGCACGAAACAGAATTTGATTTCCAGCCAACAGGCCAAAGCAGCGATGCAATTGCTGGGGAAATCCCTTTTCCCCCAGTCCCTTGCCGGCAGGCACTGTCACGGGGGCTGTCACCAGCAGATTCAAGCGGTCATTGCTCTTCAGTGTTTGCAGTGGCCTCCGGTCCACGGAAATAAGGTGATTGGTATACACAACCGGGTTGGTCTCAAAGGCATAGTGATCCTGTTTGGCTTTTTCCAGCAAGGCACAAGATAGCAACGCAACCGGGAACATGGCCGGAAACTGCACCCGTTCCTCCATTTCATCAAAGTAATAGTGCTGGTCAACCAGCGAGCCGGCCAGAAAGTTTTTTCCGTGACCGGTATTCATGAATTTTCGCTTCAGGAAATAGCGGTGTTGCGCTATCCAGCTTCTGTCTTCAGCAGTATCGAGTTCCCCAAGTTGGGAAAAATCAGCATCGGGCATACATAACGGGGTCGTTGACTCGCGCTGGAAGCCCAGCAATACCAGTCCTCCCGGTTTCTTTACCACAATACGATTGGCAAGCTGCCCCGAGTGACTGATCCGGTTAACGGTTTTTTTTATCTCGATATTGAAAGGTTCACCAGGTCGCACCACATCGGCAAAGCTAAACTGGAAGTTGGAAAAATGCAGCTGATGATGATCTATCAATGCATGCTCACAGGTCTTCTCACGAAATAACGTGACCAGGTATTCAATCAATACTTCAATCTGGAAACCCAGCACGATCGGCATTCCAAATGGATTGCCGTAAATTCTGTTCCATTTCTTCTGGTCATGAAACGGATTGAAATCATCTGTGGCATTACGCGCAGCATCAATATGTATCTGCTGGTAACAATAATCATGCTGGCCGGATCTCATCGGTGCAATCACTCATGTCCGTTAATAATTCTCGCCGAGTCTATCAGATTGTTTCCCGGATTAAATGTCTGGAAGGTGAAAGCTGCTGTTCCATAGAGCACCTGCTTGCGTGCTTGTGGCATTCGTCATAAAAACAGGTACTATCTGCATCCCCTATCAAATAGAAAAAAGGAAAAAATAGTATGTTTGGAAAATTGTCTGTTGCAGTGGGTGCCAGCGTAATCATCATGACCGGCTTGGTGAGTCAGGCATCGGCCGGATGTGAAATTGCAAAGGGAAAAATAACCAATAATGCGCAGCCAGACGGTTCCACCCTGGGAATCGTGGCCCTGAATCTTGGCAAGGATAAACTCAAATGCGGGATTGTTGGTGCGCCACAGTTCCCGGCTCCCCCGAACTTCAAGCACACGGTTGTATGTGATGATAAAGCCGCCCCCGGTGAGGCGCAGGCACAGGTCACCTTAAATACGAGCTTTCTCAGTGCTCCCACTTTCACCGGGTTCTGTGACGAAGGCTCTCCCGGAGGCCCAGTCTCTTTTTCATTCGAGGAAATTTCCACCCCTGACCCGGCATCGGCACGCGGTGCGTTTCAGGGTATTACTGACGAAGGCAGTATAACCATTACAGGCGATTTCAACTGCGATGGCGGAATCGTGATGCAATTCGACGGCTATTTGTGCTTTGACGACGAATGAATTAAACCGGGTCAACCCCCGGCTATGCCGGGGGCGACTGTTTTTTCCAGATGCAGGCTCTGCCCTGTGGAAGTTGCCACCTTCAGCGAGTCATAGTTCAGTTTGTTCTGAAATCTGCAAGGCATCATCGACCTCAATCCCGAGGTAGCGGACGGTGCTTTCAATCCAGTTTGGTGTGACCGAGTAACAGTTGCACTGCGCGGAGGTTGCCTGTCTTTTTATAGATCAGCGCCGCTTTGGTACGTCGCAGTGAGTGCGTGCCATATTTGTGAGGATCAAGGCCAATACTGGCAACCCATTGGTTAACGATCCGCGCATATTGCCGGGTTGACAGGTGTGGGTGATCATGAACACGACTCGGAAACAAATGTGTACCCATATCTAATGACCGTTGCTCGATCCAGGTATGGACTGCTTCTCGTGTTTGTTCTGTCAGTTCAAACTGAACAGGGCGGCCAGTTTTCTGTTGCACGATAATGGCACGCTCTCTCACACTACCGCCAGTAACGACATCACTGACCTTCAGGGCTACCAGGTCACAGCTCCGAAGCTTGCTGTCGATGGCCAGGTTAAACAGTGCCAGGTCACGTATATGTTCGTGAATCTGTAACCGGATTCGGATGGCCCAAACTTCCTTTGGCTTAAGCGGTGGCTTCTGGCCGGTCAGTCTATGACGCTGGTGGGGTGCAAGATTACGGGTCTTATCGGGGAGTAGGTTAAATTCAGGCATGGTGATCTCCTCCCAGACCCGCCATGCCCAATCAAATGAAAAACAGGTGGCCATTGCGCCACCTGCGCATATATCAGCC
>Ga0209013_10006366_pt1 | contig 10030 bp, 5 predicted proteins | sample Cruoilmetagenom2_FD_187291 | JGI IMG/M metagenome (GOLD analysis project Ga0209013, IMG submission 187291) | Oil polluted marine microbial communities from Coal Oil Point, Santa Barbara, California, USA - Sample 2 (SPAdes) (version 2) | ecosystem: Environmental > Aquatic > Marine > Oil seeps ...
TTTGAACATTGAATTCAGGCATAAAAGTAACTACAACCCCTTGCTAATAAACCTTTTGAAATGTCCATACTTTACTATACCCTTCAGAGTAAACACGCCATCAACGTGGCTGTACGGTGCTATAGAGGTGTTTTCTGGCTGGCTAGGTGAGAGTTCTCAGTAGCATTATCGAATAGGTGTGATATATTATTATAAGCCTATATATATAAAAACAAAAACAGCATGTATAACCGTGTTTCAGTGGTCAACCAATAGTATAAACGCATAGGGTCAAAGCGATTTAATCTATTTCGTTTTCCATATGCCTTAATTGTTCTTTGTCATGGGATGGGGTGCGAATTTGGCCCCTTGTTTCCACTGCAACATTATATAGAATTTCAGTCACAATCAAAATAGATGCATTTAAGTTTCATAACAGATTTTTATTTTATGCACCTTTTGGTTCAACTAGGTCGCAGATGTGGCCAGGGCCATATCTCCTCAAAAAAATAGTGAGTGTTGTGGGTGCATTTAATATCAATGGTAAAGGGAATAATCCCTAAAATCGCTTTATGCATGCCATGGACTTGTAGTCAGGCGGTGGAACGGCTGGGGCTATAAATAAGCAAAAGCAGGTATAGGTTTAAAGTGAATGGACAATGAATGAACTAATATTCGTAGCAGGAATTGTATTGATAGCTGTCGCAATTATTGGTGGGTTTACTGGGCAGTTTAACATCCCTCAGCTTTCAAATGGACAACGGAGAGCTCTGGGAATATTTGGTATCATTGTTCTTATAATAGGTGTTTGGCCATTTCCTATTTCCCCCCCTCCAAATCATATCCCAACACCTACGCACACAGAAACTCCTCCATCAACTACAACAAATATCATTGATCAAATGGAAAGTACGATGGGTTGGTATACATACAAAGACGATAAGGGATCTTCAATAAATAAAAAATCAATACTTGGGAGGACTGATGATGGCATTGAAATTTCTTATGATTTGAAAGAATGGGGGTGGGTACTAATTTCAAAGAACATTAATTCAGGAAAATTATCTGAATATGAGGGACTCAGATTTTATCATAAAGGTAGTGGTGATCCCAATACAATAGAACTTAAACTAATATATGAAGATACTACAACCTTTGGTGTTGTATGGCATGGAGCAACAGTTGCGGATGATTGGGTGTCTGTTGAAGTACAATATAGCGATTTTTATTGTTGGTGGCCCGCTGATAACTGTCTACACTATGGGAATGAATTAGATTTAGAGAAAGTAAGAAAAATAGAATTTGGCATTTCAAATAAACCGGATGGTGGGGATATATATGGTTCTGGATGGGTGATAATTGATGATGTTCAGGGAATCGCGTCCGAAAGTAAATGAGCAGGTGCGTGTATTATCTGCGCAGTCGGATGCCCCGCTATTCATTGTGGGGTGGAGTGGTGGCGTGCCTTGAAGTATAAAAGAGAAAGATAAATAAACAGGACATTTGAATAAAAATTAACATCATGTCGAGGCATATCTTCTATAGTCCATTTTGAAGGCCTTTCACCTTCAATTAATAACAATCGCATAACTACAAAGTTCTAAAGCTCCAAATAATTCCCATTAACTCTTAACCACTCTTTTTTCTTTTCATAGTCTGGCAAAATCGTAGCAAGAATTTCCCAAAACCTCTGAGTATGGTTCTTTTCTTTCAAATGAACAAGTTCATGGACTACAACATAATCGACTATCGGCATTGGAGCCAATATAGTCTTCCAGTGAAAGTTCAGGTTTCCATCTGATGAACAAGAGCCCCATCTATATTTTAAATCAAGTGCTCTGATATTTCCAGGTTCCACACCTAACATATTTTTATAGATTCTTACCCGTTTTTCTAATATAGGCACTGCATGACTACGATACCAATCTCCAAAGGTATTCTTTCCTTTCGTAACATACTTTTTATTCAGTTGAAAGAAACCATTTGAAAGTCGAAGGGGTACTCCACCATCTACCAATTGGAGCCGATAGCTTTTTCCAAGATAAAGAAAACCTTCTCCATTGACATATTCTTTAGGGGGAAGATTTTCTTCAATCATTTTCTTTTCAGCTAATTTAGTGTATATCCAGAACTTCTTACTTTGAAAAAAATCATCAATGACCTTTTGTGGAGCATCTTCAGGTGCTCTAATAATAATTTCCCCATCCCTTTCAATGATTAGCCCCAATGTCTTCCTCTTCGAACGAACAAGTTGATATGAAAGATTTTGAACCATTTGTTCACGATTCCTTTAATTTCGAATCAAGGTTTTCTGCCAGACTCATTGAGCGGGTTGCTATAATGTCTCTCTTCTTAATAATTCCTGGGAAACGTGATTTTACAAGAATGCTATTAATGTAGCTGGTGAGGCGCTTTTTTTCAGGATATTTTTTCCAGAAATCAATAATATCAATTTCTCTTTTCATAACAGAAACTACATCGATGGTGATTGAAGCCAATTCTTCTTTTTCTTTCTCGTTAAGATCCCTGTCACCATAAATCTCATGTGTAAGAATATCAAAAAATGGTTTTTCAATAACAGGATTAAGACCATCGTCTTCCTCCTTTCTGCCTGCCCGCACCTCTTCTAAAATCTCTTTGAGTTCTTGTTCGAGAGCATCCCAGTTTTCTCGATTTGCCTCAAGAATTTCTTCCAATTTTTCACTCAACTTCCGGTAAAATTCAGGGTCATAGTCAATATGTTTCGATATATGGAAACGTATAGCATGTTCCATTTCTGAAGCACGGGCTTTTTTTGATTTATGACGAGACAAATGGTCGTCAAAATCAGTTCCCATTATAGAAACTGGTGGTATTTTTGGGTCGATTCCTTTTGAAAAGATATACTCATCAATCAGCTTTCTTACTTTTTCACCACATCCAGCAATGTTAAGATTATCGTCCCGGTAACGATTCCTTGCAGTAAGGTTGATAAAACCCAGAGTTCTCATATCTTGAACATAAGACAGGGCGCCAGGATTTGGCAGGACTATATCCATGCTTTTCAGGAAGTATTTGTAAGCGACAATAAACTCGGCTCTTTTTTCTTCATCAGCCAGATAGTCCACACATTCATCGATGCCTTTGATTGTGTCTATTCCTGCATTTAAGTAGATATTTAATACTCGTCTATGTCGTTCTTTCAGCTTGGGAAGTTCATCTTTCAACTCGATTAGAGCACCTTTAACATCTTCAGCACTGAAAATATCAAGTGCTTCTTGAAGGTGGTGTCCAATACCATAATAATCCACAACATAACCGCAATTCTTCCCACTCGCTGGACGGTTTACTCTGGCAATTGCCTGAAGGAGATTATGTTCTAAAAGTTTTCTATCAATATACATTACCTGCTCGACAGGAGCATCGAAGCCGGTTATAAGCATATCTTTGACGATTAGAAAAGCAAGCCCATTTTGTTTTTCAGGATCGTCAGATTTCAGGGGTTTTTTGAAACGTTCAATGTCCCTATCCTGACGAGTACGATCTGTATGTGGATAATATTCTGGGGGATCATTGTGGTCAGCAGATATAACAACAGAAGTTTCAAGTCTTGATAGGGTCCCAAGTTCTTCATTTTCCTGAACATCAGTAGATTCTGTTTTTAACCTTTCAATGACTTCCTGTAATGCATTGTCGAGTGCATTCTTATATCGCATAGCCGCACAACGACTTGTGGTTACAACTTGGGCTTTAAAGCCATCGGGCATGATATTCTTACGATAATGTTCGATAATGTCTTTAGCAATGACTTCGATTCTTAATGGAGCTTCCAATACATCTGTTTTAGTACCATATTTTCTTTGTATTGCTTCCCTTTCTTCTTTGCTATATTCTCTGAACATATCTTCGAATATATTATCCAGTGTCATTCCATCTTTTATTGCATCTTTCGATGTCCTGCCTTCATAGAGAATCTGGAGTGTGGAACCATCTTCAACAGATTGTTTAATGGAATATTTGTCAATGTATTCTCCAAATGTTTCAGTAGTCTTTTTCTTCACTTTCTCTGTGATGAGAGGTGTTCCAGTGAAGGCAATTTTTGTGCAGTTAGGTAGGGCATTAGCAAGGTTTGCCGCTAATATTGAGGATTGAGTGCGGTGTGCTTCATCTATTAAAAGAAGAATTTTATCGGAGCGGTTCAGAATAGGGAAGACTTTAAATTCGGATTTTTGTATCTTACCCTTTTTTTTTTCCTGGAATTTATGCATCATCCCCATAATGATATTGGATGTATCGGTTTTGAGCAATTCTTTGAGATTGTCAATACTTTTTGCTTTATAGACAGTTTCATCTGTGGTTATGGCAGTCCCACCAAGCTGTTTTTCAAGATCAATGCGGTCAGTTATAAGGGCGATTTTATAGCCACGTAGTTCATGGTCTTTTCTCATTTTACGTATAAGGAACACCATAGTCAGAGATTTACCACTGCCTTGAGTATGCCAGACCACACCACCTTTTTCAGCAGGGGTCTTGCCTGATTTGAGCCTCTCGAAAATCTTCTGTACTGCTCTGAACTGCTGGTAACGACCAACGATTTTAATTATCTGACCTTTGTCATTCTCTTGAAATACAGTGAAGTTCTGCACCAAATCCAGAAGGTTACTCGGGTGAAGCATACCTTGAATCAGTAGTTGCTGGCTGTTTGGATTTTTTCCGTCAGGATTTATTTCTGAAAATCTATAGGGATAGGAATCTTTCCATTCAAGGTAATGTTCATATCCTCCGCTAATAGTGGAAAAACGTGCTTCTTGTCTGTATGTTCCTATTATGAATTGATTGTAATGAAATAGTCGTTCATTCCCTTCATTTTCTTTAACTCCAGGGCGGTTATTACTATATCTTAAAAGTTGGTTAATAGCTTCTTCCATTGGGTTTGTGATTCTTGGAGATTTACATTCAACTACTACAAAGGGAATGCCGTTAACAAATAGCACAATATCAGGGATTATATGAGTATGTAACCCTGGCACGTTTACTTTAAACTGGCTTATGGCCAGGAAGTGGTTGTTTTCAGGATGCTCAAAGTCTATATATTTTACTGTTGGGCTTTTTATCCCTGTCTGCCTATTCTCATCCACCACACTATTGTTAAGGACGAGGTTTGTTGCTTCCATGTTTGCTTCAATGAAGTTTGTGGATTTGAGGCGTACAAGCTCATTAATTACCTCATCCATCTGGTCATCTTCCATCCATGAATTTATTTTTTTCAAAGCCTTGCGAAGCTCAGGTTCAATAACCACTTCCCGAAAAGAAGTTCGATAGGAAGCTTCAGGAGTGGACTCCATTTCCAAGAAAAGCGTTTTCCAACCAAGAGCTTCAAGCTGTTCCATGAAGGGTTTTTCAACATAAGTAAATTCGTTCTGGTCAGTCAAGCCACAGCCTCCTGTGGAACTTTGACCCTTACTTTTCCAGTGAGTAAATCCTGCATTAGACCTTTCTTAATCTGGAGGAGTTTGTCTCTATATGATTCTTCTTTTTCGATGCGTTCATCAATTGAAGTCAGAATTTGTGCAGTCTTTTTCTGTTCATCAATGGATGGATGAGCAATAAAAAGATTAAACATATCTCTCTGGAATATATGTGGCACTGAACTTCCAGACATTTTCATATCAATAATTCTTTGGAAATATTCTCCTTCAAAGTAGTGATATACATATTTCGGGAAAAAATAATTTCCATTAGGTCTAATAAGCATCATAGTAGAATTTATTGTAGCCTTATCTGGCAAATAGTCAATAAATGCTAACCTTCCAATCGTTCCATCTTTAGAAATTACAATATCATTTACCCTTAGTTTGATTTCATGAGATTCTTCATATCTGAATTCAGATAAATGGTCACACTTATCCCACATAATTTTTGGACTTTTAATATGATTTCCAGCTACAAGATAAGGTCCATCCTCAGCATATTCAGAAGCTTTTAATCCTCTCCATCCAATTCTCCCTTTGATGTATGAATATTCTCCTAATTTCTCAACTTCCCACTCTTCTGGAATCCCCCCCAATGGCGAATCCTTGAACCTGTGTGTTTCCTCGCTCCGTATCCTGCCCTCCTCATCAATACCTCGGGTAAGCAAGTCAGCCATGAGCCCTTTTTTGATGTTCCTGTACTTCTCGATGAGTGCCTCGGTGCGTTCTATGGTCTCGTCCACGGTGGAGAGGATTTCAGCAATGCGATGCTGTTCGTGAAATGGTGGTTCAGGTAAAAACCATTCTAATGTTTCTGATGGATGTGCTCTTACATGACTATTAGTTGTTCCAGTGGCAACCTGTTGTAATCGAGTATGAAATAACTCAGAAATCATGTAATATCCATAATATTTTAAATATGTTCGATTTGAGTTTGGCAAATATACCATGAACTCGGTTGAAGAACATTGTGGAATTTCGTCTTTAATGCAGGTTATAACTATAACACGTGGTTTTCTTGGATTGAGCTTTGAAACGAGGATACAAGGATTCTTTAATAAAAACTTATTACTCTCAATTTCTTTACCTAATTGAACTCTTGGTCCTCCATTTTCATCCCACGCTGGAATACTGTGATGAATAAAAAGATTGTCTGGATTTGTATAGGGTAGACATGATACCTTACTTAATGTAAAAATTTGACAAAGTTTTTTTACGTTCCACTCATCAGGTAACTCCCCCAACTCAGTCATCCTATAGCCTTCATGCATAACCCAGTTCCCCTAAAAAGCCGTCCAGCTTTACCCTTGCCAAATCTCTTTCCCCTTCGATTTCCCTTGCTGTCACCCTATATTTATCCCACCAGTTCTCGTATATGGTAATGATTTGCTGTCTTAATTCTGTCAGGTATTGCTCAAGATAGCGTTCAACCCCCTCTTTGAGTTGTAAAAGTACAAGCTCTGCCACTTCTTCATCTTCAATTGACTCCCTTCGTTTTTCGATATATGCATCACGTTTTGATTCAAGAGAATTTATTTCGCTTTTCAGTTTCTTGATTTCCTTTTTGGCGGTCTTTTCATCAATCTCAGGCAGTTCTTCATCCTCGCTTTCTTCCTCTTCGTCTTTATTCAGGAGGGCTTCAAGACTCCGTATCCTCTCCTCTTTTTCTGAAATCTCAGCGAGTAATTTTCTGCCTTCTTCGTCCACAAGATGCTCGGCTTTTATCGTTGTCCTGCTCCATCCTGTAGAAATTATAGTCCTCAACTCGTACTGTGCATCCTTCCACCAATTCACGAATATGCCAGAAACTTTGAACTCGTCCAAATGACCAACTGGTAGCAATGCTTCCTTGATTGATACAATAAACTCCCTGCGTACATTATATAGGTCTTTTTTATCTGGCAGTTCCCTTAGACGTGGGAGCCCCTCCTGCCACCATTTGCCAAGTCGAAGCCGACTTTCCTCCTCGACATTTTTCACTGTAGGAGCCGCTTCGATGATTTCCTTAATTCGTTCCTTCTTATCAATTTCGGACTTGAACTCAAAGTAATCTCCATTTTTCTCTTTTAGTAATACACCATCACTCAAACCGTATTTGTCAAGGGTTTCCTTCTTTGCTTCCAGTTCCTTTTTCGGAATACCTCCGAGAAGATGGGCACGAACATTATGGGGTTCAGGGTCGGGTGAGTTATCAACATACCGCCTGATATTGAGATTAAAATCCTGCTGTTCTATCTCATCAAGGCTTATGATACTGGAATATTTTGATACTTCAAGAAAGTGTCTGTAAACATAAGTTATTTTCTCAATATCCTCTGGACGCAGTCGGTTCTGGTTCTTCCCCTCTGCATATTCAGCATCGGCATTAATGAATAGAATTTTATTCTTCATCTTTTCTTGTTTATCTTTATTGATAACAAGAATGCAGGCAGGAATACCTGTACCATAGAATAATCCTGACGGCAAACCTATTATCGCTTCGATAATGTTATCCTTTATTATCCCCTCACGAATGGTCTTTTCCACACCTCCTCTGAAAAGCACGCCGTGAGGCATGACCGTTGCCATTTTCCCTTTGCTGTTAAGGCTGGCAACCATATGCTGTGCAAACATGAGGTCAGCCTTTTTACCAGTTTCAGGGGCAAAACCGTAGGCAAATCGCTCTGGAAACTTCATCTTGTCTTTCGAATAATTCAAAGAAAATGGTGGATTGGCAATAACCCTGTCGAAGTGCATGATTTCACCGCCTTCGGTGTGTTGCGGATCCTCAAGGGTATCAACATTCTGAACATCTGCAGATAAGATGTCATGAAGTATCATGTTCATCTTGCATATAGCCCAGGTGCCCCCATTGTTATCCTGACCGAAAAGAGAGAGGTTACGGCTGTTCTCTCCCCGCTCTTCCACATATTGCTTTGATTGTATCAGCATACCGCCAGAGCCACATGTAGGGTCATATATTCTCATACCTTCCTGCGGTTTTATTATCTGAACCATCAACCGCACTACTTCTGAAGGAGTATAGAATTCTCCTCCTTTCTTACCTGCGGAGTCAGCAAAGAATTTAATTAAATATTCATATGCCGCACCCAGCAGATCAGGGAATTCAAAATCTTTATTTCTTAACCTGTACTTATTAAAATGAACCAGAAAATCCTGAAGCTTTGAATCTGAAATTCTTGTTTTCCCTTTCTTTGCATTGAAATCGATATGCTTTAGCACACCATCAAGCTCAGGATTGTTATCTTCAATTGCGGCAAGAGCTTTGTTAAGTTGATTGCCAATATCTTTTTTAAGGTCTTTTAGCTCTGCCCATCTTGCTTCTTTAGGTACATAAAAAGTATATTCAGTTGGAGATTCAGCCAATTCTTCTGCTTCTTCCCTGCTTAATCCTTCTTTTAGCCATTTTTTAACTACTTTTCCCCTCTGTTCTTCAAATTGATCAGATATTCTACGCAGGAAAAGCATACCAAATATATATTCTTTGAATTCCGAAGCGTCCATTTTGCCTCGAAGAATATCTGCGGCTTTAAAAAGATGGGATTCAAGTTGTTGAAGAGTCAGTTTTGTCATTAAATCATCCACTCTATCTGTATTATTATTTAAATACATATTTTTTGAATTCTGTCATTTTACTTGATATTGAAGTTTTATTAATCAAAAACCTAAAGAGCTATTCATATTTCTATAATTCTATTTGGAATTCGTTGGGATATCATAAGAGATTGTCGGAAAAGCCTAATTTTCGAATATTTCAGCTTTACTGTTTAAACTTGACCGGGCGCAGCATAGTGATTTAGTTTTAACAATATTTCTGGTAGTTCCAATTTAGGCGGTTTTTAGGTACTTTTCCGACAATCTCCATAACACTTCCAATTTCAGTCAAAAGGTTTATCTCCTTTTAGAATAACCATTCATTGTCCTTTTCTCTCCACTAAAACCACAATCTAACGCCATATTCTTTTATCATCTAAGTATATGAAAACATACCCATTCTAATCAGATTTGTCCATTTTTTTACAGATTAGAATGATGATTTATAATTATATATGGTTTATATTCAACTTTGAGATCGGCCCGGTTGCAAATATGAGGTACGTAATTAGGTTAGTATTGTGCTATTTGAAGACCTTGTAATTTAGTACAGGAATAGTTATTATCCATGGTTATATTAATTCATCGAATTGTATATATTTAAAACATGCCTTGGACCATTTTCTCGTCTGCTGCGCTTTTGTTAACTCACTTATTCTAAATCATACAAGAATCTGCTATTACTGTTCTGTGGAGGTAGTATTAACTGCATCGGAATACTATTTGCGATACAGGGCAATGTTTGAACGGCTTGTAGCTATCGGTTTCAGGCCATTCCTACTGATAACGATTACATTATATTATTTGATTAATATATAATTGAGAAACGGTTTATTTACTAATTTATATTACTGTGAATAATCTAATTTAAACCTTCTAAAATGCCAAATCTAAGAAGGTATATAGCTATCATTATTATTGTCACCATCAGTCGACTTCGAAGCTAGCCTGTCTCAATATTCCTGTATATGGCCATCATAATCTTCTTCACTTGCCCACATTAAGTT
>Ga0209013_10006367_pt1 | contig 10029 bp, 6 predicted proteins | sample Cruoilmetagenom2_FD_187291 | JGI IMG/M metagenome (GOLD analysis project Ga0209013, IMG submission 187291) | Oil polluted marine microbial communities from Coal Oil Point, Santa Barbara, California, USA - Sample 2 (SPAdes) (version 2) | ecosystem: Environmental > Aquatic > Marine > Oil seeps ...
CCTCTTTCTGTTGTTTTCCTTTTCCCCGCTTATTCTTGGACGGGTAAGGTCATTGGAATATCCGACGGGGATACAATCAAAGTTTTACGGGATGGAAAACAGGTGAAAATCCGTTTGTACGGGATTGATACCCCGGAAAAGGGTCAAGCCTTCGGTAACAAAGCCAAAAAATTCACTGCATCTTTAGTTGCTGGAAAGATCGTTGAAATTGAATCTGTTACCAAAGACCGATACGGGCGGACCGTTGCCATTATTCAGGTATCGGGGAAAAATGTAAATGAGGAGATTGTCCGTTCCGGTTATGCTTGGGTCTACCGGAAGTATTGTAAGAAATCATTTTGTAAGGATTGGTACAAGCTCGAATCAGATGCCCGGACAAAGGGATTAGGGATTTGGGCTGATAAGAAAGCAATTCCGCCTTGGGAATGGCGCCGACATAAACAATGAGTAAGCTCAAAGAACATGAAAGGATTATAGTTTTAATAAAATCCTACAAAATCTACGACCGCTTCAAAATTCCACGCTCGAAGGATGATATCACAACCTCACCTTTCCCCCGCTTTTTATTCAATTTGTAATAATGGCCTGGTGGTAATATGTTGGAGATAGTCCCGGAAATTTGACTGGAATTTCACCTTTTATTTCTAAAAGAAATCACAGGTTTTAATCTCAACTCATCGACCACAATATCTTGTGGCGCCATTGATGCTTATTTCAGGTATGGTTGAATTTAAAACAATGATCGAAACTCAAGAATAGGATAATTATTGTTGAATGCCAAAAGTTGGATATTTGATTCGACTGTTAAATTCATTTGATTATGAAATCTCAACTTTACAACCACAAATTATAATATCTGTAATCAGGCCATCCTGGTAATTTTCTCAATTGTATCACCACCTGCCGCAATCCCTGATATCGATTGACTAAATTCCTTAGATTTGCTTATTAGTAATGGATACGCCATTCCATCTGCCCTGAAACGGATCTCTAACTGCTGAATCGAATCCTGATGCTAAATCGATACGGCGTTTCTGTGAATCACCCACATACTGATTACTTTAGTTTGAAACCCTAATCACAAGGACATGGTGTAAACTGGACCCTATGCTAGACCCAGGATGAGCTTAACTTTGTAATCCAAATCAATAAATGGGCTTTATTCATTCCAGAGGAGAATAGATCAGATAACCGATGGAGGGCATAGTATGAGTAGAAAGTCAAAAATCTTGGTTGTCGATGACGATCCTTTTTCCCTAGATCTGCTACAGCAGGAGCTGGAGCACCTCGGGCACGAAATAAATACCTGCACGAATGGCAAAAATGCCATAGAAAAGATTATCAGCGAAGCCTCCAAACATGGCTTTCCTGGGATCATTGTGACTGATATAAGGATGCCCCGTATGGGCGGTATAGAGCTGATGAAACGGACCATAGACCTCGACCCTGATCTTCCAGTTATCTTAATTACTGCCTATGGCGATATTTCCATGGCTGTTCAGGCCATGCACGATGGTGCCTATGATTTCATCGAAAAACCGATAGATTCTGAAAAACTAATAGATGTGGTTAAACGTGGCATGGAAAAGCGTTCCCTTGTTTTAGATAACAGGAAGCTCCGCGCTGAACTCGTATCCAAGTCCGGGTTGGATACTCAAATCATCGGCAAATCGCCACTGACTATTGAACTTCGTGGAAACATCGCCAACCTTGCTGATACCAACGCAAGTGTTTTAGTCTTCGGCGAAACCGGAACAGGTAAAGACCTGGTAGCACAATGCCTTCATGAGTTCAGTTCTCGCAGTGGGAAAAATTTCGTACCTGTCAACTGTGGTGCTATTCCCGAAAACATATTTGAGAGTGAGCTGTTTGGTCACGAAGCGGGAGCCTTTACCGGTGCAACCAAGCGCCGCATTGGTAGAATAGAGCATTCTCATGAAGGGACCTTGTTTCTTGATGAAATAGAAAGCATGCCCCGACACCTACAGGTGAAATTATTACGCACACTTGAAGAGCGTGTGATTGAACGCCTGGGCTCTAACGAGCAAATATCAGTGGATTTCCGGGTTGTTTCTGCGACTAAGGCTGACCTCAAGGAGGCTGTTAGAAAAGGTGACTTTCGAGAGGACCTTTATTTTCGTCTCAACGTCGCTGAGGTTTTTGTCCCTCCCTTGCGCAGCAGACGCGATGATGTCCCCCTGCTATTTGAGTACTTCGCCGAAAAGCTGGCCTTCCGATACAAACGTGAAGTCCCACAGCTCTCGCAAAAGGATCTCCACGAACTGATAATGCACCCCTGGCCAGGAAATGTCCGTGAACTTAAGAATGTAGCCGAGCGCGCCGTCATTGGCATGAGTACTCAGAAACCTTCCGTTGCTGAAATCATTCATCCTGCCACCAAATCTCCCCTCACCCTGTCAGAACAGGGCGAAATTTTTGAAAAACAAATCATCGAAATGAGCCTATCTGACAATAAAGGCAGCATCCAGGACACCATGGAAACACTCGGTATAGCCCGCCGAACCCTCAATGAAAAAATGCGCAAATATGGCCTTGACCGTAAGGATTACATTTAGATTCTCACTCTTCTACCTCCTGCCTACCTATTTATGGGCAAAATCATGCCGACCAAAAGGGGGTGTTTCGGCGGAATCATGCCGATTCTATTTGAGATCATTCCAAATGCAGTTCTAATATTTTATTAAATTTCAATATATTATCAATTTTCCCCTTGTTTGAATGATATTGGCACAGAGTTTGCTATATAAGTTTACACAAGCAGTTCAAACAAAATGATCTTAAGGGGTCTTTCCAAAAACGTTATGAACCTGATAGTGAAAGAGGATGTGTGGTCAAAAATAAACGGTTACAGGGTTAGGAATATTCAATTTTCCTATGAGGCTTTGCCACTAACAGTAACCATAAATAATCATTGGCTAAATCCGATCGATTTGAGTATAAGCGTATTGAATGCATTCAAGATTCACCTGTTCTATCTGACCTGAGCTGCTCCTAGACAGAACTTGATTTCGTGTGACATTTGCCCAGCGGCCATAGATCCGATAAGGGGGAAAAGAGCATGGCCTATCGACCATCCATTCCCAGGACGAGTATTCAGAAGAGAGCTCTTTCTCTTATCGTTCCTCTGGTCATCGCCTCGATGCTTGCCATTGGTTTAATCAGCTTCCACATATTAAACAATCAAACTGCCAAACGAAGCGAACGCTTTCTCCAGGATCGCCGGAATGAAATCCTCACCATCTCAGAGGATCAATCGGTGGCAAACTATTTTCACAACATTGCCTACGGGCTTTCGGAAGAGGCGACCCTGTACAAGAAAGAAATGGAACGTCATTTCAAAAGATTTTCGGATCGTTACAACAGCATCGACGAGATTTATGTAGGGATTCATTATATCGATAAAAAAGGCCTGGAGATCGCCAAACTCTGGGAGGGTAAGGCCGGGGGCGAATACCGCAATGTTGGCGATGAGGCATTTTTTAGGAGCGCTATTAAATTGCCTGCCCGCTCTGTACACACTTCTCCCATAAAACCTCGCATGATTAACGCCACGCCCATTTACTGGGATGAAGACGGCAATGGCGAATTTTCGGATGGTGAATTGCGCGGCATTATCGCGGTCAATTTTATTTACCCGCTTTTGCAGTTTAAAAACGAGCGCTTGATCATGGCGGGAGCTATCATCGGGATTACGATCTTAGCGATCATCATCACGACAATCTCTGTGAGTATGCTTCTCCGGCGTGTTACAAGTCCTCTCAACCAATTGGTCGATGCCACCAAAGCCATTTCCTCGGGTGACCTCTCTACCGAGATCAAGGTGCAATCGAAAGATGAAGTTGGGTTGCTTGCATCCTCATTTAACCAGATGGCAAGGGATCTGAAATCCAGCATCGATGAGAAGGATCGATATGCCCGGCAACTGGCAAAGTTGAATGTTGAACTCGATGACAAGGTTAAGGCACGAACTAGAGAATTGGAAGCAGCAAACAGAGAACTGCAGATAGCCAACGACAAGATTAGGGAGGCTGACCGGTTAAAGTCTGAGTTTTTGGCGAACATGTCCCATGAATTACGCACGCCGATGAATTCAATTATTGGTTTTACGCGACTGGTTCGCAGAAAGTCAGCTGACCTTCTCCCTGCCAGGCAGTTGGAAAACCTGGAAAAAGTTGAGATTAGTGCAAACCAGCTTCTATCGCTTATCAATGATATCCTCGATCTGTCAAAGATCGAGGCCGGAAAGATGAGCGTGAATATCATGCCCTTCGAGTTTATAACACTGGTTGACACCTGCTTTTCTACCGTTGAACCCATGATAAAGAAAGGTAAGGTGCAGCTTATTAAAGATGTACCTGAAGACCTGCCCGAAATGCTGAGTGATCAGGACAAGCTGAAGCAAATCATCATCAACCTCCTTAGCAATGCGCTCAAGTTTACCGAAGATGGGGAAGTGAAGCTCTCGGCATCGCTGGAAGGCACGTGGCTTAGAATTGCTGTTTCCGATACAGGTTTAGGTATTCCTGCTGATGCGCTTGAGTATATCTTCGATGAGTTTCGGCAGGTCGATGGCTCGAGCACACGCGAACACGGGGGCACTGGCCTGGGGCTTTCAATAACCAAGAAGCTGACCCATATCCTGGGTGGTACAATCGAAGCCAGCAGTGTTAAAGGAAAAGGCTCGACATTTACGGTCAGCTTTCCCTTAATACAAAAAGATGAAAAATTCCCGGCAGAAACGGCTGCTTTTAAAGAGGAGCAGCATCTTCCGATTAAGGCGAAAGACAAAAAAACCGTGCTGGCCATTGACGATGATCCCAATTCTTTGCTTCTCTTAAAGCAAAACCTGGAGGATGAGGGATATTATGTGGTCGGGGCTTTGAGTGCAGATGAAGGCATTCAAAAAACTAAGGAAATTAAGCCGTTTGCCATCACACTGGACATTCTTATGCCTAAAAAGGATGGCTGGGAGGTTCTCAACCATCTGAAGGCCGATCCCGCAACCCGTGATATACCGGTTATCGTCCTCTCGATCATAGATAACAAGGATCTCGGTTTCAGTCTCGGCGCATTCGATTACCTGGTAAAACCTTTAGAAAAAGAGGCGATCCTATCTACACTGCAGCGCATCGCCGACATCCCCGGCAAGTGTGTACTCGTTGTGGATGATGAGCCTAATACCGTGGACCTGCTCGCACAAATCCTCCAGGACGAAGGTTATCAAGTCAAATGGGCGTACAATGGCAAAGAAGCCTTACACGTTTTAGAAGCCACGCCTCAAGATATCATTGTCCTTGATCTTTTAATGCCCGAGATGGATGGTTTTGAGGTGATCCAGAAGATTAAGGCGAACCAGAGTTGGAGACACATTCCTATCATTGTTGTGACGGCTAAGGACCTTTCCGACGCTGACTGGGAGTTTCTGCGTCAGAGCGTTGATAGGATCATACAGAAGTCAGGCCTCTCAGAGAATAGCCTGATGAATGAGATTCAAGGCCTGCTCCGTGAACACGAATCTTTCAGTAAGGAGAAACACATCCATGAAAAAAATCCTGGTGGTAGAGGATGTTGATTTTAATAGAGATCTGATTGTTCAGCTCCTTGAAGATAAGTATCAGGTAATCGAGGCCGTTAATGGAAAGGAGGGGATCGAAATTGCGGAGAGAGAGAGACCTGAACTGATCCTGATGGATCTCTCTCTTCCAATCATGGATGGTTGGGAAGCAACCCGGCGGTTGAAAGCGAATGCTGATTTACGATTGATCCCTGTCATTGCGCTGACTGCTCACGCAATGACAGGAGATGAAGAGAAAGCCCTAGCCGCCGGGTGCGACGATTATCTTGCCAAACCTATTAACGAAGACGAAATGATGGCCAGGATAGAGAGGCATCTTAAATAATTGCCCTTTTAACCTGGTTGACCTTTGCAGGAGAGTGGATCTTTTCAATAAGGTTGGAGCGAATTCATGGGATCTGAAGCAACCATTCTGATCGTTGATGACGAGCTCACTAATGTGGACATGCTGAGCCAGGAGCTTGAGGAAGAGGGGTATAAACTTCTAACTGCATACAATGGTGAGGAGGCTCTTATTAAAGTACAAGAACATCAGCCCGACCTCATTCTTCTGGATGTGATGATGCCCGGCGTAGACGGGTTTTCCGTGTGCCGTATTTTGAAAGGAAGCGGTAAAACTATTCTGATACCCGTTATTTTGATTACAGCGCTTCGTGCCCAAGAAGATCGCGTCAGAGGAATCGAAGCCGGAGCCGATGATTTCATTTCTAAGCCATTCGACCGGGATGAACTCTTAGCAAAAATTCATACTCTACTACGCAAGAAAAAGCACTTTGAGAAACAGGAAAAAATCCTTAATGAAAAACTTCAGAATACCATGAAAGACTTGGAAGAAGCCCGCTTGGCTTTGACCCGAGCGCAAGAACGGATTGAAATATTGGAGTGCGCAAAAGACCAACTTTGTAAGTTTGTACCGGCATCGGTACGTAAAATAACAGATAGCGATCCTGATGCTATTACACTTCAGAAGGTAGAAACCGACGCCACAATTCTTTTTCTTGACATTGGTGGGTACAGCCGCATGTATGAATCTCTTGACGATGAAAGAGTGAATTTTCTGGTGGAAAAATATTTTTCTGAGTTTCTTGACGACATCAGGAAGGGAAACGGCGAAATCAATGAATCAGCCGGTGATGGGCTAATGATAATTTTTCAAGAAAAAGAAAAGGAAAAACATGCCCGCATAGCCGTTTCGACGGCATTTGCTATATATTATAAGACTCAAAAGGTTAATGCTGAGCTTAGGGGAAAATTTGCACCTACGGTTGTCAACATGGGTATCAATTCAGGAAAAATATTTTTAGGCCCGACAAAGTTTGAGGGGATGTCGAGTTCCAGATGGACGTTCACAGCATCTGGTTTCACCGTCGTTCTTGCTTCTCGAATTGCAGGACTGGCAACAGACGGTAAAATCCTTTTAAGTCCGGAAACCGCGATTCGATTAAAGGAAGAGTTTCTGGTTCAGCCTTTTGGAGAGCATCACCTGAAAAACATCTCGATTCCGGTACCGGTATACCGGCTGGTTGTTTGAATGGTGCATGTAATTAACTTGATGGGTGTCTATATCAAAACAAGAAAGCTGGCAGAAAAATACCCCCTGAATAACATTTGGCATCGATTCGGTGGAGAAAAACCCGATCGGAAAGGAGATCATATCATGCTGCGGATAAAACATACAATTCTAACATTCTTGGTATTATTTTTTTGCTGTTTTAAATTTGCTTCACCCTCAGTCCTTTTGGCAAAGGATTCAGCGGTAGGCATTAATCCTCGTGGAACTCTGCGGGTAGTTGATTTATGGAGTGTGGTGGATTCTGTGATGATGAATTATGCAGAAGGCTTGGTAATGTTGGATAAGGATAATAACTTTGTACCCTGTCTTGCCGAGGAATGGAAATGGATTAACGACCGAACAATTGAGTTCAGGCTGAGGCAAGGGGTGTTTTTTCACAATGGAGAGCCATTTAATGCAGAGGTGGTAAGAATCAACAGGGAAGCTTATATGGCGATGCAATTCCCATTGCTTCCGTTCTTGATTATTTCGGATGAGACCGTATTAGAAATCGTCAACGAATACACTGTTCGATTCACCTTTCCGGAACCTGACGGCATGGCATTAGCGAAGTTCGGGTACTTTGTTCTGGTTGCCCCCGCCTTTTTTAACCAGCATAAGTTCAGTGAATGGAGTTGGGGAGAACTTCCGGAAGCAGGACCCTGGGGAACGGGCCCCTTCCAGGTGCTTGAGGGCAGTTTCTCAAATAAGCCTAGTGACCATATCGTGCTCGAAGCCTATGGAGGATACTGGGACAAGCGGTTTCCGAAGGTGAAAACCGTAATCTTCGACAATACGCTTATTAAAAATATTGAAGAGGCCATGAGGCTTTGCCGGGAGAAGGAGGCAGCGGTGGATATCGTGGGCTTTATCCGTCCACTGGATACGCTAAAAATAGCCGAGAGTCCCTTTGCTAAGGTTGTCAAAAGCCGGGATTCTGCGCAAATTCATTCGGCCATCAATCAGCGTAAGCCAAACAGCAAGTGGCGGAACATCCGTTTGCGAAAAGCGCTCAATCATGCGATTAACCGGAAAGAGCTGTGGCAGTACGGTGCCAAAGGCAACGCCTACAACCTGGGAGGTCATATCCCGCCGGGGGCTCGCGGTCACAACCCCAACCTGACCCTTTACAGATACGATACGAACAAAGCGAGATCACTGCTTGCAGAGGCAGGGTATCCGGATGGATTTGAGATGAAGCTCATTACTCCCGAAGCACAGAAGTTGGAGGCACAGGTTATGAAGCGGATGTATGAACGAATAGGCCTCAAAGTAGAACTCCAAGTGTTTACGTTCAGGGACTGGGTAGGGAAAATCCTGACACCTTCTGAAGAGAAGGCCCAAAAAGAAGATTGGGATGTATCGGTTTGTTATAACAACGATTTCCACGGTCATTCAGGAATGGCACATCTAGTCTATCCCTATCTGGAGACTTCTGGAATACGGTGGATTGTTTATGATCAGGTATATGAAGACATGTGGAACGATATGGCCAGAACAGTGGATGAAAAAAAACAGGATGAGAAAATGCAGAAGATAGAAGCGTATATTTACGACCGCGCCTATGCAGTTTTTATATATTCTCCTTTAAACCTTTATGCTGTGAATAAGGATGTTAATTTTGTCCCGCAGAAGTCATTGCGACTGCGGCTTAAGGAAACCTCGGTCACAGATAACCACTGGTCAGTAAGGCCTTGATATTGGGGATGCCATATTAATAAGCAAACAGATCATTCAAATGAAGGAAGACTTTGACCTGGGTGGCATTCAAAAATTTGCTGCAGGATTAGATGCCTATCGACTATCCTGACTTTGGATGACGCAACAAAATTCATAGCCATGCTGGATTGTAGATTTTCGGCTATAAATTTACAATCTGAGCCAACGGCTGAAATTTTGCCTTCTATTATGAAATCCAAAAGCAGGAAAATTTAAATGTGTGTGCACACCTATAGAGATCGGAGATCTTAAAGAGGCGTTATTTTAAGGGTTGCTAAAAAATGGTTTCAGTTGTGATAAGTCACTTCATGCATACTTGCATTATTTAAAAAATCAGAAACTCAATGATACTGAAACAATTGTGAAATGTACTTTGGAACCTTGAATCAGGCCAATAATGGTGCATACGGTGGGAAAGATGAATAGCTTTAGTCCTGATTCATAACTTCATAAGAATACCAGGAAACTAAAGAAATCACAAGATATGGATATTTTGTGTGTATTGAGTAGGTTGTGATATGCTCAAATCGGTAGCCGGAAAGACAAATATCAGGCCGCTGGTGATATATTGAGATAAAACCAACTATCCAACAATCTGAATTTATGTCATATATGCTTTGGATATCCCCAGCGTACCATTAATATTTAAGATTTTGCAAGCATTGGTTCGTTGTGCAGACCCTATTCGTTAATGCTCTCCTCTTCCCAATAGAACGAGTGAGCACGATTTTGCGCATCATATGCCATTGCTGACACTTCGCTAACGCTTTCAATATGGATCGATGGTGGGTCTGACTCTTTGTTCAGCACACCATTTTTGAGTCTGGTGTCGTTGCGTATCAAGTCGCGTGCTAAAATTTCGGCCCGTCTCGGATTCTCTGCCTCTACGAGCCGCGTTGAATGGAACCGCATCTTTCTTGGTCTTTGATCACCATCCATTAAAAAATTTTGGCCGTGCAGGCGGACTAAATATGTTGTCATTTCATTGGCCTCTATGCACAGCTATTTATTATCAAACATAACGAAATTATTGCAGATACGCTTTGAACATATTAAAATTACCTCGGCATTGGGCCATTGTCAAACTTTTTAGCCAAAGGAGGTCTGTTATGAAAGTGTCCAAAGCGGGAAAAATCTGGCTCGATTATCATCAAATCCATTC
>Ga0209013_10006368_pt1 | contig 10028 bp, 17 predicted proteins | sample Cruoilmetagenom2_FD_187291 | JGI IMG/M metagenome (GOLD analysis project Ga0209013, IMG submission 187291) | Oil polluted marine microbial communities from Coal Oil Point, Santa Barbara, California, USA - Sample 2 (SPAdes) (version 2) | ecosystem: Environmental > Aquatic > Marine > Oil seeps ...
TGGCGATAGCTATCGCATGAAAAATAGGCAGCATTTGTTTTCAGCAAAAGTGTAAACGGGATATTAGCGGAAAGTGTAAAATTCTACTTGACGGTTACAAAAACCCTACTCAGGTTGCGTACTGTATACTCCTTATTTAAAGAGTAACACATCATGTGTCAAGGGTGTGTGTATCATTTTGTTCACTCTAATAGATAACTTTCGAATATGGCTTTCCGAATATTTCAAGTTCATTGCGATTTCCTTTAAGGTCATGTTTTTCACGACTCTCATTACAGCAATTTTTTTTTCTAGATTGGTGAGTTCACCTAAAGCTTTTTCGTAGTCTGATTTCATTTCTTGATAATGTTCTAATCTTTTAAGAAGACTGTGCTTTTTGTTGTGAAAGTACTCAATTCGTTCAATTGCTTCTTTAGAACCAAATTTATTAGCTCCTAAACTTCCTAGCATTAAATCAGTTTTTCCAAACCAAAAATCCATATCTGAATCCACTCTTTCTATATCCAGTTCAATCCTCTTAAGTTCAGTACATAAATCATAATAGTTTTCTAATGCATTCATACTTACATCCCCTTTGATTGAATTAAAAAAGAAGACACCCAAACAGCACGTAGCTGTCAGGTGTCCTCCAGTTGTCACGTAGGATTAAATAGCTAATAATTTCGTTTTCATAAAATTTAAATTATCTAATAAAACATTGTCTGCGATTATTAAACTCCCTAAATCCTCATCAATTAATTCTCCAGACAAATGATGAAGATATTTAAACAATGCTGCATATAGATATTTTCCTTTTATCATTTCTTCATATTTATATGTATTATTTTTATAAAAGTACTTATCAATTTCACTATACTCTTCTTCAAAATTGAAATCCGCTCTTCCATCGCATATGAGTTTAATTTCATTAATATAATTTTCTGTTTCCTCAATATTAATTTCAAAAGTATTCTTTTTTAAATACCTATAGGGTGAAATACTACAATTCTTCTTTAAATCATATTTATTTGCAATAGCATAAACAATAAATAATCTCTTCAAACTACTATAAATATTTATTAACCAATTTTCCCAATCTAATAATTGGATTATTTCTTCTTCTTCCTTATTGAAAATCTTTGAATGTAAGAGTGCAACTACCCCCTCCTTCGAAATTAAATAATTTTCTATGGTGTAATACTCCAATTCAATTAAATTAGAATTATTCGGAACGACCTTACCTTTAAAGTGATCAAAATCTTTATCGACTATAAAGACACATTTATTTAAAGAGTTCGCACTTTCTTTCCAATGATGAAATTTATCGAGTACATTTTTTTTAGATTTCAATGAATAAATTTTCCCAATATTAATTTCGTTGTTAAACATTCGGGAAATCAGCTTTTTATAAACATGAGGCATTTTTTCGTCCTCAATAAATAAAAATAAATCATAATTATTATGTCTTAGTAAAACATCTGCGAAAAATGATTTTTCTTTTCTTAATGGAAATGAACTCATTGTAATTTACCTCTCACTTCCACACAATTACTAACAAAGTCACCTATTACATCAGGAGAATGAGTTGCTATTACTATTTGTTTTTTATCCCAATTTTTCATGATTAGTGGCAACAGTTTAGACTGCCATTCAATATGTAGAGATAATTCAGGTTCATCAAATAAAAGAAGTTTTGGTTGGCTTCTATTGAACTCTATTAAAGAAAAAATAAAAAAGATTACTAATTGTTTTTCTCCTGAAGAAAGCAATGATAAATCCAATTTTTCCTTAGAATTTATCAATCTAAAAAACAACTTTTCACTGTGTTCTTCGTTGTGTTGAATATAACCAATTGATTTATCGGTATCCTTAAACAAATTATTAATACTTTCTAATATATAATTTAAATTCTTTTTTTGCTTATCAAGATAATTTTTCCTTTTTTTATATTGGTCCGACTCAGCTACTTTTTTCAATTTACTCAATTGTGCCATAGTAATACTATGAATCATAAAACCATGAGAATCTATAACATTTATTTTACCGTTTTGTATTTCATAGGAATCAATAGAGTTTTTATATAAATTTAACAGTTTTTTTACATTTTCATTTATGTTCTCATCAATCGAAGAAAGCAATAAATTTTCAATTTGCCCAAATGGATTCTTATCTTCTTTGAAACTATCTAGTATGTCTAAATAATCCATTGGAGTAGATAATTGATAAAGAATTTCTCTTCGTAATTGTGAATTTATAATATTAGCTGATCTATTTATATGATTTTGATATGAATTGAAATACGATTCAGCAATCTTTAGTGAATCCTCAATATTTTTTTTATTTGTTGAAGAAATTCGCAGTCGATTTGAATAACCTGAGTTCTCTATTCCTTTAACTTTCCGATTCAAAGGAATATAGACTAATTCATTAACACTTTTCAACTCATCTGTTATCAATGTTTGTATTTCCTTATTTTCTTTATCATAAGAAAACCATTTATATTTATGATCTGCTAGTTTTGAGATTTCAAAAAAATCACTCGATTCTTCCAAATCATCTACTAAATTTCTGGGTTTAATTACCGGCTTATAGTTTTCTTCAAGTTCATTAATAAAACACTTTTTACCATCAAGTGAAATTTCATAGTTATCCTGAATTTTATTAATTATAATTTTTTTTGATTTATCTAAATCAATAAAATTCAGTTCCAGATTATCAAAATTATAGCCACATACTTGTTTTATATTTCCTTCAAAAATATTACATATAATATTTAGTAAAGTTGTTTTTCCACTACCATTTAAACCATATAAGATTGTTAAATCCTTTTTAAATTCTATATTGTAATTTTTACCGTAAAGATTATTAATAGACAAATTTAATATCAATAGTTTCACTCCTCTAATTAGTAATTATTCATTTACCGTGTAATAATCTTTCTCGTTTAGATTTTCAGTTTTCCCATCAAAGTTGTACCAACTTTTTTCAAAAGGCCTCCCTCCCCTTTATCCCAATCCACGCTGTTCACCTTTCCAACTTGCAGTTTCCTACAATAAGTTAGCGAGGATAAATTTCATTATGAATTTATTTTCTTACAGTTTCTAAAAGTGATTGAAAATAAATCGCTATACCTTTTCTTTGTCTACTCAAATTTAACAACCGTACAAAGTAGAGAAGAAGTGTAGACGTGATAATTAACCCTGCAAAACCTGCAGCTAATTTAACCGCACCAAATGTTTGATAATAGGCAGATAACATTGCTAAAATGTTCTTTTTTTATTTCCTCTAATTCTTTATTTTGTTCAAAAATATTCTTTTCCATTATTTCTTGCATACAAAATGCCTCCCCCTCATACCACTTAACCCTCTTCACTTTTTCCTTGAAGATAATTATCTTTGTCTCGGAAAACTTCGCCCTGCCTTTTGATAAGATAATTACACAGCTTGTTGATAGCTCTATTATATCAATATTTAGCATACTAGGAATATTTTTCTATGAAAATAAAAAGAAGACACCATAACAGCTAATTGCTGTCAGGTGTTCTCCAGTAGGCTGGTGGGACTATTTTCTTTCTTTTCTTTTTTGTATAAATTTTCGCTTAAATCTTCTGAATTTATATTGCATATTAGAATAAGTCTCAGAATATCTCAATTTGTACAAAATAGGATAGACATATAATATATCTGAAGGTAAGCCTATTCTCTTTCTTGTTTTATTAAAAGCGTAACGCACATAATAATAAACTTTTCTGTTTTCATCATATGAATCATGACTATAATTATAATTATGTGCTTCAATTCTCATATCTTCCTCAATACTCCATACCAGTTGGTCCAATTTCGGATCACACAATTCAGGATATTCATCTACAATATTTTTTATTTTCCTAAATTGGCTTCCAGAAATACCTTGGTATCCATCTAATGGGTCCACACATTCTATTAATATTTTATAAATAGGTACATAAATTTTTTTAACGTCTCTTCGATATATTTAGTAGAAGACGTTTTTCTCTCTTTTATATAGCCAAAAAAGTTCACTGATATTGCTGTTATTACCGCAGTGGCAATTATCTTCCATAATTCTACCAATAGTCTTCTCCTTTAGCCACTTTTCTGTATAATTGCAAAATTCCTACTTCCAATTAAGTGGAAGTTATTTCTTCATTCAACTCTTGGGGGCTATTTATTAAGTTATAATTCATTGAAAATTTCATCCAAGTCCTTCTTGTAAGGTTCATTTATTTCCATCATACGCTCTTTATTATATAATTTTCTTTCGATTAAGAAACTGTTTTTCAAGAAAGCATTATCATTAATTCGTTCTGCATAAATTATTAGCAATTTCATTTTAGAATAATAATCAGCAGGAGTACTATTTAATTCAACATTCTTCCTTACAGTTCCTGTTTGTTCTAAAATAATTCTAATACATGCATTAAGGTCTTCGTTGCTCATATTTTCTGTTCTTGCAATTAAATCGCTGTGTCTATAGATATCATACAAACTATTTTTATGAACATTTAATCATTTACGAAAATCCTCACAGTTCCATAATTTGTTCTCATCAATTGTAATTTCAACTGCATCAATGGCATATTTTCCGGCTAACCAAGCTTTTCCAAAAATAAAGCTAAAATTAGAACGTAGTGTATATAAATCTTCAAATCCCTCAAAAATGCTTCCCCCACATATTTCTTTATCTATATTCTTACATACAAAATTCAAAATATTTATTTTAAGTGAAATTTGTAAAGCCAATCAAAGTAGTTTTTAGTTTCTTTACTCCAATATTCACATGAGACACCAATTATTTGATTAACATAAATTTCAACAAATGTTGTGACTTTTTCTCGTTTTAGTGTAACCACTTCTCCATTTTGAATGGATATGTATCCCTTTTCAAAGAGATCATCGCAACCAAACTTACACATAGGCATGACTACACGGTTATAATTCAATTTTTCTTCATCAGAACAATACGATCTCTTTTTAATATGAGAAGCAACAAGAAACTCAACAGGCATCTCCTGTTTACATATACCACATTGACCTTTTTTCTTATTACTAAAAAGATACTTCCGAAGGAAAGATTGTTCAGTTCTTCTGAGAGTTTCGACTTTTTTATCTAAAGGTTTTGTAGAATCTAGTTCTTTAAGGATATGTTCATATTCATCCTGAGTAACGGAGGGATACTAGATATTACTTTCCAAATTAAAGAGATTTAGAACTGATTCACTTTTTTCATCAGACAATACTGAAAATCCCTGTACTGGCTTATTAGATGTATAACCAACAGCTGCGTTTAATTCTTTTACTGGCATACTATATTCTATTATTTCATCTAGCAAATAAATATTTTCCCATGTTGATCCATCTTCCTTTTCTCCCCTGAGCTTAAGCGCAAGTTCTCTACTCTGTAGCTTATTAGTAACAATACCAGATGCAAAAATCTTCATTTCCGAAGTGAATAATGCAACATCCCCTACTTTAATCTTGTTCCATTTATTTGTATTAACATATTAACATTTTTCTTTCTTGGAGTAACACCCCATATCGGGACAAGTCCATCTTCGTAATACTTACTGATGACGTCGTAATCTATCTTCGATAAATACTGTTTTATGCTACTTAACATAATTGGATTTTTTGTTGTGTTTTCGAAATTCTTCTTCCCTGCTCCTCCAGATGGCTGGAGTATTAAATTTGTCATCAATATACCTCCATTATAGTTATAACTATTCACGCTCATCCCACTTAATACGGTTATCTTTACCTTGATGTGTGATAATCGTTGGTTGTCTCAGCGAATGCAGGTTGTTTAGACAGCTTTGCCTTCCGATTATTACACAATTTATAGATAGGACCATTATATCAATATTAAGAAATCCCTGAGAATCTATATATTTCCCATTAAAAAATAGGACACCAATCAGCATTATGCTGTCAGGTATCCTACTGTTTACTGATGGGACTGTATTAAGTAAGTGAATCAAATTATTCTTTTAAAGTGAATTTTAATAGTTTATTATCTTCAGCCAGATCAATAATTCTATTACTAAGTATATTCATTAACTCATTATCATCTTTTTTAACTTGAAAATCATTTATCGAAAGTATAAACTGCTTTTTTTCTTTTAAAGCAATGTTATTTGCAATTTTTATAATACTTGCAATTTGCCTTTTATCAATTCCACCAGAATAACATGAAGAATCTTGAATCAATAACTCTAGGGCGTTATTATATTCGAAAATCAAGAGATCAATGATGAGTTTTTTTACTTCACCTACTCCTTCTCCAGCATCTCCGGTTAAATTTAATTCAATTTTAAAAGGCCTACTTGTTTTATGTTTATTCCTCAATTCTAAAGAAAAATAAGCTTTTACTTGATCAGTGTATATTTGTTGAACAATAGAATAAATATATTCTTGATATTCTTTAATTAAATCATCGAATTTCATATATTCTAGCTTTAATTTGTTATATATATTTGTATGATTTATTTCTTCAGCTTCTTTGTTTTTAATTGCCTTATCAATACGAGCAAGATCACCTTGATTATATTTTAACTGCTGTAATTCTAAACTTTTTTGTTCATAAATATTAATTGCCTCTTGAAAGACCTTATTAGCAGAAATCACTTTAGCTATGTTGTCAATTTCTATTGATTGCTTATTAATTTTATCTTTTAATTCTTTTTGTTCGCTTTCTAACTCTTTTACTTTTTTATTTAGAGTGTTTTTCCGATCATAAAATACAGTATTATAAAAACCTTCTACCTCTTCTAATCTTTTTTTAATCATTTCAGGGATATCTATTTCAGCTTTATTAAATAACAAATTTATTTGAGTATGTGATATATCTACTTTATTTGATTCTTCAATAAAATCTTTTAAACGATTAATCTCTAATTTAATAGCTTCATAGTGTGATTTAATTTTTTTTAAATCATAATTTTTATCAGAATAACTTTCTATGAGGTTCATTTTTTCGTGAGATATTTCAAGAGAGGCTATTTTATTGTTTAATTCAATTATTTGTTTTTCTTTTTCTTGAACGTTTTGATTTGTAAGAAAAATTGTCTCTTTAATTTCTTTTTGTTTAATATTACCCAAAACACCTAAAAGTTCTTTCTCAAGTTTAGTTAGGTCCTTAAGTTTGTCTTGAACTTTATAATACTCATTAGTAACTGAAGCCAAGTTATTTAAATCAAGTAATGAAAGAAAACTTTCATAGTCTTCTAAGACGGGTTCTGACCTGGAACTAATTATATTGCTTTTTTGCTTAATAAAAATTTGTTTTGTATATATAGAACGTTTAATATTAAAAAAGTTTTTATAATCGGTTAACTGATATGTAGTACCATTAATTTTCAATTCAGAGGATCCAAGGGTTCTATTTACAATATAGTTTTCATGCTCGTATTTTATAATCGCCTCTAAGTGCCAATCGTCTATTTCTTTTTTCACTATTGAATGATCTTCATTTGCACCGAAAATATAATCAATAAATTTTAAAAGCAACGTTTTTCCAATACTATTTGAAGTCTCTTTATTTTCATTAGGTTTTGTGATTTGCCCATAAATAACAGATGTTCCAGTTTCGTTAAATTCTATTTCCCTTATTTTTTCATTAGAGGGATTACTAATTATGAGTTTTAATATTTTCATTAAAAATCATTCCATTCTCACTATAATTTATCATTCCCACCATAAACATAAAATTAATTGTCAAAATGAATTTTTGATACGTTGGTGGATTCTTTAATTTTTTAGTGTTAATGTATTTTTTTCGGAAATCATTCCATATCATTTCGATTGGAAGACTTTTACCCTTTAAACAACTTAGGATAAAAGAACTAATGCCCAAAAGACTTTCAGAATTAGATACATATTTATCAGGCAATATCATTAAATCACTTCCATTTCTTCTTTTTCAAAAATATCACAATGATCGAATATATATATGACTAACATCTTACAAGGAAATATTAATCCTTGTTTGAATTCTGCATATTCTATTATGTCGCTAATAAGTCTATCATATAATTTCGATCCGGAATTTGTTTCTGCCAAGCTAATGTAGGTTGATATAATAAAATCTTTTACTCTATTAAATTTATTATTGTATAATAAATCTTGATTGATACTCGAAATCATTTGCTCCACTACATCTAACTGGTTTATCATCCCTTCGATTTCTTCCCTTTTTTCATCAAGATTATTTAATCCGATTTTATGTACTGAAGAAATTCGATTATAATCCTCACTGGTTACTTTTAAAATAACCTTTTCATGAATCATTCCTGATAAAACATCAATTACTTCGTACATCGTCTTAGCGCTTAAAGCATTGTAATCAATAATTGATTTTATCCTTAATATTGAGCTTATTGATCTTAAATTTTCAATATTCATTTCTTCTAAAATTTTTCTAAAATATGTTACATTAGTGACCTCGTATTCAAAATTTTCACCATATATATTTTCTAATTTTTCGCATTCATTTTCATAATGCCTCTCACTATCATGGGGCAAATTTCGATCTATGGTATTCACTATGTATATAAATTTCCTTAGTTTTCCTCCCCACTTGTTTTCAATGTAAATTAGTTTAAGTAGCTTACTAAAATCTGATGAAAATTTTTCTTTCATATCCTTCCTAAAACTATCTTTTCTTTGCTGAGGAGCAAATATCTGATAAAATATTTGATCCTCAACAACCCACCCATCATTTTTATCATCACCACCAGAAGAATTAGGCATTTCATAAGTTTTATTACAAAAAGCATAATATTTTGCTAAAATATCTCCAACCTTATTTTGAAAGTTAATATCTGTCGTGCTTTTTAACTCAAGAAGTATAGCTTCAATATAATCAGATTTATCCATTTCACTCAAAATGTATCCCCCTCATCCCACTTGACCCTCGTAACTTTCCCTTGGTGTGTTGTAATCTTCGTCTCAGCAAAAGCAGGCAGTTCTGAGAGCTTCGCCTTGCCATTTGATATAATAATCACACAATTCATCGGAAGGTCCATTATATCAATATTTAGCAATCCTTGGGAATCTAATTATAAAGGTTTCATTCTCATATGAAGCCCTCCATGGTATAATATTTTCATTCTTTTGGTTTTGATATTCTCTAATCTTTTCGTTTTGCTGAATTAATACCTGCAACAAATGAGCCAACTTATTATCAATTGGTAACTGCAACATTTTGTGGTTTTTCATGATGTTACCAGAAAGATTCAATGTTAGTGTATTAAAGTCGATATGCTTTTCTTCCAATTGACCAAGTGTATTGATTCTGATCCCGTTTGATATAGCGTTAAAATGGCTACAGCGTCACGTAGACCTACAAAAGTAGTTGTATCTAACAAGGATAACAAAACTTCTATTTCGTTCTTCGTAGCACCCTTTTTGACGTTTTTATCAACCTTAATATTAATCGAGAGCCAAAACTTCATAGGAATCCAACCATTATCGAAACACTTACCTAAAAATGCCTTCAAACATTTAAGACGAATTAATTTAGTTCCGTTAGATACTTCCATTGAGTTCAACCATTCATAAATTTCATTTGTGGTTTTGTCTGAAAGATAAATTGATTTTGTTACCTTAGAGAAATGATTGACATGTAGGTTGTAATCCGAAATGGTACGTTCACGTAATCCACTAACCCTCATCTGCATGGAAACTGTTTTAAGTACTTTCTCAATCGTCATGTCTTTCTTCTTGGATTTAGGGTTATCACCAAGTACCAAGTTCTGTAAATCTAGTTTCACATCAAACACACCTGTTCTTTTAGACACAAAAAAACCTCCTAATAGTTAAATTAGAAGGTAGTTTCGGTTATCAGTGTTTAGAAGGGATATTTCAGTTAGGTTCTAATCCTGACCGTTTAACCCAATTCGTCTAAACATTGATATGACAGTGTTTCCACCGCATTTAATTACGTCCCAGGAGGGATTCGAACCCCCGACCGACGCCTTAGAAGGGCGTTGCTCTATCCAGCTGAGCTACTGAGACTTGTGTAATTCAGTTCG
>Ga0209013_10006369_pt1 | contig 10028 bp, 8 predicted proteins | sample Cruoilmetagenom2_FD_187291 | JGI IMG/M metagenome (GOLD analysis project Ga0209013, IMG submission 187291) | Oil polluted marine microbial communities from Coal Oil Point, Santa Barbara, California, USA - Sample 2 (SPAdes) (version 2) | ecosystem: Environmental > Aquatic > Marine > Oil seeps ...
GCACCACATACTTCTTCTAAACAACTCATATCCCAAGCTACAGGTGTTGTTGCTTTTCCATCAACATTTATTGGGTTTTGACGAATTTCCATTAATGCAGAAATAACGTTCATATTTGGACGGTAGTTTACTTCGAACTTTTCCCAATAAGGTGTAGACTCTGGTGTATCTTGACGAAATATTTCAATTTGTACCTTTTTTGTTTCAGTTGCTGTAACCATTTTTAATTCTCTCCTTTAAGTAGTAGAATAATCACGTTTACGAGGTGCAATAAGAGATATCTCTACTTCTTCAAAATGGAAAATCGGAGCTCCAGTAGTTGGGTCGTATTTAGCCATTGTTGTCTTCAAGAACTCTTCATCATTACGTTCAGGGAAATCAGGTTTGTAATGTGCACCACGACTCTCATTTCGGTTAAGCGCTCCTAGAGTAATTACTCGTGCTAAGTAAAGCATATTTTTTAATTGGCGTGTAAATGATGCACCTTGGTTAGACCATTGTTGCGTATCATCCATATTAATATGCTCATATCTTTCAAGTAACTCTTGAATTTTCTTATCCGTAGCTTCAAGTCTGTCATTATAACGAACAACGGTTACGTTATCAGTCATCCACTCACCTAATTCTTTGTGAAGTAAGTAAGCATTTTCAGTACCTTGCATCGCTATTGTTTTATCCCATTTCTCTTGCTCAAGTTTAATCTCTGCATCAAAAATAGCAGAGTCCATATCTTCCGCATGAGTTTTAAGATTCTTCATATATTTAACTGCATTAGGGCCTGCAACACTTCCGCCAAATACAGCAGATAGCAATGAGTTAGCTCCTAAACGGTTTGCACCATGTTGTGAATAATCACATTCACCTGCAGCAAATAGACCAGGAATGTTCGTCATTTGATCATCATCAACCCAAAGTCCGCCCATAGAATAGTGAACTGCTGGGAAGATTTTCATCGGTACTTTACGAGGGTCATCACCGGTGAATTTCTCGTAAATTTCGATGATACCACCAAGTTTAACATCTAGTTCGTGTGGATCTTTGTGTGAAAGATCTAGATATACCATGTTTTCTCCGTTGATACCAAGTTTTTGGTTAACACATACGTCGAAGATTTCACGTGTTGCAATATCACGTGGAACTAAGTTACCGTATGCAGGATATTTTTCTTCAAGGAAGTACCAAGGTTTACCGTCTTTATATGTCCAAATACGGCCACCTTCACCACGTGCAGACTCTGACATTAATCGTAATTTGTCGTCACCAGGGATTGCAGTTGGGTGAATTTGAATAAATTCTCCATTTGCATAGTAAGCCCCTTGTTGATATACGATTGATGCTGCAGAACCAGTGTTTATAATAGAGTTGGTAGTTTTCCCAAAAATAATCCCAGGACCACCAGTAGCCATAATAACTGCATCTCCGCGGAATACTTTAATTTCCATAGTTTGAAGGTTTTGTGCCTTAATACCACGACAAACGCCTTCATTGTCTTTAACTATTCCAAGGAATTCCCATCCTTCAAATTTCGTTACAAGACCTGCTACTTCATGACTACGCACTTGCTCGTCCAAAGCATAAAGTAATTGTTGACCAGTTGTTGCACCAGCGAAAGCTGTACGGTGCATCATTGTTCCACCGAAACGACGGAAGTCTAACAATCCTTCTGGAGTACGGTTAAACATTACACCCATACGGTCAAATAATGATATTATCCCAGGCGCAGCATCTGTCATTGCTTTTACTGGACGTTGATTTGCTAAGAAATCTCCACCATATACAGTGTCATCTAAGTGAACTGTAGGTGAATCTCCTTCACCTTTTGTATTTACTGCCCCGTTTATGCCGCCTTGCGCACAAACTGAGTGGGAACGTTTTACTGGAACTAATGAAAATAGATCTACATGCGTACCATCTTCGGCCGCTTTCATTGTTGCCATTAAACCGGCTAATCCACCGCCGACAACAATAAGTTTACTTTTTGCCATGCTATATCTCACTCCTCATTTAAGTAGTAGTTCTTATACGAATGCTAAAAGAGCTTGTACACCAACTACCGATAACGCTAAGAAGATTACTAATGTTACATATGTAGCAATTTTTTGTGATTGTGCAGATTGAGTAATACCCCAACTTACTAAGAAAGACCAAATTCCGTTAGCAAAATGGAATGTAGCTGAAATAACACCTACAATATAGAACCCTAACATCCACGGATTTGATAAAATCTCTGCCATCATATTAAAATTAACTTCTTTTGCTCCAATTGCTGCTTGGAATCTTGTTTCAAATACATGCCATATAATAAACACGACAAGAAAAATTCCCGTAAAGCGTTGTAAAACGAATAAATAATTACGTAGAGTACCAAAGTTTTTCGTGTTATTCTTCGCTGTAAATGCAATATAAAGACCATAAAAAGCATGGAACATTAATGGCAAGAAAATTACGAATATCTCTAAAAATATTTTAAACGGTAGACTCTCCATAAAATGTGTTGCAGCATTAAATGCCTCTTCTCCTCTAGTAGCAAAATGGTTAACTACTAAATGTTGCGTCAAAAACAGCCCTACAGGAATAATTCCTAATAGTGAGTGTAATCGGCGCCAATAAAATTCGCGATCTTTCGACAAAACAGTTACCCCCCTCGGATTTAGCAATGTTCTGAACAGATTTCTACCAGAGTAAAACAATAGAATACATAGACTGTTCACATCATCATGTTACGAATTTATGACATAACCATTGTACTCTCAACAATTTAGAGCGTCAAGACATCTTGGTGATTTTACTGAATCTTTTATATTTAATTTTCATGTTGCAATTTGCTATTATTTTTACAAACTACTCGTATACTCATAGTATTATTTTTGTTAAAATAGGTTGATTACATACGAAAGAAGTGATGCTACATGAATGAAGAGGAACAATCACATGTAACTTCCTTTGGATATGAACTAATTAGAGACCACGTACTTGCTTCTATTCTTGGAAAACATGAAAAAGATATTTTATATTGGGCAGGTAAAGATCTAGCTCGTAAATTCCCATTATACATAATGGAAGAAGCAATAACTTTCTTTCAACAAGCTGGTTGGGGAACTTTAAACCTCGAGAAAACGACAAAAGATTCTGCTTACTATAGTTTACAAACGTATAACCTCCCACAAAGTGGAGTAAGTAGAACGCATCGATTAGAAGCGGGATTTCTTGCAGAACAACAACAAAAAATCAGTGGTTTTTTAACAGAATGCTATGATGAACAAGTTAAAAAAAATGGCATCGTCACATTCCAGTTAAAGTGGGATGTAAAAACAATCATATAAATAAAAGGGCTCTCCAATTTGGATAGCCCTTTTATTTATATTTAAATCAACGCTAAACCAAATTCATCATGAAGCGCATTTGCAGCGCGAATCATGTCATCTTGTGGAATGACAACTGAAACTTTTATCTCAGAAGTGCTAACCATTTTGACTGGAATATTTTCTTTTTGAAGACGATCAAACATCTGAGCAGCCACTCCAGGGTTGGAAACCATACCTGAACCCACAATTGAAACTTTTGCAAGCCCTACTTCAAAATCTGCAAATGTAAATCCTAGTGCCTCTTTGTTAGATTCTAAAACTGTAATCGTTTCAGCTAACCATTCCTTTTTAATCGAAAATGATACAGTAGGTTTTTTGCCATCGATAATAGATTGAACAATAATATCAACATTAATATGATTTGTAGCAAGTGTTGTAAAAATTTTCGCTAGGGAGTCATTGAATGGTACTTCATATTCCATCGTTAATCGAACAATGTCTGCTTCAAATGCTACCCCTCGAACAACTAGATTATTTTCCAAGTCTACTTCCCCCTTCAAAACTGTCCCAATACCTTCGTTATAACTAGAGCGTACACGTAAAGGGATTTTATGGTTTTTTGCGAACTCTACCGCACGTGGCGATAAAACTCCAGCACCTAGATTAGCAAGTTCTAACATTTCATCATACTCTAGTTCGTCTAATTTTCTCGCAGTTGGTACAAACCTCGGGTCAGATGTATAAATACCATCCACATCCGTATATACATCGCACACATCTGCTTCTATAGATGCTGCAATTGCTACAGCAGTAGTATCTGATCCACCTCGACCAAGCGTCGTTATTTGACCGTCTGCTGAAATCCCTTGGAAACCAGCGACAATGACAATTTTATTGTCCGAAAGTAAGTTTAAAATATTTTTTGCGTCTAATTTTTCTATTCGGGCATTCCGATGTACTAAATCAGTTTGTAACCCTGCTTGCCATCCTGTTAAAGAAATTGCATCATGACCCAATTGATTTAATTGTATTGCAAGTAATGCCATCGTTACTTGTTCTCCAGTAGATAGGAGCATATCCATTTCCCTTTTTGTAGGATTTTCTGATATTTCATTTGCCAATCGAACTAATTCGTCCGTTTTTTTGCCCATAGCAGATACAACGACTACAATTTCATGTCCCGCTGCTTTTTCTTTACTGATACGCGTTGCAACATGTTTAATTTTATCTGTTGTTGCAATAGATGTACCGCCAAACTTCATTACAATTTTACTCAAAAATATCTTCTCCCTTTTTTGCAATCTGAGTCTGTAGGGTAAAAAAAATGCCTTTCACATTTCGTGAAAAGCATTGTCTCAATTTAGGTCAAAAAATTGTCCATTTGAGATAGCCCTCCAGAATGCCATATTCTGACAATGCTACATTTATTAAATGCAGCACCAATATAGAAAAGGAAAAGCTTTTCTATATTTCGGCGAACGACCCTTTCGTCAACAATCATAGGATCTTCTCATCCTCCTGTTGAATACTATTATCTATTCGCACCTCTATCTTCACTTATTAATTACTCCTTAGCACAATTGTCTCCGGAATTCACTAGTAAACAGTGTAAAAAGCGAATATGAAATTGTAACAAACATACCATAAGGCTATTCAGAAGACAATAGACTATTCTGAAAATGTTCAACCATCATAGTAGCTAACTTCTCAGTTAGTCCCGATTCTATAAATGCTTCTTTATCTGCAACCTGCATTTTTTTTAGGGAACCAAAATGTTTTAAGAGCATTTTTTTTCGTTTTGGACCAATTCCTTCAATTCCATCGAGTGAAGAGGAAATTGAATTTTTTCCCCTTTGTTGTCTATGGAATGTAATAGCAAAACGATGGACCTCATCTTGGATTCTTTGCAATAAATAAAAAGCCTCACTTGTACGTTTCATAGGGATTAGTCCAAGTGGATCTCCATAAATTAGTTGGGAAGTTTGATGTTTTCCATCCTTTGCAAGTCCTGCAATTGGGATATCTAAACCTAATTCATCTTCAATTATCTCGCGTGCAGCTTCTATTTGACCTTTCCCACCGTCAATGATGATTAAATCAGGCAATGGAAGATCTTCTTTTAAAACTCTTATATATCTTCTACGGACAACTTCTCTCATAGCACCATAATCATCATGTTTGGCAGCAGTTTTTGTTTTATATTTTCGATAATCTTTTTTATAAGCTCTACCATCAACAAAAACCACCATCGCGGAAACAGCATCTGTCCCATGGATATGGGAATTATCAAATGCTTCTATACGACTTGGCGTCGCAATACCTATAATTTCTCCTAATTCCTCAACAGCACCAATAGTTCGCTCTTCTTGTCTTTCAATAAGATGAAATTTCTCACTTAAAGCTAATACAGCATTTTTTTCCGCCAGTTCAACTAAATTCTTTTTTGCCCCTTTTTGCGGCACAATTACTTTTAATTCTAAAAGGTCTGTAGCTAACTGTAAATCTGTATTAATAGGTACGTAAATCTCTTTTGGCTTGATATGCTCAGGTTTAGCATAAAATTGACCTAAAAATGTAAGAAATTCTTCATCTGGATCACGATACATTGGAAATAATGATACATCTCTTTCAATCAGTTTTCCTTGACGGATAAAGAAAACTTGGACACACATCCATCCTTTATCAACTGTGTAACCAAATACGTCACGACTTGTAAAATCATTCATTGTCATTTTTTGCTTTTCCATCACAAGTTCAATATGTGATATTTGATCTCGATATTCTTTCGCACGTTCAAATTCTAAACTTTCAGCAGCAGCATGCATTTTCACCGATAAATCTTTTTTTACTTGCGAATGCCCTCCATTTAGGAAACTTGAAATTTCATGGATTATTTCGCTATAAGTGGAATCCTCAATTTCCTTCACACACGGCGCTAAGCATTGCCCCATATGATAGTATAAACAAACCCTACTTGGCAACTTTTGGCATTTTCTAAGCGGATATAAACGATCTAGTAGTTTTTTTGTTTCATGAGCAGCGTGAGAATTTGGATAGGGTCCAAAATATTTCCCTTTGTCTTTTTTTACTTGCCTTGTAATGATAAGCTTTGGATTTTGTTCGGACGTAATCTTAATATATGGGTACGTTTTATCGTCTTTTAGCATCACATTATACTTGGGATCATGTTTTTTTATAAGATGAAGTTCCAGTATTAGCGCTTCCAGCTCTGACGATGTAACGATATATTCGAAGTCAACTATGTCTTGTACAAGTCTTTGTGTTTTTCCATCGTGAGACCCTGTAAAATATGAGCGCACACGATTTTTTAATATTTTTGCTTTACCTACATATATAATCGTTCCTTGTCTATCTTTCATCAAATAACAGCCTGGCTGATCTGGTAGGATCGCACATTTTTGTTCGATTAATTCATTCATATTTTCACCCGCTTATGCTTTTTAGATATTAGGTAAAAAAGCATTTTACTGTCTTAAATTTGTAAAAAAAACCGGGAACCTCAGAGGAACCCGGCTTTCATATTATGCGTTTTTTTCTACTAATTGTACTAAAGCTTCTTTTGGTTGGAAACCAACAACTTTGTCTACTGGTTGACCATCTTTAAATATTAGTAAAGTTGGAATAGACATAATACCGAATTGACTTGCAGTTGCTTGGTTTGCATCTACGTCTACTTTTACAATTTTAACTGTTTCGCTCATTTCAGCGTCTAGTTCCTCTAAAACAGGAGCGATCATTTTACAAGGCCCACACCAAGTTGCCCAAAAGTCTACTAATACTAGACCCTTTTCAATATCTTGTGAAAAACTATTATCCGTTGCATGTACAATTGTCATTTAAATTTCCTCCTTCGTCAAACTATGTTTTGATTATAGCAGAGAGACAGAAGTCTATCTACAAATTAGCTTGTAAATAATTAAAAGCGCTAAATCGCCCTTTCTCTATATAAATGTTGTCGGTTCGCTTTGGACGAAACTTATTGTAATCGGATAAACGAGAAAGAGATCTAGGAGCTACGTGACTCCGTCACGTAGCTCCTAGATCTTTTCGGTCAACCTATTACGATTGTTTGTCCACCGCTCACCTAAAACATGCAAGGGAAAAGGGCAAATGCTTTTGGGAATAAAAGAGGAGTCCCTTTTCTACGTAGTAAAATGCGCCTGAAGATTCAATTTCAGTCGCCATCCTCTTTTCTACGTTATAATTCTTGCTTATTTTTAAAGAAGAAATCCTAGTCTCCAAAAGATAATAGAAGAAAATGGGATGCAGTTTAGGAGTGACTCTAAAAAAGGAAGAAGCGTTCCTACAAGTAAGAGGATACATGAAAGCCGAAATTGCATCTTCGGCGGACAATCAAAACTACACGATGTCTAAAAAGAGGAGGAGCTTAAGAAAGTGACGAAGTCATTTTCTTAAGCTCCTCCTTTTCTTTTAGGTTAAAGTGTACGGATTGCATACTGTCCAGAGCGATCTAGAAAAAATCGTACAAACAGCATTCCAAGTCGATGAAATTCTTGTACTTTCTTATTTTTTAAAAAACTCGACTCTTTTTACAGAGTCGAGTTACTATACTTATGCGTTTACTTTTAATTTTTTGAACTCTTCAGTAAGCATTGGAATTACTTCGAATAGGTCTCCTACGATTCCGTAGTCAGCAACTTTGAAAATATTTGCTTCTGGATCTTTATTGATGGCAACAATTATTTTCGAGTTAGACATACCTGCTAAATGTTGGATTGCTCCAGAAATACCAGCAGCGATGTAAAGATCTGGTGTTAGAACTTTACCCGTTTGCCCAATCTGTAATGAGTAGTCACAGTAGTCAGCGTCACATGCACCACGTGATGCTCCAACAGCTCCACCAAGTACATTAGCAAGCTCTTGTAATGGTTTGAATCCTTCTTCACTCTTCACTCCACGACCACCAGCGATAACAACTTTCGCTTCAGATAAATCTACACCTTCTGAAGATTTACGTACAACTTCTTTAATAATTGTACGAAGGTTCGTAATATCTACAGTTAGTGAATTTACATCCCCTGTTTTGTTGTCATCTTTTGAAAGCGGCGCAATATTGTTCGGGCGAATTGTAATGAACTGAATACCATTCTTCACTTTTACCTTTTCGAAAGCTTTACCAGAGTAGATTGGACGAATATAAATTGCATCATCGCCTTCTCCTTCAATTGAAGTAACATCTGAAACTAAACCTATTTGTAGTTTACTAGCAATTTTAGGAGATAAATCTTTTCCTAAGGCTGTGTGACCAAATACGATTGCTTCTGGACTTTCTTGCTCGATAACCGCTAATATTGCTTGTCCATAACCATCTGATGTATATTGTTTTAAATGTGGATGTTCCACAGTAATAACGCGATCTGCTCCAAATTTTACTAGTTCACCAGCTAAATCTTTCACTGAATCTCCTAGTAGTACACTAACTACTTCTCCACCGCCAGAAATTGTCTTTGCAGCAGCGATTGCTTCATATGATACATTACGTAAAGCACCTTCACGTGCTTCCCCTAAAACTAATACTTTTTTAGACATGGTTTTTTCCTCCTATTTATGAGTATGAATGTGAATTCAAATCAAATTCGCCTATGCGTGTCTTCTTGAAAAAGATTAAATAACTTTTGCTTCCGAATGAAGTAACTCAACTAGCTCTCTCACTTGGTCAGCTAGGTCACCCGCTAATACTTTTCCAGCTTCCTTTTTAGGAGGTAAATAAATTTCAAGTGTTTCAGTTTTTGCTTCTACATCATCTTCATCAATATCAAGATCATCTAGTTCCACTTCTTCAAGTGGTTTTTTCTTCGCTTTCATAATCCCTGGTAATGAAGGGTAACGCGGTTCGTTTAACCCTTGTTGAGCTGTAACTAATAGTGGTAGTGAAGTTTCTAATACTTCTGTATCTCCTTCTACATCACGTTTAATCGTTACAGTTGTCCCGTCAATCTCAAGATTAATAATAGTAGTTACATAGTTAATACCAAGTAGTTCAGCTAGACGTGGTCCAACTTGTCCTGAGCCACCGTCAATTGCTACATTACCAGCTAATATTAAATCCGGGTTTTTGTCTTTTAAATACTCGGAAATAATAAATGCTGCTGCAAATTGATCTACTTCCTCTAAATCGTCTTCTGTATTTATAAGTACTGCTTTATCAGCACCCATTGCTAGCGCAGTACGTAATTGTTTTTCAGCATCTTCGCCACCAAGTGTAAGAACTGTAACTTCTCCACCGTGTGCGTCACGAACTTGAATTGCTTCTTCAATTGCATATTCATCGTAAGGATTGATGATGAATTCTGCCCCGTCTTCTTGAATTTTACCGCCACTTACAACAATTTTTTCCTCTGTGTCAAATGTACGTTTTACTAATACATAAATATTCATTTAGAAGTCCCCCAATGCTTGTTTTTGTTATTTCCCTTTAAAAACTGGTTGTCTTTTTTCTAAAAATGCTGAAATGCCTTCTTTGGCGTCTTCGGAATCAAAGACTGCTCCAAATGAATTTGCTTCGGCTCTTACTCCATCATAATATGTTGCAGGTTTTACATATTGAAGTAGATTGAGTGCTACTTTTACCGAGACAGGACTTTTCTTTGCAATTTTAGAAGCAATTTCCTGAGCTCGTTCAAACAATTCTTCTTCTGGATATGCATGATTTGCTAGTCCAAACTGCACTGCATCTTTTCC
>Ga0209013_10006370_pt1 | contig 10028 bp, 7 predicted proteins | sample Cruoilmetagenom2_FD_187291 | JGI IMG/M metagenome (GOLD analysis project Ga0209013, IMG submission 187291) | Oil polluted marine microbial communities from Coal Oil Point, Santa Barbara, California, USA - Sample 2 (SPAdes) (version 2) | ecosystem: Environmental > Aquatic > Marine > Oil seeps ...
ATCAGCAGAAAAGGAAAAGTCGGGCGTTTTTACCGGAGGTTATGCAGTCAATCCGGTAAACGGTGAACTCATCCCTGTCTGGATTGCTGATTATGTATTAATGACCTATGGGACCGGCGCCATCATGGCCGTTCCTGCTCACGATAAGCGCGATTTCGAATTTGCATTGAAATTTGGACTGCCCATCATGCCAGTGATTGAAAGAACCGATGGGTTGAATAAATCGTTTGTGCCCCATAAATCAGTCAGAGATGGATTTGAGACAGCTCTGCACGATGCAGGCATTCCATTCGCAGAAGAGGAGAGTGGTATATATCTCACGATACCACCTAATGAGATCGAGCGTTACATTGACCTTGCTCGTGAGTTTGTGCGGGAGGATGCCTGGATTGAAATTGTTGGCTCACGATGGGTATTTATCTTCCACGATGAGATTGTGCAATGGGATTCAGTAGAGCGTGGCGTGGAAATATTAGCTCGATGTCAGGAGCTGGAAATCAGTGTGGCGGATAGCAAAACAATTATGGAAATGTTATGGTCTTGCGAATTTTATCGTGATGCCTTATACCATGCTGATTTCTGTACGATGATCAATTCAGGGCAGTTCAGTGGGACACCCGGGAATATCGCGGTCCAAAAGGTAACGGAGTGGCTGCAGGAGCAAGGCTCTGGTAAGTTTGAAGTCAATTACCGATTGCGGGATTGGTTGATCTCCCGACAACGATACTGGGGTACGCCAATTCCGATTGTGTATTGTGATACCTGTGGCGTTAAGACAGTACCGGATGAAAATTTGCCCGTATTACTGCCCAATGATGTTGAATGGCTGCCCACCGGAGAAAGTCCCTTAAAATTGCACCCAACCTGGAAGCGCACAACATGCCCGGAGTGTGGGGAAGCGGCTCTACGCGAGACCGATACCATGGACACATTCCTGTGCTCATCCTGGTATCACCTGCGCTACCTCAGTCCTCACTATGATCAATGGCCCTTCGATCCTGATGAATACGACTATTGGATGCCATTAGACACCTATACCGGCGGCATCGAGCATGCAACCATGCACCTGATCTATACGCGTTATTTCCACAAGGCTGGTCGTGATATGGGTATCATGAAAGGGCCAGAACCAATGCTGCAGTTACGCAACCAGGGCATCATTTTAGGGGAAGATTCAGAAAAAATGTCTAAGAGCCGGGGAAACGTGATATCGCCGGACGAACTGGTTGCCAATTATGGGGCAGATACCGTGCGAGCATATTTAATGTTTTTCGCTCGGTGGGATTTGGGAGGACCATGGAACAGCAAGGGCATCGAAGGCACAGCCCGTTGGGTGCGTCGTACGTGGGCACTTATAACTGAAACGGTATTTGAGCCTGCACAAAGGGGTACTGCTGATCAAGAAACTCTGCGTGTTTTACGCCGTAAAGTACATCAAACCCTGGGCCGGGTGACTCATGATTTTGAAAGTTTCGAATTTAACACCATTATCTCCAGTTTAATGGAGCTGTTAAATGAAATGTACCGTGCGAGAGAACTCGGCGCACTTGGGACGGAAGAATGGGAAGAGGCAGTAGACATTTATTTGCGCATGGCAGCGCCAGTTATTCCCCATCTTGCCGAAGAGCTATGGGAAAATATTGGCAAACCATATTCAATTCATGTCCAACCCTGGCCTGTAGTCAACGAAGAAGCCGCCGCTGAAGATCAAATTGTGTTAGTCGTGCAGGTTAATGGAAAGGTTCGCGACCGCTTGACGCTCTCTGTGGATACCGGTGAGAAAGAAGCCAAAGATGCTGCACTTGCCAGTCAGGCTGTTCAAAAGTATCTCGGTGAAAAGATGCCACGCAAGGTAATTTACGTGCCGGGTAAGTTAATAAATATTGTGGTGTAGAATTATTTATGAGATCAATACATTCTATTCACTTCATGAATCAATTATGGATAAAATGTCATGCGTTTTGAAGAATTGAACTGGTTTGATATCGAAAAATACTTGTTAGAAGAAGACAGGTTGATGCTGGTAATGGGTGCTTGTGAGCAGCACGGTTACCTGAGCCTGCTCACCGATGTGAAAATCCCCCTCGCTCTGGCGGATGCTGCCAGTCAAAAGAGCGGAGTGATGGTTGCTCCATCCCTGAATTTTGGCAGCTCGCCCTATTTTTTAGCCTACCCGGGTACGATCAGTTTGAGGGTGCAGACCCTTTTAGATATTGTGGAAGACATAATCCGTTCTGTTTACAGCCAGGGTTTCAGACGCCTGCTGATTCTTAATGGCCATGGGGGTAATGACGCGGTTAGAGCACGTTTGTACGAGCTAGTTAACGAGATGGATGACCTGCTTATCCATTGGTTTTCATGGTGGGATTCGCACGGTGTTGAGGAATTTGCTGTTCGACATGATATCAAGCCAACCCATGCCAATTGGCTGGAGGCTTTTCCATTTACCAGAGTGATGGAATTGCCAGATGGAAAAAAACACCGGCTGATATGCCAGGTATTATCCCTGCAAGGAAAGAACGAGAGATATTAGGTGATGGCGTATTTGGAGGAGACTATTCGGTAGATGATGTCCTGATGGTAGAACTATTCAATATAGCATTACAGGATGTGCTGAATTTACTGCATTTCGAATAAGGCATCTATTCGATCAATTTCCTGGATATTGATTATATAGCTGCTCTCCGTATATAATAACCAGAATTACATAAGTGGAAGGAGATAATATGGCTGAAAAACATGTAATCGTTGCCGAAAATGCACCCGCAGCGATCGGACCATACTCGGTAGGTGTCCGAGTAGATAATTTAATTTTCACCGCCGGGCAGTTGGGGTTAGATCCCGATACGGGGGAACTTGTCGCGGGTGGTATTGAGGCGGAGACTCGTCAGGCATTAACCAACCTCAAGAACGTACTCGAAGCGGCGGGTTCATCATTGGACAATGTCATAAAAACGACAGTTTTCTTGCAAGACATCAACGAATTTGGTCGTATGAACAGTGTTTACAGGGAATTTTTTACTGAGAAATTCCCATCTCGCTCTGCAGTACAGGTGGCCGCGCTTCCCAAAGCCGGCGCTGTGGAGATTGAAGCCATTGCCTCTGTAAGTTAGATCCTGGATATGACGCTCGTATCGGTAATTGTGCCTTGTTACAATGAGCAGGACACAATCCATTTGTTATTGTCAGCGCTAAACGAACAAACATATCCACTTGATGAGATGGAAGTGATTATAGCGGATGGCAATTCAACCGATCGCACGCGTGAGGTCATCAATGCGTACATGGGGGAGCATATCGAGTTGTCCATTACGGTGATCGATAATGAAAAACGCACCATCCCAGCTGGCCTTAACACCGCGATCTCGGCTGCAAATGGTGAATTCATTGTCCGGTTAGATGCCCATTCAATGCCAGATCACAAGTACATAGAACGTTGCTTCGAGGCGCTGAAACAAAACAAGGGTGAAAACGTGGGTGGGATTTGGGAGATCCTACCCGGAGCTCGCAGTGATGTTGCTAGATCTATTGCTATCGCCGCTTCACACCCGATAGGTGTAGGAGACGCACGATATCGATACACCGAAAATGCTGGTTATGTTGACACGGTGCCATTTGGCGCTTTCCGGCGCGATCTTATCGATCGCATTGGTCCATATGACGAAACACTTCTGACCAATGAAGACTACGAGTTCAATGCCCGTATCCGAAATTCTGGAGGCAGGATCTGGCTCGATCCATCGATTCGCTCTCAATATTTTGCACGGGCAACGCTCACCTCGCTCGTGCAGCAATACTGGCGTTACGGTTATTGGAAAGCAAAAATGCTGAAACGTTACCCGGAAACATTGCGGTGGAGGCAGGCGCTTCCACCAATTTTTGTGTTGAGCCTGATCGTATTTGGGCTGGCAGCGATATTTTTCCAACCCACTCGGTGGCTATTTGGGTTAGAATTAGCCCTGTACATATTGGTGTTAATGGCTGTTGGGCTCGAAACTGCTTTGAAAAAACGAGAATTTTCGGTACTATTTGGCGTTCCGGCAGCGATTGCTGCGATGCACTTAGCCTGGGGCAGTGCATTCATCTGGAGTTCATTCCAAGAGTTAGTGAATATTTAAAACGATGCGTAAGTATACGCGCAAGTCAAATCCCTGGCAGTTGCGCATAGGCGAACGACGTGCCTTGCTCCTGTTTGGGGATTTCGTAATGGGTCTAATCTCCCTGGTGATAGCGCTGGTTTATTGGGGGAGCACTGTCAGGTTTATTGCTTTTGACCAGGAATTTTTGCGTACACGAGTCCCATTCTGGTTTTATTTTTTGCCGATTATTTGGCTGATTTTTCTTATCGAGCTTTATGATATACACCGGGCGGGTGATTGGAAAAGAACGGTTCGCAGCATTGCATTTGCAGCCTTGATCGGATTAGTTCTGTATGCAGCGTTGTATTTCTATTACGTTGACCCACCAACATCGTTGTTACCTCGCCGAGGTGTAGCTGCATTTATATTGGCCGTTAGTGTGCTCACTCTGCTATGGCGGGGAATTTATATAAGGATTTTTACCGCGCCACAGTTCATGCGTAGGGTTTTGCTTGTTGGGGGTGGGAAAACAGGAGAGATATTGCTTCAGATTGTCAACGATCTCCGGCCGCAGCCTTTCTTCTTGGCTGGAATCGTAGATGACGATCCACAAAAAAATGGAATTGAAATCGAGGGGATGAAGGTAATCGGAACAAGTGAGCACTTGTTGGAGGTCATTGACGAATATCGAGTATCTGATATTATTGTTGCTATCTCCGGCGAGATGAGGGGAAGCATGTTCCAGGCATTGCTGGATGCCCAGGAACACGGCGTTGAAATATCACGGATGCCGGTGGTATATGAAGAATTGCTAGATCGGGTTCCGATACGTCTGCTGGAGGCTGATTGGATTCTACGTTCTTTTGTCGATCAAGCCCGTGTGAATGGATTTTTTGAACTCGCTAAGCGCATGGTGGATATTGCTGCCGGCTTGGTCGGCTCTTTCATCAACTTATTAATACTGCCATTTATAGGGATAGCGATATTCATTGACGATGGTTTACCGATCTTTTATTCGCAAATTCGCTCAGGACGAGGCGGCCAACCCTATAAAATATTCAAATTTCGCACCATGCGTAGGGATGCAGAAGCAGACGGTCGGCCGCAGTGGGCGAAAGAGGATGATAAGAGAGCAACCCGCGTTGGTCTCTTATTACGAAAGACACATATTGATGAGATACCCCAATTTCTAAACGTGCTGCGAGGAGATATGAGTCTGGTGGGTCCACGGGCAGAGCGTCCGGAATTGGTGGAACATTTCCAGAAGCACGTACCATTCTATCGTGCCAGACATCTGGTGAAACCTGGGATTACGGGTTGGGCTCAGATCAATTACGGATACGCCTCCACCATCGATGAAACGATAACGAAGTTGGAGTATGATCTATACTATATTAAACACCGCAGTTTGATCATGGATATGATAATTTTTTTACGGACACCGTCGACAATTCTTGGCTTACGAGGAAGGTGATCGTTGATCGCGAGAATGTTTCGCCGCAATCGTCTACTGTTAGTTGCTGACCTGTCCTTAATTGTTGTAGCTGCATTCGGCAGTTTTGCCCTACGTACAGATTTAGGGCCTCTTTTTTCCTTTTATCTCCCGCAGGCATTATGGCTGATTGCTATTGCGTTGATTGTAAAACCTCTAGTTTTTTATACATTTGGTCTGTATCGACGCATGTGGGCGTATGCAAGTACTCACGAGTTGAAAATTATCGTGATTGCTGTGACGACTGCATCAGTAATCGTTTCGCTGGTGCTCGTTTTATTGCGTGCGTTGGACGTGCTGCCATATTTTCCTCGCAGTACGCTGCCCATCGATTGGTTGCTGACCCTAGTTTTGGTCGGGGGCTTACGTTTTTCACTCCGGGTATTGGCGGAGGGGCAGCAGTCTTCCAGAGGAATTAGGACATCTCGACGAGTATTGATTATCGGCGCAGGAGACGCAGGCGCGCTGGTCGTGCGTGAGATGCAGAAGAAAACTGATATCCCTCAGAAACCTGTCGGTTTCCTTGATGATGATCCGGATAAACAAAACCAGCAAATCCACGGAGTACCAGTAATTGGAACACTGAATGATCTATCGCGCTCATTAATGCTTAAACGGATCGATGAAGTTGTGATCGCGATCCCCAGTGCACCCGGACGAGTCATTCGACTGGTGACCGAGGTTTGTTCACAAAGAGGGGTGCCATTCCGTACAATGCCCGGATTATATGAGTTGATCGGGGGAAAAGTGAGTGTGAACCGTCTGCGCGAAGTTCAAATTACGGATCTGTTGAGACGTGAACCAGCGCTGATAGACGAACAGGCCATAGGTAACAGCATAAGCGGTCGGCGAGTGCTCATAACGGGAGCAGGAGGTTCGATCGGACGTGAACTTTGCAGGCAAGTGGCTCGGTGGGGCCCTTCGGTGCTTATACTACTTGGTCACGGTGAGAACAGTATTTTCGAGACTCTGCTTGAATTGGAAGAGAACTTCCCTTCAATTCCATTGCATCCGGTCATAGCTGACATCCGAGATATGGATCGCCTGAATGTTGTATTTGAAACGCTTCATCCTCAAGTGGTTTTCCATGCAGCAGCTCATAAACACGTCCCCCTGATGGAAGCAAACGTTGAAGAGGCGATAACAAATAATGTCCTCGGGACAAGAAATATTGTAGAAGTGTGCATTAATTTCGGTGTGGAACGATTAGTGATGATCTCATCGGACAAAGCTATACGTCCTTCAAGCATAATGGGTGCAACGAAGCGTTTGGCTGAGCTTTTGGTATTAGATGGTGCACGTCGTTCTGGTATGGAATATTCGGTAGTGCGTTTTGGGAACGTATTGGGAAGTCGCGGCAGTGTTATTCCACGTTTCAAGCGACAGATTGTTCGGGGTGGGCCAATCACAATAACGCACCCGGATATGAAACGTTATTTTATGACCATCCCAGAAGCTGTTCATCTGTTACTTCAGGCCTCATCCATGGGCGTGGGAGGTGAGGTGTTTGTTCTTAACATGGGCGAACAGGTTCGCATCCTTGACCTGGCGGAAGATTTAATCCGCCTATCCGGATTGGAGCCCGGAAAGGACGTTGAGATCGTTTTTACGGGTATCCGACCAGGAGAAAAGTTGAGCGAAGAACTTTGGGATAAATGGGCCAGCTATGAGCCCACACCGCATCCTGACATCGTTTTACTGGCTGAAGAGGATTTATTTTCTGGTGACTCATTGAATAATACAGTCGACGAGTTGATCCACCTCGCAAGGGAGGGCGATTCCAACGCCATTGTTTTACTTCTTGATGGGTATCTTCCCGGCTCAGCGGTGCGCAGTACGCCACCTCCGGATTTAACCTCCGTCGTTTAGCCAACCTGATTTTCAAATAACCGATATGACTGAAGTATCTTTATCCGAATGGGGTGCCTTTATTTCCCAGCATCCAGATGCCCATATATTACAATCCGGTATATGGGGTGAATTTAAAGCAAAGTTTGGCTGGAATGCGGTTAGGTTAATTGAAGAATCTCATTCCGGTCGGAAGATTGGTGTTCAAGTTCTTTTTCGACAATTGCCATTGGGTCGGCACATTGCGTATATTCCAAAGGGACCAGTGGGAGAAAGCACTGAATCAGGTCAGGTGTCAGATTGGGACAAGCTGTGGCCTTCACTTGACAAGATCTGTAAAAGTCGGAAAGCCATTTTTTTGAAAGTCGAGCCTGACCTCCTTGAACCCCCACGCTTCAGGGCCGGAACGGAACCGGCAACGCAACCGATCGCGCATATTTTCCCTATGAATAAAGAAAGTAATTCACATACTATACCCGGTGGATATCGTGCAGGGTCGCACAACTTCCAACCACGCCGTACGATACTTGTGAGTTTACGCGGGGATGATGATCGTATTCTCGGTAGGATGAAACAAAAAACACGTTATAACGTTCGCCTGGCGCTAAAACGAGGTGTCGTAGTACGACCGTGTACGGATCTGGATCTTTTCTATAATATGGTTCAGGTGACCAGTGATCGAGATACCTTTGAGGTCCACAGTCGAGAATATTACACTCAAGCTTATGAAACCTTCCATCCCAGGGGAATGTGTGAATTATTTGTGGCAGAATTTGAGAGGGAGCCACTGGCAGCATTGATGGTTTTTGTACAGGGTGGACGTGCATGGTATTTTTACGGAGCATCCTCGAATGCCCACCGTGAAAAAATGCCCACGTACTTGCTGCAGTGGGAGGCAATGCGTTGGGCAAGGTCAATTCAATGCTCAGAATACGATCTTTGGGGCGTACCGGATGAAGATGAGGAAGTTTTAGAGGAAAACTTTACAGATCGCTCGGATGGACTTTGGGGCGTATACCGGTTCAAACGTGGGTTTGGTGGGAGAGTCTACAGGGCAGTGGAATCCTGGGACAGAGTTTACAATTCTACTTTATATCGGCTGTACAAATATTGGCTCAGAACCTGATTGCTATGCATTTAGAATCATGCGATCTAAAAGGGCAAGCCTGGAATGAGTTAATTGGCTCATTCCCCAAACCTCACTTATTACAATCTTGGGAATGGGGAGATATAAAATCCTCATTCGGTTGGGACAGGACTCAGTATATTTGGCGGAATCAGGCGTCCGAAGTAACTGCGGCTGCGCTTGTATTACGGCGCACGATCTCTGTTCCTGGGCTCACAAGTAGATTGAATGTCTTGTATCTGCCAAAAGGACCGCTGCTGATGGATTGGTCTGATAATGCAACCAGGCAGCATGTGTTGGGAGATTTATCGATGTTGGCGAAAGATTTGGGGGGGTTCTTTGTAAAGATTGATCCCGATGTTAGAGTGGGCATCGGGGTTCCCGGGAAATCTGGCTGCAGCGATGATCCGTTGGGTCAGACCGTGCAATCCGAATTAAAGACCATGGGATGGCAGTACTCGAATGAACAGGTGCAGTTTCGAAACACCATGGTTTTAGATTTGCTGCCTGCAGAGGATGATCTGCTAGCGCAAATGAAACAGAAAACTCGTTACAACATCCGTTTGGCAGGCCGCAAAGGGGTTGTTGTCCGAACCGGAGATGAGTCGGACCTGGATGATCTATATTCAATGTATGCGGAGACATCGTTGCGAGATGGATTTGTGATCCGTGACGAGCGCTACTATCGCACCTTATGGTCCAGATTCATGTTGGCCGGTATGGTTGAGCCCTTGATAGCGGAAGTCGATGGTAAATCTGTTGCGGGATTGATGTTGTTTAATTTCGCGGGTCATGCCTGGTATATGTACGGTATGTCACGCTTGATCCATCGAGACAAGATGCCGAATTATTTGCTGCAATGGGAAGCGATCCGAATAGCAAAGGGAAGGGGATGCGTTGATTATGATTTATGGGGTGCGCCGGAAATTTTCGATGATCAGGATCCTCTGTGGGGCGTGTACCGATTTAAATCAGGCCTGGGAGGGGAAGTAGTGCGTCACATCGGAGCCTGGGATTTTCCGCTCAATTCACCTTTTTACCGAACATACACAAAACTCCTGCCGAAGGTATTGGATGTATTACGAAGACGTAGTCTATCCAGCACGCGAAAACGTGTTCCAGGTTGAGTATCTATAATTTAATTAAATGGAGAATTTGGATGAAACCACTGCCGAGGATGAAGATCGCACATCTACCAACACCAATAGAAGAGATGCCGCGCCTATCTGCAGAGCTTGCCGGCCCTCGTTTGTTTATAAAGCGAGACGATCAGACCGGGCTCGCCTTCGGTGGCAATAAGACCAGGAAGATTGAATTTTTACTGGCCGACGCACAGAGCCATGGTGCACAAACGTTAATTACTGGAGGCGCCATTCAATCGAACCATTGTAGGCAGGTCGCGGCTGCGGCCGCTCGTTTCGGATATTCCTGTTTATTGGTGCTCACAGGTGATGATCCTGGCGATTATTCGGATAATTTAATG
>Ga0209013_10006372_pt1 | contig 10026 bp, 5 predicted proteins | sample Cruoilmetagenom2_FD_187291 | JGI IMG/M metagenome (GOLD analysis project Ga0209013, IMG submission 187291) | Oil polluted marine microbial communities from Coal Oil Point, Santa Barbara, California, USA - Sample 2 (SPAdes) (version 2) | ecosystem: Environmental > Aquatic > Marine > Oil seeps ...
GGGTCGGTCCAGCCGGTGCCCTCGGAGGGGTCGATGGCATCGCCCCAGAGGTGCAAACCCCAGAAATCATTGTAATCCGGGCTGGTGGGATCACCGTAGTCGCCGTCGGGCCGGTGGTAGCGCACCGTGGCGAAGCCCTGCGCGGAAGCCTGTGTTGCGTAGTGAGAACCATCGTCCTGCTCAAGCCATATTTCAGGTGTCAGGTTCGCGTCGAAATTGCGGTCCAAATCCGTGCCGTCTTTGGTATCGCCGCGATGAACGATGAAACCAACGTTGGTGGCCCCTGGAGCCAACTTCACCCAGGCGAAGCGACCGTACTCATCCTCACCGAGGAACGGCTTTGGCGAGGTCCACTCGATGGTTTCCTCGATGTCGCCCCACAGGTGCAGGCCCCAGTAGTCGTTGTAGTCGCCGGTGGTGTGGTCGCCGTAATCGCCGTCAGAACGGTAGTAGTGGATGATGGCGTAGCTGGTTGTGCCGTCCACAGCGATGAGCAGGATGTGGCTGACCGAATCGTAGGCGAACAGCATGGTGGCATTCTCAGGAACGGAAAAGGGAATGTTGGCGCCATTCTGCTCACCGCCAGCGCCGTAATTGATATCCCAGGACTCGTCGTGAGCCACCTTGGCCTCGTAACTGCCAGCGGGGATCTGGTCAGTGGTGAAGGTATAAATACCATCACCGTCCGGGTCCTGCAGCCAGGATCTCAGGCAATCGGGCTGCCAGTCGCCGGGGCAGCCAAGCTCTTCCTGGAAACTCCCCACCACGCTGGCGATGACGGCGTTGACATTGTCGGTAATCCAGTGGGTCTTGTGATCGTAGTAGAACTTGACATCGGTCGAGGCACCCAGGTCCAGGAGGATGTTGGACCCATTGGATACGGCGCCCGTGCCATAATTCTCGTCCCAGCTGCCATTCAGAGTGGCCTTGTACTCCCAGGCTCCTGCCGGGACGTTAAAGGTTTCCTGCCAAACATCGTCGTCCGAATCGAAGGTGAGCTGCGTGTCTGAACAGTCAGGCTGCCAGTCACCGGAACAACCCAGCTCACTCTGCAGCGAACCTGCTACAACTACGCTGGACGGATCGCCAGTGTGGTCTGCCATTAAGGTAGAGGAGGCGCCGAGAAAAATCAGTGCGGTGACAAGAGCAGAAAACAACACAGAGGGGTTTCGATTCGGGATCATACTACGCTCCGGGAAATCAGATTTCGTTGGAAGTGGCGAAGTCACTAATAATTATTAGTCTAGACGAAATCTGATTCGAGGCACACGGATTGACCCGGCTTGCATACCTATTCATTAGCAATTAACCATTTAGTGTCAATACATTGCTATCCGAACGGCATCAGTCGAAACGCTCGCCCCGCCGCATTCGGGCGGAGCGGGCGTTATTCAATCTCTGTCGTATTCGAGTTTTCCTAGGGTAGTGGCAGACCCGGTACACCCACGTCGTACTTCAATACCGCCGGACCCAGGCTGAGGCCCACCCCTCCGAAGTCCGGAATATCCGGGAACAATGCATAATTGGCGATGAAGACACTCTGCCTGTCGCCCTTACCGGTACCGAAAGCGATGCTCGCAGGGTTGTAGAGGCCATCCTCCACGGTGAGCAACACCTCGTATGAGTCATCGTCCGGATCAATGCGAATCAGTGTGTGCTGGAGTACTGACAATGCATAGACTATGCCATGAACATCCAAGGCGATTCCGTCCAACCCATACAGTACATCGGGAATGCAACTGCTGGCGTCTCCTGCAACCACTTCTGCTTGACCAGCCGAACCATCCTCAAGGATGGGGATACGTACGAGCAAGCCATTTCCGGTGTTTGCCACATAGACGCTGTCCTTCCAGATAGCCACACCATTAGCCCCCACATCATCAGGGAAAGGGCAACCAAGGAGCGACTCATCATCGGACCATATCTGTGCCGGAACCGAACCGTCCACCGGTACACGCCAGATGGCGCCGTAAACCGAATCGCTGACGAACAGATTGTCATGATTGTCAAAAGCCAGACCGTTGGCCAAGACGATGTTCTCGGTTCCCCAGAGTCGCTCAGTACTTCCATCGTCGTGGAGTTGGTAGACACCGTTCGTAGCAGGGTCGAATGGGTTTGGTCGAGCAAAGAAGATATCGCCACGGGCGTTCACGACGATACCTGCCGGACCCTGGCCGCCTGGAAAGAAGGCCAACTCATCTATCTCTGTCCCATCGGGACTGATCTTCTTGATCCAACCATCACTGGCTGCCCACCAGAAAGGGGCGCCCTGGGTGACGTATATGTTCCCGCTCTTGTCGATCGTCAGGCCCTCTGGCTGGTGCTGCTGCCCCGCATCAAACGATGCAACCACTACCACCCCCTCTTCCGCATCAGCGATCGCTGGCGCCAGCGCCGCAACGGTACAGATCATAAGGGTGGCAACCCAGATACGCCGCCAGTAAATTTTGCAGTTGTTCAAAATCAAAGTACTCATAATCTCCTTCCTCCAAGCGTTTTCGCAAAAACAGCGGATTCGAAAATATTTCCGCATTTTGCATTTTGGTTGAGTCCCCCCTCGTCTCTGCGACAAGCCGTGAACTACATAGAAAAACTTACAGGGGGCAGACCGCACAAGTAACGAGATAGTCGTGAAACTTGGACGAAATTAGGGCGAAATTCAGGAGGAATGCCAATTGGAACTCCCGATATCCGGCGAGATCTCAGGAGGCTCAGGGTTGTGTTTCCGCTGCCATTTTTTCAATGTTTTCGCGTTGAACACTGATACGCCGTTCACGCTCCGCCACTGCGGCCTGGTATCTGGGCTCGTGGCGGATCAGGTCGTACATCGGCAGTAGGAGGACAGCGTTCCAGGCATACAAATGGTTGTGAGCCAGTTGGGTTTCGATGCTAAGCAAAGATTTTTCGGTGTCGCCGACCATCAGGTAGCATACTTCCGGGAAGTCCCAGTCAGAGTGTTCGACCGCCAAAGGCAGGGCGTCATCCATATATGATATAGCTTGGTTAAGCAATGCCGAACCAAGCTCCTCATCCCCGGTGTTCATCAACACCCAGGCAACCGTACAAGCATTTTTTCTCCAGCGTTCAACCAGTTCCGGCCATTGATCGGGTTCGAGCCAGCCTGGATCGGTCGACAGGAATATTTCCCGTGAAAGTTGAATGTCACCCTGGGTAAGTGCAAGAAAGGCTACAAGTTGGTTCATGAATTGGGAATGTTTAATTTTTGGCAACAACCGGTTGATGGATTTCAGGGTGTTGGTCGGGTTTTGTGTTGTTATACTTTTGCTAAAATTAATTAGCACATCGGCATAACCCAACCTCCACTCCGCTGCTCCAAGGCTGGCCATTTTTTCACGAACCATTTGAGCGGCTTCCAGATCGCCCAATTGGATGTACAGAAAAACCAGGGTCATTTTATAGCCATGGTTTCCAGGGTCGAGTTCAACAGCCTTGTTGGCCGGGGGAAGTGCCTTGTCAAATTGGCCCATCAGGAGCATGTATAGAACTGCCAACTGAGAGTACCCCGGTGCGAAATCAGGATTGAGTTCAATGACTTTCTGAAATTGACCTTCGGCCAGTGTGTAAAGCCCCTGGTTGCGGTATATCACACCCAGATTCAGGCTGAACAAGGATGATCTTGGATCCAATTCGGCAGCCTTTCGCGCCAACTCACCCTGTTCCTTAATCCGCAGTGGATATACGCTGAGAAAGCCTGAGTACCAGTGATATGCGCTAGCATAATTGGGGCTCAATTCGATGGCTTTTTGATAGGCCGTTTCAGCTTCATCTTTTCGCTTGTAATAAGTGTGTATATTGGCCAGCGAGGCATAGGCTTCGCCCAGGCCATTATCGATAGCCAATGCATTTTTCACGGCCTCTTCCCTGATGGGGAGCAGGTCTTCGGTGCGATAGTCGCCATAGCCTGACAACAACATGTTGCTATCTGCCACACCCACCCATGCCAGGGCAAACAAAGGGTCGATCCTGGTGGCTTTTCTAAATTCCTCAGCGGCCAATTTCAGCCTGGCACTGTCTCGGGTAGCCATCAATTGCCGACCTCGCATATAGGCGTCATAGGCCTGCAAATTGTCGGTTGGTCTTGCATTGATGCGTTGTTGCTCTTTTGTGGAAAGCCTGGCCTGTAAGGCATCGGCAATCATTTTTGTTATTTCACTTTGTACGGCGAACAGGTTTTGCGCAGTCAACTTACGATCATAGATTTCTGCCCAAAGGTGTTCATCGGTCCCAGCATCAATCAATTGCACATTAATCCGCACCTGGTTTCCGGAGCGCTGGATGCCACCTTCGAGAATAGTAGCGACCCCTAGCTCTCTTGCTATCTGCGGTATCTTTTTGATGGTGTCTCTGTACTCCATCACCGAGGTGCGTGATATCACCTTAATCGAGCCGATCTTGGCGATGGTGGCTAACAGGTCGTCATGCATACCATCAGTGAAGAACTGATCTTCCTCGCGGTCGCTGCGGTTGTCGAAAGGCAGGACAGCGATGGATAGGTCGCTAATGGACGGAGACAAGCCAGGCCGCCAAACCAGGTAACCAAGGATCAACACCAGTGCAAAGCCTGCCGCGACCAGGGCAATAACTGATTTTCTACTGCTGATAAAAGAACTACGGACCGTAGCTGATTTGAAACCGGGTTCAGTATCGGATACCGGAAGATCGAAAAGGTAACCTCGGCGGGGTAGTGTCTTAACCTTGCTGTGACTTTCATCACCCAATGCGGCCCTGATTTCCATCAGGCACTGGGTGATCGAGTCATCCGTTACGGCGCGACCGGCCCACACTTTAGATAACAACTCTTCTTTTGTCACCAGATGACCGCTTCGTTCGACCAGGTAACGCAGGACCTCAAATGACTGTCGACGGAGTGGTAGTTCCGAACCACCGCGCAGCAACAGGCATCGATCAAAATCGAGTTTGAAGTCTTCGAAGTAGATAGCTTGACTGATGTTAGAAGTCCCCTCCATCATACTAAGCCTTTGCTTTTTACCAAGAATAGCTGATTTTCGAGAATCTTTTTACCGGTCTACATTAAAAAGTTTGTGATCGAGACGGAAAACAGCCTGCCTCTCATGCAGGTTTCAAGAGCTACGCGGTAACAATGTCGGCCTTGAGGCTGTCCAGGAAATCCATCACTTCGCCGCCTTCAGTCGGGCCAACACCCAGCTCGCCAGCAACGCTCGTCACGATCTCGATGAAACGCGTCCAGTCCGCCTCAGTGATCCCCATGCCCTGGTGAGAAAGTACCATGTCACGACCGGTGTAGTACATCTGTCCGCCAGTCTCTTTGACGAGGTAGTCGATCAGAAGCTGGCGCTCGCGATCAATTCGGTCCTCGCCACGATTGGCCCAAAAACGTGCGAGGAGTTCGTCCTTTCGTGCCTGGCCCACAAGGGTCGTTGCGAACATTGCGATTCCGTCATAGCCACCGAGTCGAGAATAAAGAGATTCTGCCATTTTTTTGCATCCTTGATTTGAATTGTGTCACAGCCGTGGATAATTAGCATAACACAACCCATTTCGTGTCCTGCCGGAGACATTGTAGGTATCATTCAGTGTAAATCTACTGCAAAACGGTATGAACCTGCTGGTGCCACCAAAAGATTCGCATGCCCAGGGCAAGGTAAAAATCGGGGATATTTACAGGGCGAGATCGATCATTGGGTCGGAGTTCGTGTGCGGGATTGATTCGACCCTGTCACTGGGTGAGAAGGAGGCTATTGTACCCACTGTATCCGGCCGTGCATGGATCACAGGTACCCATCAGCTGACGCTGAACCCGGATGACCCCTGGCCTACGAGTGTAATTTCGAATGCGATCACGGGTTCGCTGCTCAGGGGCAGTCCGGCGGAACTGGCCCGCTGCCACGGCCTGCAATGCGAAACCGGTTACTCCGATGCCTGCCACCTGTGTTACGAAAGCCGCAAACTCCTGCGTTCAGAATATCCGGAAATCCTCACACCCGGCCAGATGTACGGCACAGCCGGCTGCAGTGACCAGGTCGATAGTTAAAAAGCCGATAAAAAAGCTGAGACAGCTACATCTGCTGCCTTTTCGCAATCATCTTCACCCGCATTTTTCAGCTGCGCTTTTCAATTGGAACAAAATCAACGGCAGTCGGGCCTTGGTAGATCTGTCTTGGTCGAGTGATCCGATGAGTCGGATCTTCCATCAGCTCTTTCCATTGACCGATCCAGCCAGGTAAACGCCCGAGTGCGAACATCACCGTGAACATGTTCTCCGGAATTCCAATCGCTCGATAAATGATACCGCTGTAAAAATCAACGTTCGGATACAGTTTGCGCTCGATAAAATAGTCATCACTCAGCGCCACGTCTTCCAGTTGTTTCGCCAGATCCAGCACCGGATCATCAATGCCCAGTTTGTCCAGCACCCTGGCGCAGGCATTCTTGATCACTGTGGCTCTCGGATCGAAGTTCTTGTATACACGATGGCCGAATCCCATAAGCCGGAATCCCGAATTCTTGTCTTTGGCCATATCGACGAACTTGCTGATGTTGCCGCCGTCCGCACGAATGTACTCGAGCATTTCGATTACTTTCTGATTTGCTCCGCCATGCAAAGGTCCCCATAGCGCCAGAATTCCGGCAGCAACAGAGGCATAGATATTTGCATGGCTACTGGCAACGGTACGTACGGTTGCGGTACTGCAATTCTGTTCATGATCGGCATGCAGAATCAAGAGTAGATTCAGCGTATCGACCACGACTGGATCCGGATCATAATCCCTGGCTGGTACCGCGAACATCATCCGCAGGAAATTCGCGCAATAGGAAAGGGAATCCTTCGGATAGATAAACGGTTGACCAATGGATTTCTTATGAGAGAAGGCAGCCAGGGTACGGATCTTGGAAATGAGGCGTGCTGCATCAATGTCCTGTTCACCAGCCCCATTTACTGCGGATGCTTCAGTGTAATAGCCCGATAATGATGCAACCATCGCCGAAAGAATCGCCATGGGGTGTGCTTGCCCGGAGAAGTTTGAAAAGAAGTGCTTCATATCCTCGTGCAACAGCGCATGGTGATTCAGACTCTCTCTGAAGGCATCCAATTCCTGCTGGTTTGGCAATTTGCCGTAAATGATGAGATAGGCAACTTCCGTAAACCTTGCTTTGCCGGCAAGTTGTTCAATGGGGATTCCACGATAGCGAAGTATTCCTTTTTCTCCATCGAGAAACGTGATTGTGCTCTCGCAGGACCCGGTGTTCCCATAGCCCGGATCCATCGTAATGTGACCCGTCTGTGGCCTCAGTTTACTGATGTCTATGGCATTTTCGTTTTCAGTGCCGGTCATCACCGGCAGTTCGACGGTTTGTCCATCAGGCAGATATAGAATAGCGTTATTTGAAACAAGATCTTGAGCGGCGGTATGTGACATAGTAGAGCCCTCCATTAAGTTTTGAGAAGCCCCAAGGACGAATTTCCCAGGTAACATAAATGCGTAACATACTTTGGGGGATGGCATGCAGACCTGGATCAGGTGTTCGTCCAGTTTGATAAAATATTTTTTCGGTAATAGGGACGGAGGAAGATATGGGGTCAGAGTCAAGTGCCAAAAGATACTCGTTTCAATTGCCGCCCGGGGTTCAGGTATATGAGTGGATTATCAGCGGACTCCGGGCCAGGACAACGCACTGAACGGGAGGATCTCACCCAGAAGAAGAGCTACTATATTTGAATTTGGGGTCAGGGTCGGCAATCTGCCGACCCCGTTCGTGATTAGAAGCTTACCGACTCAACCGCGGAGCAGTTGCCCGTAACAACGGCCTCACAGACCTGGTATTCATATGTACGTCCGCCCTTATCGCTGGTGGCATCGGTGAAGGCACCTGTGTCCGGAACCGTTTCATGCAAGGCGCCATCACGGAATATATCGACATTTGCCGTGGTGGTTCCGGACCAGCCCAGGTCGATGTTGTGTTTACCCTTTATCTTGTAGCCATTCAGGCTCAGGGAAATGGCGGGGCCTGCGTCGGTAGTTGCTGAATCGGTATTGGAATCTGCCGAATTGCCACTGCCATTGAAGGCATATACCCGGTACCAATAGGTCATGCTGGGGCTCAGGGCCGTGTCGCTGAAGTTCGAGTCATTGGCTGCTGTGGTAGCAATTTCGGCATAACTGGCTCCATCAGTTGACCGTTCCACTTTGAATCCCGATTCATCGTTTGCGTTATCCGTCCAGTCGAGGTCGATCGAACTGGAACCGGTGGCGCTGGCCAATAAGACGCTCGGGGCGGCTGGTGGATTCCCTGCACCGGAATCTGCACGCACATATAAATGATCGACGAACACCGTATCTTTGGTTCGATTGCCCGGCGTCTGGTCGGTATCCTCTACACGGATATAGAACGTACCCGTGGTGTTATTGGGCAGCGGGAACGACTCCATATTATTGCTATCGGTGCTGCTGACCGTAAACATTTCAGTGTAATTACTGTTATCGCTGGACCAGGAGAAACGGAAATTGTCATCGCTGGAACCACCGCTCCAGGCGTTGGCATGAACGGTTGCCATGGCATTTGCCGGCAGGTTGAATTGCCAGGTGTGTACCAGGAAGCTGTAACGGTTTTGTTTCCTGCCACCGCTTTCCCTTTCGGTAACTGATTGCTCTGTGCCGTCGTCGTCATGCGTGTTTGCAAATCCGCCGCTGACCGAACCAGAACCCGGGATCTCGGCATTTGCCACCACGTCCACAAATGGCGGCGGTGTGCTGACCACGACCAGTTTCGAGGTCACATCGGTGGCGCCCTCATTGTCGGTGACCGTCAGTTCGACGGTGTAGCTGCCGTCTGAAGCATAGCTGTGCGAGGGATGCTGAGAGCTGGAGCCGGCGCTATCGCCAAAGTCCCAGGACCAGGAAGCAATGCTGCCATCAATGTCGGTGGAAGTGTCGGTGAAATTGCAATCCAGGACAATGCAGGAATCACTGAACGATGCGCCTGGCGGGTTATTGGCCGGCAATGGCGTAAAGTCAAAGGACTTGACCACCAGCTCCGCCTCCTGTCCATCAAACGGCGCACTGCCGCCCATCAGCCAGAAATTGATCCTCGCGTTACCCGAGGTCGTTCCCTCGGGCGGAACATCTGCGCCGCTATAAGTCCAGGACTGAATCTGCGCAGCGGGCGGATCGCCCTGGAAACTGCTGAATTCGACTTGGTCCGGGCGCCAGGTAAATCCATGCGTCGAGTCGCTCCCGGTCAGTGCGGTATCCCATCGCAAAGTATTACCGGCGGTATCCCACGGCTGCACGACGTACTGGGAATTGTCATTTATGGGATCGCCCCATTGCGCGAACTCAATATCAATTTCACGGTAATTGAATTCGGGTGCGAAGGAATCCCAGGTAAACAGGCCAACCACGATATGGCGGTCCAGCAGGTCCACCCTGCTTCCCAGCGTAAACGTATAGGTGCCATGTCCCAGGACCTCGTCGGTAATGACCTCGCTGCTGTGCCAGTTGCCGTCGCGGAACTCGATGCGCAGGTGCAAAAAGCCACTGCCATCCACCCAGACGTCATTGCTGGTGTCGCCGAAGAAATTCGGGCCCGGTCCCACCGGGCTGCCACTGCCTTTCACCGTCCAGCTGCGTCCGGAGAACTGGATGGTTCTCGGAATCGTGAACGTGGTTGCGCTATCGGTGTTCGAATTACCCGAGTTGCCTGATCCGTTGTAGGCGTAGACACGGTAGTACCAGGTCGTTGCAGCAGAGAGTGAGCCGTTCTGCCATGCCGTGGTGTCGGCCGCCAGGTCGGCAACTTCAGTCCAGGAACCGGTGCCGTTGGAAGAACGCTCTACCTTGTAACCGTCTTCGTCTCCGGCATTATCGTTCCAGTCCAGGTTAATTGCGCTGCTGCTGAATGCGCTGGCTGAAAGCCCGTTTGGCGCTGCAGGCGGCTGTGGAGTACCGCTGTTTTTGAGCGCTTGTATCTCACACCACAAGTTGGAGTCCTGCCAGGCCGTCAGTTGCAGGTCCCAGACCGCAA
>Ga0209013_10006375_pt1 | contig 10022 bp, 7 predicted proteins | sample Cruoilmetagenom2_FD_187291 | JGI IMG/M metagenome (GOLD analysis project Ga0209013, IMG submission 187291) | Oil polluted marine microbial communities from Coal Oil Point, Santa Barbara, California, USA - Sample 2 (SPAdes) (version 2) | ecosystem: Environmental > Aquatic > Marine > Oil seeps ...
GAGAGGACGACAGCCTGGTGCCGGTCTTAACAGAATTCCTGCAAAACTTTTCATACTCCGAGATTTTTCTAGGCTCATCACAAAAAAGATCACTCCATTTAGATTTGGAACACCAAATGACTACAAAACACACATACACACACAATTATCACGGGAATCTTCATATTCTCCATTCCTTCGACATTAGCCATAAGAAAGTACGCTTTGTTAAACTTAGAGACGCCTAGCTGCAAGCACAGTCTCGATCAGGTTTTCGATACCACGAAAGAGATCAAGGGTGCTGTAGACCGCCTTAACAGGATCGGAAATTACAAACTATACCACCAGATCTACCTCCACGGTTATACCATCATTGGTAATGACATTGAGCAAGCATGGGTCGTGGCATTGCTCTGCAAGCGGAATGCACCAGCCAGCGAAGTTTTGGGGATACATCGAGTTTACGTAGGTCTAATTGACGTAATGCGCCACGTCCACACAGGGAATACGTGTATGGACACCTTGCTTCAAAGTACGGCTGTACTGAGACATACACTCTATGAAGCTACGTGGTTTGCACTAACAACTACAAAAGGAAGAACCAATATCTTTCGTAATGTTGAACATACTGACAAGTGCGCACATGCAACCCATATAAGTATCCTTTAATGGTAGATTTCATTGCCACGTCATCGCAATGACATGGAGCTGACTCAGTTCTATAACAGTATGCACGTGATTTCAGTCACACTCAGACAACAGCTGATAGTGTAAAGTGACGTTGCAAAACAAACTAAATCTCGTTCCCCGTTTCATGGCTAAGGGAAACCATATGGGGCCATTGTTTACTGGCACATCATGAATGACCTCAGTTGCATTATTTCGCACACTAAAGCTATTGCGCCAAATGCGACAGTGTGTCCATGTTACGAGCCGTTTTACGGAACAGAATGCCAACACACGTATCAATGGTTTTATCCCATGCAAATCGGGGCAATGGTCATCGGCATATGCACACAATTTCTATTGCTGTACTGGCAAGTCCGTCTCCTTATCACCCGTTGTCGCCAGAAGCGGACCATAAACATTCTCAACCAAGTTAGTCTGTATGCGACTATCGCCGGAACAGTGTTAAGAATAACTTACTTCTTAATTATACCCGACACCATCCGTAACGAATACACGCCAAACGGCGACACGATTGCCCTGCAGGCCAGCCGAAGTATTCTTCTCTATTTACCAGTTCCTTGCTGGCTGCTGGCGAACTGTATTGTGGCGGGATTTTGGATTGACATTCTTTTTGGTTCGCTAAGAAAGGGCATCTCACGACGCACGCGAAATATTTGCTTCGTCGGAGCAGGACTTTCTGGGTTTGCGGTTGTTGGTGGCATCTGCAACTACCTGTTCCAGAACGCAGTTATTGGTGGTGTTCTTGTTCTCTTTCCTGTCTTGATAGACACCGTTGGTTTGTTTGTAGTCAGCATTATGATCCGGCGCTACCCCGACATAGAATTACAACCAAAAAACCGACTGAAAAAACGATACTCCACCAACAACCTTACCTTTTTATGTATCGCATGGACAATGTATTTTGCTACCCAGTGTGGATTCGCAGTCGTGGCTGCCAAGCAACAATTTCATTTGTTTGCCATACTAACGTGTATCTTGCGCATTCCCGAGTTCTTGATAGGCGCGTTCCTCATGCGGCTACTGGATCATCGATCAGGACCACGTATCTCTTTTCTTGGAGATACCAAGGCAATTGTTAGTACTGACTCTACCAGCACGCGGAACAAGAATACTGACACATCAGAAACATTATCTATGCCTCATGAATAAACGACTATACATAGAACGGCGGTATATTAGTATGATCATTTACTCGCTGGCGAACAAGATCGTTTCATTATCGTTTTCGTGTACGGGATACTGGCGCATCGAGCTAGTATCCCCGTTATCCATGGCGCTACGTTTATAGGGCGACGTTTGCGAGCATACCGGAAGGTTGTCGGTTGAAAACACGTTTTCTTGTACCTGGACACCCGGGAAGCTCTCGCCCATGGCAATACCCAACGTGCGTGACTCGATTTCTGCAATCTCGCTCTGCGACCAACGTCCCGGAACAAGATAAAAGAGGTGATCACCGGTACTCTTACGTTCGTACTCAGCAAAAATAATACCTTGGAGGGTGCGAGGGAATAACGCGCCTTCGGGTTTATCTTCGACAAGGAGACCAACGATAGGATCAATGTTGATAACCTTTCCATAGATAGATTGAAGCGCGGTCGCGATTTCCTGGTTGGAATTTATCATCAGGAAGCATTCAATGGGGTCTTGGTCAAGTGGGTGATAGCGATTGGCAGAGCAGTTAGGGCCACCGTAGATGCGAGAGGCAACACGACGAAGTCCAGGGGGAATGTTGCGGTCGGCGTAAAATTCCGAACGAATGTCAATATAATCCGCAATACCATGCTCGCGTCCACGGAATAAATCAAAGCATGCCAAATCAACAACAGGGCCAATGGGAGCAACATTTAGAACCGAGCGAATCGCTTCGTTGAATTGAATGTCAAGCTCATCAGCACGGCCACGGAGGAAGGCACGAAGAGTGTTCTCCACACCAATGGGACCACCACCCAGTCCAAAGGTAACCTTGGCATCGAAATTACCCCCGAGCTGTCCCGCAAACTGGATATCCGCAAGGATGACCGGTTCAGAAGGAATGAGGGTTCCGTCTGGCCGAACACCAAATGCACCCGGTGGAATCACGTAGTCGTCAGGGCAACTGTCTGCACCTGTGAACTCGGGCATAGCAACTTCTGTATGGCCATAGCGTTGCGCAAGACTGGCAAACTCAATTGACGTCTCCGGGTTTACGCTGGCATCATAACCAGTGTAGTTAACGAGGACATCTTCTCCAAAGAGAGCGGGCAGATACTCGTTGTAAACTTGACTCTGGTAAACGGCGATGTTCTTGTCGCGGGCTGCCTGGAAGAGCTGTTCGTCAGTCCATGTTGGATTGGCAGCCTTGAGTTCGTCACAGAAATGGTTGTGTTCACGGAGATAGTGCGTGTGAATCAGAAAGAGACCCACGTTCTCGTTAACGCGGTCGTCACCGGCAGTAGAGCCCTCCGCAATACCTGGGAGGAAGAATGTGTCAATCGGCAGTCCAGTGGTCGATACCAAGGGAGGCATGTTCGCATAGTGGAAGGTGGGAGGAGGGACACCAGGGGGAACCGGCGGCGAGTACACGAGTGTATCCACGAGAAGTTTGCCGTCAGCGAAACTACGAAGAGTGTTCTGGGTAACAATGTCACTTCCGTATACCTGCGAGAGGTCGAAGTAGTGGGTTGTATCCGCAGGAACTTCGTACTGACCAGTAGAAGGGTCGACACCGGCATCAGTACGAGACATGAAAATGTAATATTCATCATTTCTGACGGCATCCCACGCATCATCGCCATCCGGCAGGGGGACATACTTACCAGTAGCAGGATTGAAGACAGTGCGACTATGGTCTACGTCGTGCTGGACAAATTGACCGAACACTGGTAACATCAGGGATACACCTTTGCTGCTAGGTGTGGTGTAAATGGCATCGGGATATCGACGTTGCGGGAAAGGCATGTCGGTACCACGGAAAAGGGCATTAGAGATAATTCTCTCGTTTCCACGCTCAATGGGTACCGAGACACCATCTTCGTAATTGGCTTCGAATTGGCGAATGTAATTGTTTCCAGTCTTACCAAGATTGACATTATCGGGGTTATTCCCGGTACCATCGGGCGAATAGTGTTCACGGGCATATGCGTACGTTGCGAAGGCAAACACACATACCACAAAAAGAATAAGACGAGGCATAGTTTAGCAAACCCCCTCGCAATGAATGTAGATGGGTCACAATAAACCCTGTTGGTACCTCGAAAGATTTATTCACGCCGGGAAAATAATGTACCATGTACCTCTCATATGGGAGACAGTCGCGCACATGAATTTAACTATTTATTTTTCGGGTGTATGGTGCTAGCAATCACACGATACCCATCGCTCGATTCTGAACCTGGTCAATAATAATAATAATAATAATAATAATAATAACCGGCGATAACACTAGATACTTGAATCGTCATTGCTGTCAATGACACCCAAACTCTCGCTCTCATGTTCCTCTACAAATGACAAATCTACCGATTCACTGGAACCACTTTCATCCACCTCGACATCTTTTTCACCGCCGCTTATTTGTCGAAACTGCGGTCTGAATTGCATAACATATTCCAGCAGCTTAGATGTCCACTCGATTACTTCTGGCAACGAACTGAGAAGCTGGGTTGATTGCATTCGATAAACCCGTAGTTTTTTCTTTGGTGTCGCCGCTGTAGTCGCAGTACCCACAGCAACGCGCTTTGAGGGCGGTTGAACATCGGTGATTTTCGGGGTTGGCGTCTCATCTTCTTCTTTGACAGGAACAGAGGGACGTTTTCGTTTCCGTGAAGGTGGTGGCGGGGCAGAGATTGGTGCCCGGGCAGGCTTCCGGTAGGACGAAGCTTTGCGGCTCTGCATTTTTTCGCGGAGTGACCTGGTTGCCACCCTCCGCATTCGTCGGACCTCGTTTAGTTCACCAATGACATCCAGGTGGTGACTGATCAGTGTATCAAGTTCGTCGTCCGTGTGGTGGTTGTAACGCATCTCCAGCAATTGGTCTCGTAGCAAACTGCGTTGCCTCGGTGGATCGACATCCATGAAATCCGCTTCGTCGTCGGCCTCCTCCTCCTCTTCTGCAATACTCACGGAGTTAGTATGTGTTGCGTGTACACTCTCTTCGTCACGGTCAACCATAAATCCGTCGAGAGACGCGTATTCATCCATGTCTTCTTCTTCTTCTTCTTCATCTCGCTCGTCAGAGAACTCATGGTCTTGGATTATTGGCCATGGCGTTGGTACGGGTACCGACACGGGTATGGATACAGGCAATGGTTCGAGTTCAGATTCAGGCTCGGGTTCAGACTCAGACTCGGAAACCGACTCGATACTTACCCCGTCGCCGGTCACATCGGTATCTACATCTCCGGTGCGAATCTGCAGCAGTGATAACGGTGTACCAATTCGACCAAGCAGGGAAGTATCCATGTTAAAAGCGAACTGACGAAGTTGGCGCTTCACGATCGGCGGCATATCACCCCGGAAATAGAGAGCTACTTCACGGTAACAGCGAAGAAGAAGAGAGCGCGTCTGCTTTAGAACGATGCAGTCGCGAAGGGTGGCTGGGCGCAGGTAGTGCAACACAAGGGGAATAAATCCAAAGGGAATGGCACGACAACCGTCCTTCTTCTTGGCACCCGGGAAAGGGATCTTCAAGAAGATGTGATCACGAGGAATATTGGTATTCTTGGCGATATCGTCGAAGATTCTCTCTGTGTGACTCAACGACTTCTTGTTTGCACTTAGCACGGGCTTAAACATAACAGAGAAGCCGACCGCACCCACCATGAGCATCTTGGTCTGACGGAGAACAAAGAGGTTTGGCATGAAGACATCCCAGTCGATATCGTACGTGAAACGTGCGTTTTTCGGCGCATCCGGCTCGAGGTCACCCCATTTCTTTCGTTTCGTGCGGTTTTCGTCCTCGATAGTTGATATTCGTGCTTCCTGTGACTTTGCAACGACCGGGATCGTATGAAGCTCGTGGAATTCGTGTTGCAGTGGCTCTGGCATCTCGCCAAAGTTCACCGGAATGGGTTCCAGACACATGTCGCTGGCGGCCGAAGCGATCTCAAGCCGGTCTCGCTTAGCAGGAGAACCGGATGTCGGTGTTGTTTCCGGGGCATCTGCGTCTTCTTCATCGTCGCTAAATTGAAAGGTATCACCGCTTCTCTTTTCTTCTGCGTCAGTGGCAATGTCCCCAGGGGGTTGCATCATAAATGAAAACGCGGTGTCTACTTTAACCGAGCCTGCACTGGGATCTCCCGGGGTGACCATAATGGACTGAGCGGGCTCGCCGAGCTTCTTCTTCGCCATAAAGATGGCCAAGGAACGGCAGTTTTCCGGGTTAATCGATGCATAATGCACAGGAACCGAACAACGGGCCTCCTTGTGGGTATCTGTGTCAGCGTCCTTCACCGAGATGAAGATCTTGAGGTTTGACACACAATCTGCGTTGCTGCTACTCATCACCGCGAACAAAACAATGACCACTGGCTGGCACTATGAATGTGATTTTAGTATGCTGTTTTGTGTGCACGTAAATATATGCATGTGCGCCGTATGTACACAAATAACGTATTTAGTCATTAAACCATACGTTTCCGTCATCTGTGACTACGCTATGGGGAGTATTGTGTACGATAGTCGCGGTAATACGGCGAATCACTTCTAGGGAGTGTGCAGATGAGAACGTAATCGTGTTCATGGAACTTGAAACTCGGGCTCCTGTATACAACCGAAGACCCGTCGAGATAATCTCGGTCTCGTTAAGCGTCTGGAATTCGAACATTAGAGCTTGGACACGGATGTGTGGGTCATGCACCATTAACATGTATGTACGCATATGCCAGGTGTATTTCGGTGCTTTCTAAACAGTAACGTACCACGTGTGTCGTCGGGTGGCTAAGATGACACGTTCTCCTCATTTGGTAGACTTTGGTGGGTCTGTGGGTTCTGCTTCAGATGCAGCCCTTGGCGTAGATGATGATGTGGAATGGTCTCTGTAGCGCTTATTATTATCGGTGGGACTGGGGCGGATGTCGTGCATAGCTTGGTTACTTCCTTCGGAAAGTGAGACAATGTAGTCGTCGTGTGCACTGAACCCGGGTTTCCTGTAAATCTGACGTCGCTTACGGATGTACATAGCAAAGAGTATCACGAACGCAATTAACAGCAACAACGCAAGTACACACCCAAGAACCACCAACACGAAAACGCTTGACACGGAAGTACTTTCTGACTGCAAGCCTGCGAGGAAGAGTGCACTGCCATCTTGTGCTCGTCTGGCACATGCAATGGGTTCTTCCGGTACTGTATCTTCGCATACCGGACAGGATGACGTATTTTGAGCTGGCCCCGGCACGGGCACAGGTACGGGAACAGACACGGGCACCGGAACGGGCACCTCGATAATGGTTGTGGATGGAGTTTCTTGGACCGGGGAATGCTCAAATCGAATACGTGGGTAGTATGTCTGACCAACACCAAGTGGACAATACGTGGGTCGTACAGTATCAGCCTGATTCGCAAACACCTCGGTAGGATGGCCACTGCAGTCAAAGAGGTCGTTCTTGCTGGTATCTTCATGTGTAACAACGCCCGGAAATACCGTGCCATTCCATTCCAGCTCAAAGAAGAGTATAAGGTATGTCGTTTGAGTGACATTTTGGTTGACATCGGGCCATCCCTGGTAAGAACTTTCACGACCCAGGGATATCGCGTATTTTTCATTTCCTGTGCTAATCTGTATCGAATGCTGGCCATATGTGCGATTGGTCGTTCCTGTCGAGAAGGACCCGTCTACGAGGTCTATAGCATAGTGCATGTTCCAGGCGTAGGTCATTGACAACTTAAGTTCGTACGGTTCACTGGATGTGGGCGCGTTTCCGATAATGCCATCACACGGGCTTGCTGCGTATCGCGTTCGAAAGGGATCGAGCCACTGCAGCACAATGCTGGTTGGCGCGGCGATCACATCGAATATACCAATCACGTTTGGAACCGGGATCCCCGAAGCATCGCAGCCCTCTGCCGGATAACGAGCATCACGGAGGAACAACCGTTCCCCGAGTGCGAAGCTCAGCAAGCCCGCCAAAAAAAGTAACTTTGGTAATACGGTCATGGGTTTCATCGTGTACTAAACAGTGAATTGCAATCGGTTGTAATGTGAGTCTGACACGCGCGTTGTTTCCATATGTACGATAGACTATACACACAAATACAAATTTATTGTGATGGTTTAAGGTGCGTAGGGTTATTGTTCCTCGGGAAGTGGACCATCCTTGGTAAACGCAAATATGATGATAGTCACCGTTCCCAAAATACCCACGGCAAGACCAGCGATTAATAAATTAATTACACTACATACAATTGATGTGATAAATGACGGTGCCGGTTCTTCAAACTCGCTTTCATGGGTAGGATGGATGACATTTCTATCCGACCCTATGCCAATGTGAGCACGACGAATTGTGAAGTGGTGCACATTAGTCAGTAATTGGACACTGACACGATTTGTGTATACGGCGTTTTTCTCTTCTGGTATTTTCCCACCGAATACCAGTGTTTTTCCATGGAATCCATACGTGTATACGATTCTAGCAGAGAATGTAGTTTGGTCAACATTGGACGTGCCAATAACAGGTCTTTCCACGATCAATTTTATGGGTATACCATCACCGACGTCACAAACGTATTTCAGTGGGATTCTTACTTCAGCGATTGTGTTTACATGTCCTCGCAGTTCGATAACTGAGTGTTTATGTAGTGGAAATTTTGGTGTCTCTGGGATAACAGCCAGGAAAAATGCAATAATAACTACGTAAATAGTTACAAATCCTGTCCATTTCGCGAGAGTGAAATTATGGGTTGGTACCATCTCTTCTTATTCACCGTTTATGAAGAATGTACACCTCTGTAAAAATGTAGGATTAGCGTGTATACAAAGTCTGACATGTACGATAGAACATACACACAAATATAAATGAACTTCATGGAATCCAAAACTGTTACCACGACCACGACTATTGAGAAGTAAATCACATCGACCCCGCTGTAAAGAAACCGGTTGTCATGAAAGTACCCGTGAAAAAGAAAGCTGTCAAGAAAAGAAGCCCTGCTTCCGCCACACCAAAAAAGCCAGATATCAAGAAAGTTGCCCGAAAAGGAAACCCACCAAGAAAAAGTCAGCTACCAATAAAAGAAAAAGAAGTTCCGTTTCCAGTACAAAAATCTAACCAAGAAAGCCCGTGTCCAAAAATAAAACTGGTGTGAGCACTATTAAATTCTTTTATTCGTATCGTGGTTATCTACCTAAATTTTAGTAGTAACAGTGTGTGGTTGTATTGGTTCACATAATGGTCTTAGCGATTTTTACGGGACGTGGTTCCGTGTCTGGCTCGTCATTAGTTCTTGGACGCTTCGCTGGGGGTTTTGGGGGTAGGAGAATCTTACTAAAGTCTAAGATGTCCTTTGACACACCATGGTTACAAACGGTCCCAATGAAGTCTTCATACGTTCCTTCGCCGTTTCCGTCGATCTCATATTCGATTGTATCCATGACGGATTCACATGTGGGGTGTTTCGCCAACAGTATCCTGGCAGCCAGGGTGCGTGTCAGAATGCACCGGTATGCATGATCGATGCTGTCCAAGCAATCACAGTGGACAGCACCAGAAACACCCAAGATCAACCCGGGCACGAAAACGCCATAGTACTCAGGGGAATCCATGTCTATCTCGTCGTCGGAGTCGATATCCTGTGTCATTCCAATCACAGAACTACACACATCACATTTCATTTTTTCCTCGGCATTCTCGATCATGTAGTTATCAAAAAATGCCGCGCGTATGCGTTCGTCAACACTTTCATCTGAAACCATGAAGGGGTCGTAGACCCCATCTTGTAATAAGAATTCCCGGGTTTCGAGTTCGCTTGAGTTGATTTTTTCCCGCTGGGGTTTTGTGACGGTGTACTCTTCTGCAAAGTAATTAGCAAAGAAGTGCAAGTCCTCTTGGGAACAAAGAGTGGTTTCGGCGGTGGTAACGGTGGCCATAGTTACAGAAGTGGAAACAGTGTAAGCACTACTGACTTCTAACGTGGTATGATGTATAGGTGTGGTGTGTCTCAAAAGAACGTGCATGAATTTATGTAACCTTGGACCAAGGGCGATAACCAATAGACCACGGGTAGTCACTCGGTGTTCCAAATCTGAATGGAGTGATCTTTTTGTGATGAGCCTGGAAAAAATCTCGGAGTATGAAAAGTTTTGCAGGAATTCTGTTAAGACCGGCACCAGGCTGTCGTCCTCTCACCAAAAATTTAAAAAACACAGGGAGCGC
>Ga0209013_10006376_pt1 | contig 10022 bp, 9 predicted proteins | sample Cruoilmetagenom2_FD_187291 | JGI IMG/M metagenome (GOLD analysis project Ga0209013, IMG submission 187291) | Oil polluted marine microbial communities from Coal Oil Point, Santa Barbara, California, USA - Sample 2 (SPAdes) (version 2) | ecosystem: Environmental > Aquatic > Marine > Oil seeps ...
AGCTGGTAACGGCGATAAGAAGGGAGGGTACTGCGGTCGCCGGAAAGATAAACCGCGGGATTGCGGCCTATCTGGAGCAGGAAGGGATTTCTTCACTTGAAGAGATAGTGGGTATTGATTCTAACAAATAGTACTTAAGTCCTATAATGGGCGTTTATCTTTACGTACTCAAACGTTATATCGCTTGCGATTACAAATGAGCTCGCCTTTCCGCATTTTATGTTTAGCGTGATATCGAATTTGGCATTTTGAAGTATTTTTTGCGCTTTCTTCTCGTCCATTACTTCTTTTGAGCCAGCGAGTATTTTCTGATCTCCAAAAAATAAATCTATTTTGTTCGGATCAAAGTTTACTCCGGCCCGCCCGGCGGCTGCTACCATCCTGCCCCAGTTCGGGTCTTCCCCAAAAAACGCGGTCTTTACAAGAAGAGAAGTGCCTAGTGTCCGGGCTATTTTTTCAGCGTCCTTTTCGGTCTTGGCACCTTTTACAATTATCTTCGCAACTTTAGTTGCTCCTTCTCCGTCCTGCACTATCATCTCCGCAACTTCAGTAGCAACTTCTGTGACTGCTCTCTCAAATTTTTTGTATTCAGCCCCACTTTCCCTAATAGCCGTGTTTCTTAATTTCCCATTGGCTAATATTAACACCGTATCATTAGTTGAAGTATCGCCGTCAACTATGATCTTATTAAATGAATTGTTAACAGAATTTTTAAGTGCTTTAGATAGTGCTCTTTTTCCAATATTAATATCGGTAAGAATATAAGCCAGCATTGTGGCCATATTTGGCGCTATCATTCCGGCGCCTTTTCCAATTGCCACTACTGTGCCTTTTTTATTCCCGATTTTTATTTGAGTAGACGCGTATTTAGGAAACGCGTCTGTTGTCATTATTCCCTGGGCAACGTCCAAAAAACCGTCCTCTCTTAGATTCTTCACAAGTCGAGGCAGTGCTTTCTTCATTTTATCTGTCGGCAGCCGTCCACCTATTACCCCGGTGGATGAAGGTATAACCAGGCTCTCGCCAATCCCAAGTTCATTAGCAGCATCCTTTGAGGTCAGGATTGAATCCTTTAGCCCATTCTTTCCTGTAAATGCGTTAGCTACACCGCTGTTAATAAGAACAGCCTGGCAATAACCGCTTTTTATCCTGTCCATTCCTACTAATACTGGCGGGGCTTTTACAATGTTTGTTGTAAAAACTCCTGCTGCTTTAGCCGGAACCTCCGAGAATATTAGCGCAAGGTCTTTCTTCCCTTTCTTCTTAATACCAGACGATACTCCGCTTCCTAGAAACCCTGGGATCTTTATCATAATTTGAGCTCCTCAATGAACCTTCCAGACTTTAACTCTTTTTCTGTATGGCGCTGTGTAAATTTTGTAAAGAGTTTTATGTATTTTAGCACTTTTTCAAGGTCTGATTCCATTAATTCGGTATTAAATAAAAAATCCTTAGAAAAGATAAAACTGTTTTTTCTTTCACCAATGCACTCAAAACATACAGCGCCGCCTCCGTTAATGCTGAAATAAGAATCTCCTTCAATAGGTTTTTCACACTTTGCGCATGAGTGTAGATTAGGTTCATAACCTGAAATTGAAAGAGCTTGAAGCTGGAATTGTAAAAGAGTGGGTAGAGGACTTTTTTTAGAATTGAGACTAGAGAGAGCTCCTATCAAAAGGTCAAACAACTCCTTATTGGGAGATTCTCTTGGAATTAGAGCATCGGTAGTTTCGAGCATTAAACTGCCCAGTGAAAAAAGTTCAATATCTTCTATAAAGCCCTGGAAAACTTGGATTGTTTCGGTGTCTTCAATGAATTTAAGTTCCTTTGCGCTATCTTTGAATATGACCCTAAAATGCACGAACGGTTCAAGCCTTGCTCCAAAGCGCTTCATACTTTTTTTTGCATTTCTCGCTATCCCGCTTATTTTACCGAAGTCTCTGGTAAATAAGCTCAGCATATAATCAGCGTCACTGTAGGGAGTTTTACGCAGTAAAAGGGCTTCAGAGGTATTCATAGAATGCATATTATTCCTTAAAAGTGAATGTTTAGCTATAACCTATTAAGAATATTCAAAATTCCGTCTGTTAAGTTAATTGTTTTTCAATGTTTTCTTTATAAACGAGCGCAGGTGCAGCATCTGTTCATATGCGAGTTTCTGTCCTGTAAGAGCGATCCCGTAAGCAGACGCTATAAGAATTATAGAGACAGGCACGAACCAGAAACCGTAAGTCTTCATTCCGAGAGTTAATTGTGAAAATCCTAATACCAAGCCGGCTACACCGATAAGAACTGAAAATCCGTAAAATGTAGCGAACATCGTCCACAGAGCAGAACGCGGTCCTAAAGTACATCTGATTTCGGTTTCATCTCCTTTTTCTTCAACGTCCAGGCTCAGCTCAGGGGACCAAAAATGCCGATCTTTTTCCTCAATTGATATTACTACTAGAGGTTTTACAAACTTTCCGGTTAATCCTGGTGGTTCGTTCTTCAGAGCATCTCTCAACTTGGTTAAAACTTCTTCCTTTTTAAGCGGTACTGAGAATGTATAGCGCGGGCGGATTTGTATTTTGTCCATGATATGAGAATTATAAACTATATACTTCTTAGTTATAAAGAGGTCCGGTCTTGAATTTTAGATATTAGTGAGTTTCATAAAATCAGCATGGCGATAAATAGGTAGAATACCGAGCCGAAGATATCGTTAAACATGGTAAGAAAAGGGCCTGAAGCGGCTGCAGGGTCAAAGTCTAGTTTGTGAAGAACAAGCGGGGCCGCCACACCTATAAAAGATGTTGCCAGAGTTGCAGATACCATCGCGATGAATACAGCTAGAGCAAGCCTTGCAACCTCAGGCTGATTATAGCTTATTAAAGCGCCTATTATAGCTGCAATTATTCCGCACATAAGCCCCAGAGCAAGGCCTACCTTCATTTCAGAAATCACTAATTTTAACATCTGCTTTAAGTTTATTGTTCCCATTCCAAGGCTTCTTATAATAATTGTCGTAGTTTGAAGCCCAACGTTCCCGCCCGTTGCCATAATTGCGGGCATGAAAGCGGCTAATATTGCGACTTTCTCAAGTGTAGGCTGAAATGCGTATACGATAATAAATGCTATAAATAGTTCACCTACAAGAGTCAGAAGAAGCCATGGGGCCCGTAGTTGTATCCTTGTCTTCGTAGGCGTATAAATTGGATGAAGACTGTCTCCAACACCTGCCATTTGCAGCATATCCTCTGACGCTTCCTCGGTTATAACATCCAAGACGTCATCTGCGGTAATTCTTCCAAGAAGCACCCCACTACTATCCACAACTGGCAAGGATAGAACATCGTATTTCTGAAATATCTTTGCTACTTCTTCCTGGTCTATATAAGGGGTTACAGTAACTTCAACAGGTTCCATGATTTTGTTAACTCTAGTACTTGATGTGGCTAGAATGAGTTTGGTAAGCGGTATCTGCCCTAAAAGTTTATCATGGTCATCAGTTACAAATATCAGGTGGAAGTCTTCAACTTCATCTGCTATAAGCCTGATCCAATTGATTGTATCCCGGACTGTAACATTCTGATTGACCTTAACAAGCTCGGTCTGCATGATACCGCCTGCAGTATCGTCCGGGTATTTAAGAAGCGGCTTTACATCCTTTGCCTCTTCAGGGTCCATCTTGTCGAGGACAGTTTTAGCGGTTTGCGCAGGCAACTCTCCAAGTAAGTCGGCAGCGTCATCAGAATCCATCTCGTCTGCTATGTCGGCGATCTTGTCCGCATCAAGATCCTCAAGAATGTCTTCTCTTTGCTCGGGGTCAAGCTCCAAAATTACTTCTGAAGCTGTTTCGTTATCCAGAGCTTCTAAGATTTTAGGGTGATCATCGGGGTCAAAAGTTTGTAGAATACTTGCTATTTCTGCAGGGTGTGTTTCGGATAGAGTTTCCCTGATTCCTTCGATATTTCCCTGTATTAGATCTTCGGAAATTCTTTGAGCGAGCTCAGGTCTCGACATGTTATATCACCCCAAGTGAGTTAGTTGGTTATTCTATAGAAGTACAAGTAAAAGTAAAGCAATTTATGTGAGTTATCAGGTAAAATCCATTAGCTTCGATGAATAATCTAAAGGACTACACGAACTTTATAAAATTTGAGCATACGCTCTTTTCTCTGCCGCTTATATTTGCCGGGACTTTTCTTGCGGCAAAAGGCATTCCTCCGTGGAAGTTGTTAGTTCTAATTATTCTCGCGGGAACGGGGGCCAGGACATCGGCTTTGGCAATAAATAGAATTTTAGATCGAAGTATAGATGCGCTTAATCCCCGCACAGAAGATAGAGAGTTGCCGTCGGGCAAGATCAGCTTATCCAAAGCTTACGCTGTAACTGTGCTGGGACTTATAGTTTATTTTGTATCCGCTTATCTGATCTGTGACTTAGTTTTGTATCTTTCCCCGATACCTCTTGTTGTCTTTATTGTGTACCCACTTATGAAGCGCTTTACGCCGCTTTGTCATTTAGGGGTAGGGCTTGGTCTTGCGCTGGCGCCGCTTGGGGGCTGGATCGCTGTAACATGTTCATTTGATGGGATTTTGCCCGCTGTCATACTCTCGCTTTTTACCTTATGCTGGGTCTCTGGGTTCGATATTATTTATGCTACTCTCGATGAAGAATTTGATAGAAGGAACGGAATTCACTCTATGGTGTCGGTTTACGGGAGAGATATTGCCCTGATTGTTTCAAGCGCTCTTCATCAGGCAGCATTCTTTTTTGCGGCTTTTTTATTTTTCTTTCTGTTTAAATCAATTGCAGCGGGGATTTTCTTAGTCGTAATAGGCGTTCTTCTGTTCCTAGAGCATAGAAAAGCCGAGAATGTTGACCTTGCCTTCTTTAAAATCAATATCCTTGTAGGGATTGCTATCTTCCTTTTTGTGCTCTCTGGGATATACTTACCCTAGTTATGAGAGCAATAGTAGGTTTTACCGGTGCTTCCGGGGTGGTTTATGGTGTTGATTTTCTCCGGAGGTGTCCTGGTGGTAAATATTTAATTGCAAGTAAATGGGGGAAAAGAGTGCTTCATGAAGAACTCGGACTTAAAACCGAAGAGCTTCGTCCATGGGTAAATGAAATTTTCAGTGATTCCGACTTAGGTGCCCCTTTTTCCTCCGGAAGTAATCATTTTGATACGCTTGTTATTGTTCCATGCTCTATATCTACACTTGCTAAGATCGCAAACGGGATTGCTGATACCCTTACAAGGATTGCTCAAGTGGCTCTTAAGGAGGGGAGAAGGCTCGTAATCGCACTTAGAGAAACTCCACTTAGTTCAATTGCACTCGAAAACGCACTTAAGCTTTCAAGGGAAGGGGCGGTTATAATGCCGATTAGTCCCCCTCATTATTTAAATGCCCAAAACGTCAGCGATCTTATTGAAGGTTATGTAGATAAAATTCTAAACGTCATTGGTGTTAATACGGGAAACGGCTGGAGGCACGAAGAGTTGGAGTAATTGTCTCTTAGATTAAATTTTTGTTGCCCAAGTTTTCCCAGAATAATTCCTAATTTCATTTATACTAATTTTTTACAACCACTCCTTATTTAACATTTAAGCAGAAAGGGACTAAATAATGGCTAAAAAGCAGTTTTACGATCTCAGGGAATACATTACATACTTAGAGAAGATCGGCGACGTTAAACATATTAAGGCTGAAGTGGACCCGATTCTAGAAATCTCTGAAATTGCTGATCGAGTCGTTAAAGAAGGCGGTCCTGCTCTTATTTTTGAAAACGTAAGGGGCGCTTCGTTTCCCTTAGCTATTAACCTTTTCGGAACGGAAGAAAGGGTTGAGCTAGCGCTAGGCAGAAAACCAAGGGATGTGGGAGAAGAGCTAGTTGATTTGTTCCATAAATTAAACCCGCCTTCTCTTAAATCCTTTTTCTCAGTTCTTCCCAAGGCTTATGAACTTCTATCTATGAGAACGAAAAAGGTTAAGTGGGGATTCTCTCAAGAAATTGAAGAACGCCCTGATTTAACCAAATTGCCAATAATAAAATGCTGGCCTCTAGATGGTGGGCGCTTTATTACATTGGGTTTGGTGCTAACACAAGACCCTATATCGAACAGGCGAAATCTCGGAATTTACAGAATGCAGGTTTATGATGAGAAAACTACAGGTATGCACTGGCATGCGCACAAGGGCGGCGCTGCGCATTATCACGAAGCCGGAAAGCTTGGGAAGGATATGGAAGTAGCTGTTGTTCTCGGTGGAGACCCAAAGATGATTTTCTCAGCCATTGCCCCACTGCCCGAGGGGATGGACGAGCTTGCCTTTGCAAGTTTCCTAAGAGGAAAACCAATCCCAATGGTTAAAGCAAGGAGCATAGACCTAAGTGTTCCGGCAAATGCTGAATTCATAATAGAAGGTGTCGTTCCTCAAAACGAGTTAAGAGAAGAAGGGCCGTTTGGCGATCATTTCGGTCATTACTCAATGGAGGCGGATTTTCCAATATTTAACTTGTCCCGCATTACACACAGGATAAACCCAATATTTCCCGCAACTATTGTAGGTAAACCACCCATGGAGGATGTTTTCTTGGGAATGGCAGCGGGGGATATGTTCTCGCCTTTGGCTCGCATTATTCACCCTGAAGTTAAAGACATGTGGGCTTATCCCGAAGCAGGATTCCACAACTTATTAGTCGTATCCGTAGATGAGCGCTATCCTAAAAATGGTGTTAAAGCGATGCTGGCTCTATGGGGTACAGGACAGCTTGTTCTGACCAAAGTTATGATAATAGTATCGAGCGATGTTAACCCGAGGGACTGGGATGCTGTGCTAGCTGAAATTGGTGAGAATTTTGATCCGAATGAAGATTTTCTTATGATCCCCTGGGCGCCCCTGGACACACTCGATTTCACAAGTGGCAAATTTAATGTAGGAAGCAAGATGGGTATTAACGCCGTCAGAAAACCTAGAGCAGGAAGAAAGATAAAACCAGTACCTAAAGATCTTCCGGATCCAAGAGCAAAACATAAGGAGATTCTTGAATGGAGACTTCTGCCTGGTGGAATTCTAGCTGTAAAGGTCGACAAGAAACCAAAAGAGATCATTAAAAAACTTTTTAAAACCCAAGGGTATGAGGATGTCAGGATTATTGCAATTGTAAGCCCGGATGTCGATATTCACAATAACACTGAGCTTATATGGGGCATATTTACCAGGTTTGATCCTTATTTGGATGTGATATTTGAACATACGGAGCTTAAAGGCTCGGCTGTTTTGTACGGCGGACGTATGGGTATAGATGCAACTATGAAAAGCTGGTATCCTAAGGTGATCGAAATGTCTGAGGATATCAAGGAGACGGTCACAGAGAGATGGAAAGAATACTGGCAGACGTAGAAAAACTTTGTTTTGATAAAGAACTTTTCCCAATAATAGAAAAGGTTGAAAAGGGTGAGCGGCTCACATTTGATGACGGCATGACTGTAATGGGTACTGAAGATTTAAATGCTGTAGGCATGCTCGCTGATTACGTTAAAAGAAAAAGGGTAGGGGATAAAGTCTATTTTGTTGTAAACCGCCATGTTAACCCTTCTAACATATGCGCTATTTCATGCAGGTTCTGCGCCTTTGGAGTAACCAAAAAATCTGCCGATGCCTATGAGCTTTCTCATGAGCAAATTCTATCTATGCTGACTGATGACATTAGAGAAGTGCACATAGTTGGTGGTCTCCACCCTGATTGGAATTTTCAAAACTACTTAGACATTATCAAGTTAGTAAAAGATAACTTTCCACAAACACATGTAAAAGCATTCACTGCTGTAGAGATTGACTGGTTTACTGAACTTACAGGCAAGGATATTGAATGGGTTCTCGAAACACTTAGAGAAAACGGACTTGATGCGTTAACAGGTGGAGGAGCGGAGATACTTCACCCCGATATTCGCAAAAAGATTTGTGCTCCTAAAACTGTTGCTACCCGGTGGGAAGAGATACATGGTATTGCTCATCGTATTGGGATTCCTACCAATGCGACAATACTTTACGGCCACATTGAAGAGCCGTTTCATATTGTTGATCATCTAGACAGGCTAAGACGAGTTGAGGATGAATCACCTGGGTTCTTTGCCTTTATTCCAGTTCTCTTTCAGCCTGAAAATACCGGTATGAAAAAGGAAGTGAAATTCTTTGCCGGCTCGTACGACCTCAAGGTGCACGCTCTAGCAAGACTCTATCTAGACAACTTCCCTCATATAAAATCCTACTGGATTACACTTGGCGAGAAGATGGCTCAGGTTGCGCTTCATTACGGGTGCAGCGATGCGGACGGCACAATCATGCGTGAGAAAATCATTCACGACGCGGGAGCCCCTTCAGAGCTTGGGCACACTCGCGACTTTATGGTGAATATGATTAAAAAAGCGGGCTTCATTCCTGTAGAAAGAGACGCTTTATATAACGAAATTCAGGTTTATAATTAACCTGCTATAAATATAAGATGTTTCTCTATATCCGCTCTCACATAATCTGATTTGTCTCAGGTCTTGAGTCTGTATCCCGTCTTGAAAATCCACCAGACGGTCGCAATGCAAATAGCCAAAAATAGCAGTGTCATACCAAAGCTGACAACCACGTTGACATCGGCTACGCCATAGAAGCTCCATCTAAAACAGCTCACGAGATAGACTACGGGATTGAATAAAGTGATTTTCTGCCATATCGGCGGCAGCATTTTGATCGAGTAAAAAGTGCCTCCCAGAAATGTTAGCGGGGTTATAATCATAAGAGGTATAATCTGTAGTTTTTCAAAACCGTCCGCCCAAATGCCGATAATGAAGCCAAAGAGGCAGAACGTCACAGCGGTGAGAACGAGAAAGCCGAACATCCATAGCGGATGTTCAATCTCATAGGGAACAAATAGACTCGCCGTAACGAGTATTAATACCCCCAAAATGATCGATTTGGTAGCCGCGGCGCCGACATAACCAATTATAATCTCAATGTATGAGACTGGCGCCGAGAGTACTTCAAAAATAGTCCCCGAAAACTTAGGCAGATAGATACCAAAGGATGCATTTGAGATGCTCTCGGTCATAAGCGACAGCATAATCAAACCTGGGATGATGAACGCTCCATAGTTCACCCCTTCTATCTCTCCCATACGTGATCCGATTGCTGCTCCAAAGACGACAAAATATAATGAGGTCGATATGATAGGCGATGCTATGCTCTGCATCAGCGTTCGCCAGGTACGTGCCATCTCAAACTTATAAATTGCCTTTATTGCATATATGTTCATTTTTTTTCGGTCACCAGACTGACAAATATTTCTTCTAATGTACTCTCTCTGGAATGCAGGTCTCTAAAATCTATTCCATGCTCGGTAAGACTGCGCAGTAATATAGTAATTCCTGTTTGCTCACTTCGTGCGTCAAAGGTGTAAATTAATTCAGTTCCGTCTGAGGTTAATTCCAGTGAATGTTCGGAAAGCGCGTCGGGAATTGATTGCAGGGGATTATGGAGCTCCAACCTTATCTGCTTCTTGCCTAATTTTTGCATTAACTGAGCCTTCTCCTCAACCAAAATTATCTCTCCATTGTTAATAATTCCAATCCGGTCGGCCATCTCCTCTGCCTCACCAATATAATGAGTCGTCAGGATTATGGTCACACCGTTTTTCCTCAAACTCCTAACCATGTCCCACATATCACGGCGTAGCTCTACGTCAACTCCTGCGGTGGGCTCGTCGAGAAAAAGTATGGTAGGTTCATGAGACAGAGCCTTGGCGATCAGTACACGGCGCTTCATTCCTCCAGACAGTGTAATAATCTTGGAGTCCTTTTTATCCCAGAGCGATAGATCTCGTAACACCTTCTCGATATAGTCCGGGTTAGGCGGTTTCCCGAACAGACCACGGCTGAAATTCATGGTAGCCCATACAGTTTCGAAAACATCCGTAGTCAACTCCTGTGGTACAAGGCCGATCTTGGATCTTGCCGCTCGGTAATCTGAAATGATATCATGACC
>Ga0209013_10006378_pt1 | contig 10017 bp, 10 predicted proteins | sample Cruoilmetagenom2_FD_187291 | JGI IMG/M metagenome (GOLD analysis project Ga0209013, IMG submission 187291) | Oil polluted marine microbial communities from Coal Oil Point, Santa Barbara, California, USA - Sample 2 (SPAdes) (version 2) | ecosystem: Environmental > Aquatic > Marine > Oil seeps ...
CACATTGAGATTAACTTCATTGTATCCATATTCCTCAACCAGCTTGCAACATCTGGCCAGTTCCGATGGTTCACTACCGCCCAGCTGCAGGCTCAAAGGCTGCTCTGCTTCATGATAAGCTAAAAACCGCTGCAGATTATTACCGTGAAGAATCGCTCCTGTGGTAACCATTTCTGAATATAACCAGATATTTTTTGACACCAGCCGCAATAAATAACGAAAATGTCTGTCTGTCCAGTCCAGCATAGGCGCCAGGCTGACTTTACGGGGATTTTTTTCCAACATTGACCAAAAAAACCTGTTTAAATTCATTGTACAGATTGAAAGTTAGGCTCATATAATACTATACTTTCGCAAAGCTTAGAATTTGGATGTGTTCAGTGCATTAGATACTTGTAACAGGCTTTAATCCGGATCAGGCAATAAGGAATTCAAATATATGACATGCTCTGCTTTATCAATGACCAGCGTATTATCCCGAGGCTTATTTATTCTATTATTAAGTCTGATGTATTCAAACACCGTTCTGGCAAACAAAGCCAGTACTTCAGTTGGTTTAAGCGATCCCTATAAAAAACAACGTACTCTGTTTCTAAAAGCTGAACAGGCTTTAAAAAATAAACACTATAAAAGTTATAAAAAATACTACGCAAAACTAAATTCCTATCCTTTACAGTCTTATCTGAAATACAAAGAATATCGAAATAAATTATCAAGCCTGAGTGAACAGCAGGTGGATGATTTTTTCAAAACCTATCAGGATACACCTTATGCTGATCGCTTGCGTGTTGCCTGGCTGGATCGTATGGCAAAAAAAGAACGCTGGCAGTCTTATATCAACGCCTACATTCCACAAAAATCCACTTCCCGGCAATGCCACTATTTAAATGCTTTGATAAAAACCAATAATAAAGATAAAGCCTTTGCGCTGGTACCTGATCTTTGGCAGGTAGGGGAATCCCAGCCCCGCAGTTGTGATCCAGTCTTTAATGAATTTAAAAAATCAGGCATGATGAGCGATGAATTAGTCTGGGGTCGCATAAAGCTGGCCATGCAAAAAGGACGTACCAGTCTGGCTAAATATCTGGCGCGGTCTTTAAACAAAGAAGATAAAAAATGGATTGAAGAATGGATCAGGATCTACCGAAAACCGGCTCTGGTTCTAAAAAGCAATCTGCTCAAACAGGAACATCCTGTCAAAAAGAGCATTTTAACCCAATCAGTTGAGCGCATGGCTCGTCGTCAGCCCGAAGCAGCGATTAAATTATTAAATACGCTGGAAAAAAATCATCAGTTTTCCGAGCAGGAACAAGCCAAAATGTACCGCGCCATCGGTATGAAGCTGGCCTACAAACATAAACCCGGAGCCTGGAAGTGGCTGGACAAAATCAGCGACCAATACAGTGATGATACAGTGCAGGAATGGCGTGTTCGGAGTGCCATTCGTGAAGATAACTGGGAAGCCATCGCTGATTCGATTAATCGCCTGTCGGAAGAAAAACAAAAAGACTTTCGCTGGCAGTACTGGCTGGCTTCCGCCAAGGAACAGCAAGGTAACAAGTCAGGGGCTTTAGAAGATTTTTATCAACTGGCTGGCAACAGGAGCTATTATGGTTTTCTGGCGGCAGACAGAATGGATATGCCCTACGAGCTTCAAAACTCACCCTTAACACCCAATAGTCAAACCTTTGAAAAAATTGCTAAAAACCCCGGCATATTGCGTGCCCGGGAATTTTATCTGCTGGGCCGGACAACTGAGGCGCGCAGAGAATGGTATTTTACCACCCGTAAACGTATGGATAATAACGAACGAGCCATTGCAGCAAAAGTGGCCCAACATTGGGGCTGGCATAACCGGGCAATTATCACTATGGCGCATACCGATCAACGCAATGACATTGAGTTGCGTTTTCCTGTGCTGCAAAAAGAACGGGTCACAAAGTATTCAAAAAAACAGGAGCTGCAACCTGCTTATACTATGGCTGTCATACGTCGGGAAAGCGCATTTGCAACCGATGCCCGTTCAAGAGTCGGTGCACTGGGTCTGATGCAGATTATGCCCGCAACAGGCAAGGTCATTGCTCGTAAATTAAAGGTTAAATACAACAATAAAAATCAGTTATTGAGTCCTGAGACGAATGTGGAATTTGGTACTAAATATTTAAATATGATGCTGAAGAAGTTCTACAAACAACCGGCTTTAGCCAGTGCGGCATACAATGCCGGAGGCCATAGAGTCAAAGCCTGGCTACCTGAAAACAAAGATATGACAGCTGATCGCTGGATAGAAACTATCCCATTTAAGGAAACTCGTGAATATGTCAGCAGTATTCTGGCTTATACTGCAATTTACGAGCATCAGTTAAATTTACCTCAGACTCGACTGAGCACAATTATGCCTGATGTACCAAAAAAATAGGGGATAGGAATCGTTTCGTTTCCTTCTCCTTCAGGGAAAAGGCTAGAATGGGGGATTTTTCAGCCTATAGGCTTTAGTTCAGCTGAATTTCAACACCGACAATGTCTTCTTCAACTTCAATACCATTTGGTGTGTATGGGCGTGTTAAATCGTCGTAATCCGTCACATCGACCGCATAAAAGTCTTTAACATAGCTGAACACTTGTTTTTCGTAGGATTCTTTTTTATGGGATTCCAGCTCTTCCATGACTTTACGGGCCTTATTACAAACGACGTCTTTGTCCTGTTCTGTTCTCACAACAAACATTCGTTTTTCAAAAGAGAAACTTTCCGCCTGCATTTTTTGGGATATTTCATTCCATAATGCGCTACACATTGCATGTTTATGATGTTCATAATCCATATTGATCACAATGCCGTAAGTTCTTAATGCATTATTCATAACTTATACCTTAGTCAGCCAGTGCCCGCTTTTTAACTATTACAAACTGTCCTAATCCATTAGTAACAACCCTGTAAAAGATAAGCTTATTATTGCCATTGTATCTCGAGGAAATAAAAAAGCAAGCATTTTCACTATATTCTAATAAAGTAAAACACTTTAAAATCAGACCGCTACTTTTGCTTTAATCGGAGGATGCGGATCATAACCTTGCAGCTCAAAATCTTCTAATTTATAACCATATATACTATCGGGTTTGCGGTTAATTTTTAGTATAGGCAGTGTTCTCGGCTCTCTTTCAAGCTGAGTTTTGACCTGATCCATGTGATTACTATAAATATGCGCATCACCAATGGACATAATGAGATCACCCAATTCCAGTCCGGTTTGCTGACACAGAATATGAACCCATAGGGCCGCTTGTGCCGTATTAAATGGATTGCCCAGCAGCAGATCATTGGAGCGAATGGTGCACCTCAGGCTGAGCTTATTATTAGCGACATTGAACTGATATAAAAGGTGGCAAGGCGGAAGTGCCATTTTTCCATTTCGGGCATTTTCCTGTGGTGTTACGGATTCATCCGGTAAATATTCACAGTTCCAGCCATGAAACAAAATTCGTCTGGAATCCGGATTATTTTTTAATAAATCAAGCACATAATCAATCTGGTTGACACTGCCTCCATCTTTAGTTGGCCAGGCCGTCCATTGTTTACCATAAATAGGTCCCAGCTCACCTGTTTCTGTCGCCCATTCATTCCAGATTCTGGCATCAAGATCATTAATGTTGGTACTGCCTGATAAAAACCAGAGCAGCTCATTAACAACTGACTTAAAATGCACCTTTTTTGTAGTTAATAATGGAAAACCTTTTGCCAGATCATGTCTGAACTGACAACCAAACATTGAGGTTGTCCCTGTTTCAGTGCGATCAGACTTAACTGTGCCATTTTCAAGGACATTTTTAAGTAAATCCAGATATTGCTTCATTCTGTTTCCTGTATTAGCAGTCTATTTTCTCTATTAGAGAGTGCAATACAGAATTGTATTATATCTCCTGTTTACATGCCATAAACTTCGCTTACTGATGTGCCGGCCAGGCGGGCATAGTAACGGGCGCGGTAAATCAGGCGCTTCTGCGTTTCAGTATCTTCAAAAGCACTGCGGTCATGCAGGACATTATTACTTACCAGACCCATTCCGGATTCCAGTTTACCTTTATAGTTATAGGGTGAATCGCTTTCAAGCAGCTCTTCCAGTCGCTGCAGGGCTGCTGCAGTTAAGGGATCATTTTTCCAGATAACATTTCGGGTTCGGATGGTATAACGCATATGCAAATCACCACTCACGGGATGCACGGAAAAAACCGGACCAACCTCTTCTTTTCTGGCAATAATGCCCTCTTCACCAATTCTGGGCGGGATAGTTAGTACATCCTCTGCCATTAAGGCTCGAATATAATCCGGATTTTCATCCCTGAGTTGGATATAGGCTATTTCATGATCCATCAAACGGTTTTCACCTCCTTCTGGAGCAGGCATAACACAATGCAGGTTCAAACCATGAATTTGCTTGTCTTCCGTATTATAGTAGCCGTCGGTATGCCAGTTAATGGCACGGTTACTATAAGGGATATAACTTTGCCGGGAACCATTATCCACCACCGTCAGAGAAGTCAGACCGGATTCATCAGCCAGCCAGTTGTGGTCCATTTCAATGAGTTTAAAGGCTCGTCCCATTGACAGGGGAATTTCAGGATCCGGATCATCACCGGTTTTAGCCGCATAAATAGCCATATTGGTTTTCTGGCATAAACCCAGTAACTTTTGATGCTCCACTTCGGTTAATTTTCTGGGGTCATTGATTTCAACCACCAGATCACCCAGTGTTGCAGGATAGTCCGCCAATTTCGCATCACGCCACTGCTGGTACAAAGCATCATTATCCAGATTAAAAGGTGTTTCCGAAGAAACTGACTGTCTATTATTTAAATTCATTTACAAGCCCTCAGGCTACAAAAAACTGACACATTTTATCTCAGGTATAACATATTAGTTTTTTCTTATAATCCATACAATAAAAACAGCATTTAAAAGCGAATATTTACCTGAGGCTTGATGAATATCAAGCAAGAGAGTGTTCTAAGTCTCGTTTTTGCCTCACAATACATTATATGATAAGATTTTTAAAATTTGCTTTATTTATGTAATGAACTTTATAAGTGTAATGAAGAGTTTTCATTATTCCGGAGATGTGAGATGTCAAAAAATTCTAATACTAAATTAACTATTATCGCAACTAAAGGAACACTGGACTGGGGCTATCCTCCTTTTATTTTAGCCAGTACAGCCGCGGCTCTTGGTAAAGATGTTTCAATCTTTTTTACCTTCTACGGCTTAAGACTATTACTGAAGGACACTAGTTCATTAAAAGTTTCACCTATTGGTAATCCTGATATGCCAATGAAAATGCCTATGGGACCAGACTGGTTCAGAGAAATCGACTGGGCGCCAATAGTTCCTAATATTGTTTGGCAAATTCCTGGAATCGAGACATTTGCCACAACAATGATGAAAAAAACCATCAAAAACAATGGTGTTGCTCCTCTCGAAGAGCTGCGCGAATTATGTATGGAAGCTGAGGTGAAGTTCCTTGCCTGTCAGATGACCGTTGATCTATTTGGCTTTGATCATAAAGATTTTATCGACGGCCTTGAATTTGTTGGTGCGGCCAGTTACTTTGAAGAATCTAATGATTCTACCTGTACCCAGTCACTCTATATGTAAAGTCTTTTGCTTTATTTAATTACTCCCTTTTCAAAGGGGGTAATTAAATATAAAGAGAGATATCTGAATCACCGGCAAAGTCAAAAAATGCCGCAGCTCCAGCATAAGTTACATCATCAATAAAAGTATTCGTATCCATTTCAAACAGATCCACGGTCATCTGACAGGCAACGAACTTCACCTCAGCTTCCACACATAATTCACGTAATTCATCCACCGGTGCAACCCCTTTATCAGCCAGTTTCTTTTTCATCATACTGGTGACGAAGCTTTGCATGCCCGGTAAAGCCTGAATCAAAACGGGTACCGGCATTGACATCGGCATACCGGGATTGCCTAATGAAGAAACCTGCAGATCGAGATTTTTTTCAAGTAATTTCAAACCATAGAAAGTAAAGAAAATTTCCACATCATAGCCTAGCGCAGCCGCCGTTGAGCCTAAAATAAACGGAGGATAGGCCCAGTCCAGCGTTCCTTTGGTGGCAATTATAGCCATTTTTTTACTCATACCTGCCTCACTAATAAAACTATTTAGAAACTATACCACGCCCTGATGACCATAATAGATAAAGGCCAAGGAGCAACATAGGGAAAGAAAGGATCATCCCCATAGTCAGCCAGTCCATGGCAATAAATCCTTGCTCACCTAAATGAGCATCCGGTTGACGAACAAATTCCACCAGACTGCGGAATAAGCTGTAAAAAATCAAAAACAGACCGGAAACAGCTTTTCGAGGCCTTGGCTTACTGGAATAAATCCATAAAATAGCAAATAGAACCACACCTTCCAGAATAAACTCATACAGCATAGACGGATGACGTGGCAAACCCATAGGATCCGTTGGAAAGACCATCGCCCAGGGCAGATCGGTTGGCCGTCCCCATAATTCTGCATTAATAAAATTACCAATTCTTCCTGCAGCCAGTCCAAAAGGCACCATTACAGCAATAAAATCAGTCACTGCAAAAAAAGCTTTATGATTTTTTCTGGCAAACAACCACATGGCAAACAAAACCCCCAAAAGCCCGCCATGAAAGGACATACCGCCCTTCTGCACGTGCAATAAAATCAGCGGATCCTGTAAAAAAACATCCAGATTATAAAACAGGGTATAACCCACTCGCCCTCCGATGACCACACCTAAAGCACCATAAAACAATAGATCATCTATTTGTTCATAGCTCCAGTTGACATGCTTCTGCCTGGACTTTAATCGGGCAAAAAACCAGAAACCGGCAAAAGCAACCAGATAGGTAATGCCATACCAGTGAATTTTCAGAGGTCCTATAGCCAGGGCAACAGGGTCAATCTCAGGATAAGTAATCAATTGGGCAAAACTCTTGAAATAAATGATTTAATATAGACAGTTTCAGGCATGGCCGGATGTACCGGATGGTCAGGACTCTGGTGCCCCTGTTCCAGCATCTGAACAAATCTATCCAGATGCCGTGCTGCGCCCTGTACCTGCTGCAAGAGTGTATCAGCAGGCATATGATGCGAGCAGGAAGCAGAAACCAGCACGGCATCCCGAGTGCATAATTGCATAGCCATCTGGTTTACCCGCCGATAGGCATTCATACCTTCCTTAAAATCCTTTTTCCTTTTAATAAAAGCCGGTGGATCGACGATAACAATATCAAATTTTTCTCTTTCGGCGCGTAAATGCTTGAGCACATCAAACACATTGCCCTGAATACTGGTAATATTCTTCAGCTTATTAAGTTGTGCACTGCTATCCAGCCAGTCCAGAGCCTGCTCCGAAGCATCGACACAATAAACTTCACTGGCACCCGCTGTTGCCGCCTCCAGCCCCCAGGCTCCGGCATAGGAAAACAAATCCAGAACCCGTTTCCCTTGGGCATATTCCTGAACCCGGGCACGGTTCATACGATGGTCATAAAACCAGCCGGTTTTTTGTCCTTTAAGTAAATCAATTTCAAAACGAGTCTGATTTTCTTCAATTAGAGTAGTGCCAGAAAGTGAACCGAGGGCGACTTCACTATATAATTCCAGCCCTTCCATTTCACGCATTTTGACATCATTACGAAAAACAATAACTGTGGGTTTCAGTACTTTGTCCAGTGCCTCAATCAGTGCCTGCCGCTGTTCTTCAATTCCTGCCGTGGTGATCTGTACGACCAGTACATCATCAAACCGATCCACCACCACACCGGGCAATAAGTCACTTTCACCAAAAATCAGCCGGTAAAAAGGCTTCTCAAACAACCTTTCCCTCAATGACAGGGCAATTTTAATACGATGAACAAACAGAGAACGATCCAGCAATACCGATGTTTTACGGCTGACCAGACGGGCAGAGATCAAAGACTGGGAATTAATATAGGCAATACCCAGATCCTTGCCCTGGGAGGTTTTTACTACAACCTGTTCACCCGGACGAAAATTTTTTAACGGGGTTTTCTGAGTATCAATTTCATTACTATAGATCCAGAGATGCCCTTGATTTAATCGACGTTCCTGACCTTTTTTCAGACAGACAGATGCTAGTTCACTGCTCATATTATTACGACTTCTTCTTGTTAATATGATGAATAAAGACTGACAATGATAGCACAGATAGAGGTAACAGCTCAGATGAAAAGAATATTTAAATGCAGTTTTTAGCAGCTTGGGCTGAGCGCAGCGAATCCCAACAAAACAAGTTTGATTTTACTATTATTGTTGGGATTCGCTGCGCTCAGCCCAAGCTACAATTAATGCGGCTCACTCAGTGAAATAACATCTTCGGCTTGCAAGCCCTTTTGCCCGCTAATCAGGTTAAACTCAACATCTGAACCCTGTTTGAGAGTACGGTATCCCTCACCACGAATCGATCGAAAATGTACAAAGACATCGTCATGTTCTTCCAGGATAATAAACCCAAACCCCTTGGCATTGTTAAACCATTTAACTGTTCCAACTTCACGCTTTTCCATTTTTACATCCCTAATAAAGCAAAAAAATAAAAGATGACAGTAAAAATATACAAAAATATATTTAATGACGTCCTGGTCACCTGCCTGAATGCACACTTCATTCAGACAATTTTATTTATACGCCCATAAATTAGCAGATGCAATATCGGAAATTAAACATTTTTTTTATAAATAGATGATTTGTAGTACTCAGATTACATTTTAAGGAAAAAAGAAATTTGACTTAAAAACTCATCCCAAAAACGGACTGAAAACGAGCCTTAAACTCCTGCATTTCAAAGTGATGATTCTGAGTACCATGATGTGCAATTTTAATCGATCCTAAAAGACTGGCTATACGCCCTGTCACTTCCCAGTCTAAATCATTCATCAAGCCATAAAGCAGTCCGCTGCGAAAAGCATCACCACAACCCGTTGGATCTTCAATTTTTTCTGCCTCAACAACAGGAATCATAATATTTTTATCTTTGGTAATAATTTCAGACCCTTCACCACCCCGGGTGATGATCAGGGCATCCACCTGTGCCGCAACCTCCGCAGGAGTCAAACTGGTTTTATCCAGCAACATTTGCATTTCATAATCATTCACTGTCAACCAGGTTGCCTGTTCCAAAAATGTTTTCAGGTCTTCTTCACCAAACATCGGCATGCCCTGACCGGGATCAAAAATAAAGGGGATACCGGCCTCTTTGAACTGACGCGCATGCTCAATCATTCCATCACGACCATCAGGGGAAACAATACCAATACTGACAGCATCAGCATCGGCCACTTTGTTCTGATGTGATTCACCCATTGCACCCGGATGAAACGCTGTAATCTGATTATCATCCTGATCAGTTGTTATAAAAGCCTGCCCTGTGTAGTTAGTGTCAATAATCTTCATGTGCCGGCGTGAAACGCCACACTTATCCATCCAGTCTGCATAAGGTTTAAAATCACTACCAATAGTCGCCATTGGCGTAACATCACCACCCAGAAGATTCAATGTATAGGCGATATTACCTGCACAACCACCAAACTCCCGACGCATATCAGGTACCAGAAAGGACACATTCAACATATGGATCTTGTCGGGTAAAATGTGATTTTTAAAGCGGTCATGAAACACCATAATATTGTCATAGGCATAAGAACCACAGATAAGAGCTGTCATAAAATTCCTTAATGAGAGTTAGAATAGAAGGATTAACACCCAGCTAATCACAACGTTAGCCAGAGCCAGAAACACGGCAGCCGATCCCATGTCCTTGGCTCTTCCAGCCAGTTCATGGTGTTCATGGCCAAATCGATCAACCACAGCTTCAATTGCCGAATTGATAATTTCAGCAATCAGAACAATAAATAAACTACCTATTAGAATGGCTGATTCCAGACCGCTGTCTGCTAACCAAAGAGCAAGGGGCACCATAAGCACTGCCAGAAATAATTCT
>Ga0209013_10006379_pt1 | contig 10017 bp, 6 predicted proteins | sample Cruoilmetagenom2_FD_187291 | JGI IMG/M metagenome (GOLD analysis project Ga0209013, IMG submission 187291) | Oil polluted marine microbial communities from Coal Oil Point, Santa Barbara, California, USA - Sample 2 (SPAdes) (version 2) | ecosystem: Environmental > Aquatic > Marine > Oil seeps ...
TCCAATGCTAGTGCAAAGCTGGGTTGTTCGCCTTGGTGATAGGCTGCGGGAAAGAAAGGCGATCCTGGGGGCACGTTGGCAAGGGCGGCGAAACGCAGGTTGGCGAATCCATCCGCAGATAGAGTTGCAGCTTTCACAATGACGTCTGCACACGCGCGGACCGCAGTCAGGGACACTCCACCATTTGGCAAGGTCATTGTTCCAGAGAAGAATGTGGTTTCTGTCTTCTCGAGCAATGCTGGTATCAGTTCGTACTGAGCAGGATTATGGGGTTGTGCTGGGCCGAGCGAGACGTAGTCGATGCCCAAGTCTTTGCTCAACCTCTCGAGCTCGCGAACTTTATCCAATATCGTGCTGATAGCGTGTTCAGCGAGAAAAGTAAATAGGGGAGTCGTGGCTAGACGAGTAGTCTGGACCTCATAACCTTGCTTTTCGAATGCGCCCCGGGCAGCAGCTGCGAACTCGCCCGCTGGGGAAAGGCTTTCGGAGAAGTTCGGTTGAACTGGGTGGCAGAAATAAGTTATCGAGCGTATTTTCATCTGAATTTGTTTAGTGGGTTTATATATTGGACTGAAGCCAATAACTGATGGGGATTATTCGTTTAGCGCTCCCGTGACATTATTGGATACCGAAATCCCTTTGCCTGTAAATTTCGTACAGCACTATCCCTGCGGCAACGGCTGCATTGAGCGATTCAACTTGGTTCAGCATGGGAATATGCAGGGATTGGTGGCTGATATTTTGGGATCGTTCGCTAAAACCGAACGCTTCACCGCCGACAACGAGCGCTACAGGTTGGTGGAAATCAGCTTCTGTATATAGCTGACTGCCTTCCGCTTTTGATAAGTATACTTGCAGGTCATGCTGGTCTATCGTTTGCTCAATCAATCCCCACGCCGCGTGCATGATCGGGATGCGGAAATGCGCACCCATCCCTGCGCGAACCACTTTTGGTGCAAATGGGTCAGCTGTCAACGGGGGGATGTACACAGCGTCCACACCAACCGCGGCGGCTGTACGCAGTATCGTGCCCAGGTTGCCTGGATCGCGTAAACTGTCCAGGACGAGAACAAAATCTAGTTTTGACGGTAAGGTTATGCTTGCGGTGGACAATACTAACAGAACACCTTGAGGTGATTTGGTATTGCTGGCGTTTTGCATCACATGTGGTGCAACCAATTCGACCTCAACACCGCGCTCTGCGAATCCGTCTACAAGCTTTTGCCCATTTGGCTTTAAATCTTCAGTATAGATGACAAACTGGACATCCCAGTCGGAAGTAAAAGCCTCTTCTGCCAGCCGTAAACCTTCCACGATGAAGGCACCCATCTCACGTCGAATACGGCTGCGCGATTGCAAGGCTCGGATGTGCTGGATTTTCGGATTCTTGACAGATGTAATCATCTTAATGGCGCCAAATACTCCTGCATTTTCGTTTATATCATCAATATTATTACACCGATTTAGCCATATGGAGGGTAACAAACCCCGATTTTCATTCGTATGTGAATTCATCTGGAAAAATGATCACCTAAACCGTTGCAATGATTTTAACATGTTTACAATTTCAGCCTGCCGAAAGGGATACCACTTCTGGATGCATTTCTAGCAGGAGTATTCTTTTGTCCAATCGCATGCCTTAGCCGCTCAAGCCGTATCCAACCGGATAATAAAGCGACATATAAAGTGACTGGAGAAGCGCCCCTAAGAGAACAGCCACTGAATCCAGATGTGTGGGAAGTACTTAATGGGTGGATTATTTTCAGGAAGAATGTCACAAGATTTATTACATTAGTTGAGATATTATTGGTGGTAGTACTAAAGTACTGTAGTGTATTGGCATTCCTCTTCCTTTCCTTCAAGCCTGGCGGAGAAATGGAAACGGTTGATCGTTAAAACCGTCGTTAGGGCAATTTGGATTCAAACGGAACACTTTGATGGCAGTGGAGTTCGATGGCAAATCAACCTCCCACAGACAAGATATCGCCGAATAACCACCGAAAGCCGCGCTGGCCGAGGGTGACAATTGATTTCAGTAGTCCACGCCATCGCCGGTACATCTACATTCTGGTGATCGTATTGTTTGCATTGACGTCCGGTTTCGTTTTTGGAGGCTATAAAGCTTACGAATATACGGAAAGCTCAGAGTTCTGCGGGCAGATCTGCCACCCGATGTTTTCCCAGTTTGAACGCTTTGAAATCTCCGATCACGTCAACGTCAAGTGCGCTGAGTGCCATATCGGGCCAGGTGCGGATTTCTTCGTGAAATCGAAAATCGATGGCTTACGGCAAGTGTACGCAACGATCCGCCACACCTATACTCGTCCTATAAAGAGCCCGGTGCGTGATTTACGACCTGCTAGAGAGACATGTGAAACCTGTCATACCCCGACTTCCTACAAGGATAATATCGTTAAGTCGATCACTCATTATGATAATGATAAAAGTAATACACCAGTAAGGTCGACTTTGATATTAAAAATGGGCGGTTGGAAGGGTACAACAGGGATTGCACATGGCATCCACTGGCACATAACGAACAAGGTGTATTACATCGCTCCAGACGCACAACGCCAGATTATGAGTTGGGTGGGCGTTGAACAACCAGACGGGACGATGAAGGAGTACTACGCCCGGGATATGCTGACCATGGGCAGCACCTCGTATGTGGATCGCGCCCGCGAAAGAGGGGAAATGCGTTTGTTAGATTGTATTGACTGTCACAATCGAGCTGCCCATCTGATTCCGCCACCAAACGAAATTGTTGATGAAGCTATCCAGGATGGCATCCTCTCAGCAGAACTGCCATTTATTCGGGCAAAGGGAATCGAAGTCCTATCACAGTCTTACAATAGCACTGCGGAAGCTGATATCGCCATTGATGAATTAGCCGACTTTTACCGTATCGGTTTCCCTGGAGTTTATGAAACGCGGGAACTTGAGGTCCTATTAGCTATTGCGGAGCTAAAGCGCATTTATCGCAGTACGAATTTCCCGGAGATGAACCTAAATTGGGCGAGCAACCCAAACAATGAAACCCATACTCCAGATCCGGGATGCTTCAGGTGCCACGACGGGAGACACATCCGCCTTGATGATCTGGGTAACGAGATCGGAGAAATCAGCGTCAAGTGCAACTTGTGCCATTCCGTACCGATTATCGGACGTGGGCAGGACATTTTAGTTGAAGCCCCTGTGATTGTTGGGGAAGTACCCGAGACACATGTTGATTTTCGCTGGACCATCGAGCACCGCGACATCAACGAGGCTGAAAAGCTAGAGTGTTATGTGTGTCATGGGCAGGGTTTCTGCAATAACGGGGTCTGCCATACATTAGACCACCCGGCCAATATGCTCTACTCGCATGCAGAGATCTATCGGGCAGCAGGAGACCCACAAGTGTGTTATCCCTGTCACCAGAATATCACCTGCACCAAATGCCATCCTGGTGGCGTTGTTGACAATCCGTAGCTGGTTTGTTTCGGCTCGCTGGTCATGTGAATTTTATGAAACTCGCTTTATTAAAGGACTCACATCAAATTACGCGTGCAATTTGGGTGGTTTTCGCTCTTATCCTCATTGTGTTGATCGTTTTCGCGGGCTATTATTACTGGGATCGTTATACATACGGGGAAGACCGAACCCCATTGGAAATCGGCATTCTAAACTTGGAAGAACAGGTGCGTGCTGATCCCGACTCGCTCGAGACGCGGTTGGCATTGGCCGACGGGTATTTTAGAGAGCAGCAGTACCCACAGGCGATTGATCAAGCCCAGCAGGTTCTAAATGTTTATCCGGGTAGTGAACGCGCCCAATTTATCCTTGGAATGGCCTATATATTCAATGGAAATGCAGGTGCAGGGGTAGAGGCTTTAGAACAATTCGTTGCTGAACGCCGAAATTCCAGTATGGCAAAGAGCGATAGGATACTCCAAGCGAGCTTGTACTATATTGGAGAAGGGTATTTGTCTCTAGGTCGACATGATGACGCCGTTAGTGCCCTCATCGAGGCCATAGACATTACCCCAACCGATGCCGATGCTCTTTACCAGCTGGGCAATGCCTATCAGGGTGTGAGTAAATGCGACTTAGCGATCGGAAGTTATACACGTGCAGTCAGTTTTGTCCCCGACTTTATTGAGGCGTACGAAGGATTAGAACAGTGTTATAAGAAGTTGGATATGGCTGGTCATGTGCTATATGCAGATGGCATGGCCGCCTACTCATCGAAAGAATATACAAATGCACTCAATGATTTGGAGCAGGCCACCCAGATGCTGCCTAATTTTGGGCCAGCGTTCGTCGGTTTAGGATTGGTGCAAGAGCAACTTGGTGATTTGAACGCTGCAAAAGCCACCTTAGAGCATGCTTTAACCCTAGACCCCGATAGTTTTTTAGCTGGCAACTCGCTGCAGCGGATCCAATTGGTACTTACTAATCAATAAACATGATTTGCATTCGAAATCCGGGAAAATAGTAATAATAATGCCAGAAGAACCGCTCAACGCCGACAAGAATAATCAGCCAGGAAGCGATGTATCGTTCTCTGATTCGGCTTCGGATTCGGCAGGCATGATCCCTGAAGAGAACGGAACGGGCTCAGAAAGCAGGGACAATGAATTGAAGCGCCAACGCTGGAAAATAATTCTCCTTGGCATTTTGATCATTATATTGATTAGTTTGTGCGGGTTTCTATATTACTACTTCTCCCAACCCGCTCCACTCCCAGAGCTGCTGTCGATTCCCATAGATCTGAATTACCCACCTCATTACTTGTTCTCGATCTATGAAGTGGATCGACCAGTTGGTGTAGCGATCTCTCCTGATGGCGAGCGGTTGTATGTGGCCGAAACAGGTGGTGAGCGACTTATTAAGATGTTTGATAGTGATGGTGGCGCATTAGGCGCATTCGCCCCTCCCGGGACAACGATCCCCGAACGTTCGCCGGTTTACCTGGCGGTAGCCGAAGATGGACGCGTCCTTGTCAGTGATCGAGCGCAGCATGGGATATTTGTTTACGATGCTGATGGAAACTACCTTGACACATTGCTCATGAGCGATCTCACATTAAGTGAATATCTAAGCGAGCAGCTTGATGATTTTTCTTCGGCAGCAGAATTTATCTACAATGTCTCGCAGGGGGAGATCATTTACTCCCCGCCAAACGGAGGAGATGAAACCCTGTTGCCGCCTATAGACAGCGGTTGGGCTCCTTTGGGTGTCCGTTTGGATCAACAAGGGCGTATGCTGGTAACAGATGTCGCCCAAGAACAAAACGTTGTGTATGTCTACGGTCAAGAAGCTGTCGCAGCGAATGAGTGGACAGATTTTCCAGCTCCTGAAATGGAATTTGGCGAGGAGGGTACAGAGAATGGGCAATTTTCATTTCCAAACAATGCGGTGGTCGATTCGCGCGAGAGATTCTATGTGGTAGATGGCAACAACAGCCGGATATCCGTCTGGGATCCTGAAGGCGAGTTTCTATTCAACTTCGGACTTGGCGTCGGTTCTGGGGCATTGAACCTGCCGCGCGGCGCAGCGATTGATGGGAAAGATCGCTTGTATGTAACCGACGCGGTTGGACAGTCAGTGAAAGTCTATGATGTCTCGGGGGAAGAAGTAACTTTTCTGTTTGGTTTTGGGGATTACGGCATTGGTAATGGTTTGTTTAATTATCCCAATGATATCGTGCTCAGCTCGGATGGACGGATATATGTTGCGGATCGCGAGAACGATCGTGTGCAAATCTGGTTGTACTGAGCACTCGACAGTATATTAGAAAACCGAAATTGAGTATAAAAATGCTTCTGATGTACTATATAATATTTGAAATTATCCTACGTCAAGAAAATGGATAGGGTGTTTGGGAGGGTGTTGATGAAACGTTTAGCTGTTTTCCTATCAGTTATAGTTATTATGCTTGCGGTTTTTCCGCAGATCGTATTAGCCGGGCCTGGTCCGCATGGTGGGGGTTATACGGCTACCACAGATGCCTGTGCAGGATGTCATCGCGCCCATACTGCTACGCAGGGAAATCTGCTGACTTCCAGCACCGAAGCGCTTTGCCTTACTTGCCATGGTAGCACGGCTGCTGGTGCACAAACCAATGTCACAGATGGGGTGTATGGACAGTACCGCAATTCGAGCGGTGTCTATGTGAACAAAGACGCAACCGAAGCAGAAGGTACGGTCGGTGCTCCCTTGCTCGGGGGTGGGTTCGAGTATTATCAGCTGCAAGGGCAGTCAGGATTTTCAGCCGTCACATCGTACCACGATGTCAGCGGCACTGAAGTATCCGTTTGGGGTTTGGGATCTGCGAACACAGGGCAAACTGCCGCCATGGCTAGCGGATTGACATGCGGGACGTGCCATGACCCACATGGCAGCACCAACTACCGCATCCTTCGTTTGACGGTTAATGGACATACCCTCCCCGCCGTCGATTCGGGGGAAGATGGTACATGGAACTACACTGCGGAGAATTGGGGCAGCGGCATGAGCGCTTTCTGCGCCGCGTGCCATGAGAATTATGGCGAAGGTGGACCAATCAATACGGGCGGCGTAGTTCACTTTCGGCACGATATTGATATGAATTTCAGCACAGGCGAGAACGTTAACCCGGAAACAGTCGGCTTCGAGGGTTATTACCTGCCATTAGCCCACACCGGGCAGGGAGATATTGTGGTGTGTACAACCTGCCACCTGCCGCACGGATCCTCTGCAGCGCAAGGTGAAAATTCAGCTGCTGCCAATGTCACCGGTGACAGCTCTCTCTTGCGGCTCGACAACCGCGGTGTTTGTGAGGTGTGCCACCAGAAATAGGAGCGATGTGCAGCACTCCTGGGGACGGATGTCTTCCCGGAGGTTGCCATAATCTCCGCTGGAAGCCCCTGTGGCTGCTGCATCGACATCTCCAAAATCTAAATGTTAACTAAGACTCTATCGGATACATATTTGAGGCGGTAGTGTTCCGGGCATTAGCTGACCTGATTAAAAAATATATTTGCAGGAATCCAGGCGAGTGGTGTAGGAGAGCCACTCGTATTGGTTTAGGTTTGCTGGTAGCTTTATTGGTGTTGTCATTTGGTTGGGCCTTTGATGTGCAGGTGGTCGCATCTTCCTTGCCTAATCTGATCCGCCCATTTTCTTTGCAAGGCGACTATAGCGCACTGCAGCTAGCCGGAACTGCTAGAAGTACGGCAGGTACTCTTCAATCGACAGAGACACCTGCTGAAGGTGCTACCGAAACAGCCGCACCATCGGCTGCTGTCGAAAACCCAACGCTCACAAACACCCCGGAACAGCTCATAACGCTTCCACCGCGGACACCTGGTGGGACGATCACGCCACTAGTCACTCCCACCATACCAAAACCGATCCCCACTCTCACGCCAAACCCCGTCTATACTGGCACCATCACACCTACTCCCCCAATTAAACCCACTCCTGCAGCTACTTGGCCGCCTATTACCATCGATGGACCATACGTTCAGGATGAAGTGATCGTGAAATTTAAAACCAGGCTGCGCAACATCCATCGTAGTGATGTTTTCGATGTCCTGGATGTAATAACCCGTGAAGAGATACCCGAATTGGGAGTTTGGGTGTTATCGATCCCTGAAGGAAGCGTGCCGGCTGCGATCAGTTATCTCTCAAGGAGCCCGCATGTTGAATTCGCGGAGCCCAATTACATTGCGCATGCTTACGCGATTCCGGGAGACCCTGAATGGGGACAGCAATCGTATCTGCACAACATACAGCTCCCACAAGCCTGGGATCTGTCCACCAGTTCACCAGAGACCATCATCGCGATTATCGATACCGGAGTCGATACCAGCCACCCGGATATCAAGCAAAAGGTTTGGTTTAACCCCGGAGAGATGGGGGAAGATGCTGCTCATGAAGATAAACGGGACAACGGGGTTGACGATGATGCCAATGGATATATTGATGACTGGCAGGGCTGGAATGCGTTATCAAATACCGGTCAAGTAATGGATGTCAACGGCCATGGTACCCATATCGCAGGAATTGCTGGGGCGAATACCAATAATGGTAAAGGCATCGCCGGTGTGGCTTGGCAAGCACGCCTGATGCCTGTTAAGACGTTAGCTGATGACGGAAAAGGGAGTTATGCTCATATCTCCAAAGCGATAGTCTACGCTGTCCAGCAAGGTGCGCGGATCATCAATCTCAGCCTTGGCGGCAGCCAGTATGGACGACTGCTGAATTTGGCGGTGAACTACGCCTATGCGAACGACGTGAGTGTCATCGCTGCTGCTGGAGATACGAGTGATAGCAAAGAGAATTTCCCCGCGGCATTCAGGAATGCTATCGCTGTAGGTGCCACAGACAACAATGATGAAGTGGCTTCTTTTTCGACCGTTGGTGAAATGGTCGATTTGTATGCGCCGGGGGGGCAAATCCATTCGACTATTCCCGGGGATGAATACAAAAAATATTCCGGCACTTCCATGGCCGCTGCTCATGTTTCGGGCGTGGCAGCTTTGCTGGCGAGCCGCCCAGAGTATGATTCTGCCGAACTTATATACCGAGCATTGCTGACCACAGCGAAAGCGATTACGGATGATCCTTACGGTCCCCGTTTGGTTCAGGCTTATGGGGCATTGCTGTTCATGAATTTGGGAACACCGACACCTACGCCGACACCAACCGAACCACCAGGTAGACCGTTAGCAGTATACCCATTAGCGCCAACCGCGGATCTCCCACCGGGTGGACCCACCAGCACGCCAATCTACTTAGACCCCCATGTTAATTATATGGCAACCACAGATAGCTGTGCAGGATGCCATCGCGGGCATAGCGCGGCCGGAATCGAACTGCGCAGTCACTGGCCTGAAGAGCGGGTATGTTTCGATTGCCACACGGCTGGTGGGGTCGGTACAAATGTCGAAACGGCTTTCACTGCTTATACCAATACAGGGACAGCGTATTACTCGCATGATATATATCAAACTATTGGCACACATCGTTCCTGGGAAATGGAGGGAGATCAATTTGGGGGAATTAACCGGCATATTGAATGCGAAGATTGCCATGAACCACATGAAGCTACACGTGGTTACACCACACCCCCACGTCTGCAGTATGAGATGAAGGCGGCTTCAGGCGTAGACCCAGTGTGGACTGTTGCTGGAGCGCCCACCGATTTTGAGTGGATGAATTCCGCGGAGCGAGAATTCCAAATATGTTTTAAGTGTCATTCGAGCTACACTATCCTTACTGAATATCGCCCAGATGGCTGGAATGGTACCACCAGCGTGGCAAATGGTTTGTATAAGTTAGACAATACGGATGGAAGACAAAGTCCCGATTACCGTGACCTGGCGATCGAGTTTAATCCCAACAACGCCAGTTTCCACCCGGTTATTACCCAGGGGCGCAATCTCGCGATTCCAGCCGGGAGCTTCGTCAATGGTTGGACGGTGTCCAGCCTGGTTTACTGCAGTGATTGTCATGCTAATGCGAATGCCTCAACGCAGGGAGATGGCCCACATGGCTCTCCGCTCCTGCACCTACTGGATGGCAGCCAAAACTATACTACAGTGGATAATGACGTTGCCCCCTCAAGTGGCGAGATATGTTTCAAATGTCATGATTACGCCACATATGCAGGAGAAGGTCCTGCTAGCAACACTCTCTTCCGGGACGAAGGCGATAATTTGCACACCACACACACGAACGGAGAATCTACACCCTGTTATATTTGCCACGATACGCACGGCAGTGAACAGCTGCATTTAATTAATTTTGATACTTCCGTTGTAAGGATCAGCGGCGTCAACCGTGATAGTAAAAACGCCTGGGAATACGACGGAACTTCGGGCACCTGCTTCCTCGCGTGTCACCAGCAAGGCCACGGGTATGGTAAAAGCTATACACCATAGCAGCGGGTCAAGCACCAATTAGGGGGATTTATTAATTCACCCGATTGAAGAATAATTGCTCCATAAGGACAAGCACGCCTGCTATAATGGGGAAATCCAAGAGCAG
>Ga0209013_10006380_pt1 | contig 10016 bp, 9 predicted proteins | sample Cruoilmetagenom2_FD_187291 | JGI IMG/M metagenome (GOLD analysis project Ga0209013, IMG submission 187291) | Oil polluted marine microbial communities from Coal Oil Point, Santa Barbara, California, USA - Sample 2 (SPAdes) (version 2) | ecosystem: Environmental > Aquatic > Marine > Oil seeps ...
CGACCTGTTCCGGCGGCGTCGACGGCGCCGCGCAGATCATCAACGAGGCAGGCCTGACCCACATCTCGGGCTCGGCCACCTCGCCCCCCCTGACGTTCCCTGACCGCGAGGACCGCTTCGATGGCTTCCTGCGCACGGCCTGGAGCGACGCTGTCCAGGGCAAGCTCGTGGCCGAGTTCGTGTTCAACGAGTTGGGCCTGACCAAGGCCGCGACTATCCACGACGGCTCCATCTACGCGGAGTCGCTGGTCGGCGTCTTCGGCGATGAGTTCGAGGCTCTTGGTGGCGAGATCACCCTGGCCACGGCCGTCAACGACGGCCAGACGGACATGATCCAGGCGCTGACCAACGTGGAAGCGAGCGGGCCTGAGCTCCTCTACTTCCCCATCTTCACCGATGAGGGTGGCTTCATCGTCGACCAGGCTTCCGACGTGGCCGGCCTTGAGGACGTGGTCCTCTTCGGCAGCGACGGCCTGTTCTCGCTGGCGTTCATCGAGGCTGCGGGCCCGACCGTGGAGGGCATGTATCTGTCGGCCTCCAACTTCGATCTGCTCGCGGATACCTACCCGGCGATGCTCGAGCGCTACCTCGAGGTCGGTAACGTCGATCAGCCGCTGGCGCCGTTCCATGCGCACAGCTACGATGCCGCCACCATCATCTTCAACGCGGTCGAGGAAGTCGGCGTGGCCAACGACGACGGCTCGATCAGCATCGACCTTGGTGAGCTGCGATCGGCCATCTACGCCACCACGGATTACGAGGGTGTGACGGGCACGCTCTCGTGCACCGAGAGCGGCGACTGTGGCGCGGCCATCATCGGCGTGTACCAGGTCGGCCCCGAGACCGTCGAGGACGGTGTCTTCCCGCCGCAACTCGTCTGGCCTACTGAGTAAGGACGGACGTCCGTATCCACTGGACCGGAATGTCGAGCCGGGCGTAGTAGCGCCCGGCTCGACCGTGTTCCCTGCCCCACCGACTGTGAGCGACCGCCCGAGCACCGATGAAGACGACCCTCAGGCCTCGTAGAAGCCCCAGCAGGACCGAGACAGCCTTCGAGGCCGCCGTCAGCGCATTCCTGTGGGCGTTCCGCATCCTGCTCGTGCTGCTCGTGGTCGTCGGTTCGATCCTGACGATCAGCAGCGGCAAGTTCTCGGTCGAAACCTGGGTGGACCTCATCGTCAACGGCGCCGTCCAGGGCGGCATCTACGCCCTCATCGCCCTCGGCTACACGATGGTCTACGGGATCATGAAGATGATCAACTTCGCCCACGGCGAGATCTTCATGATCGGCATCTTCGCCGGCTACTTCACGGCCGTGTTCCTCGACGAGGCCGGCTTCCTCAATGCCAATCCGCTGACGTCGATCATCTCGTTCCTACTGATGATGCTCATCGCCGCGACCGCCTCCACGCTGGTAGCCCTGGCGGTGGAGCGCGTGGCCTACCGGCCCTTGCGCAACTCGCCCAGGCTGGTGCTGCTCATCAGCGCCATCGGTGCCTCCTTCTTCCTGCAATACACCATCGCCGGCCTGTTCGGCTCGGGCGTCTACCGCTATCCCACCATCGACATCCTCGAGGAGGACGTGGCCCTGCCGCTGCTGTCGGCACTGGGTCTGAAATGGATCGAGGTCGTGGTCATCGTGGCAGCGCTGTTGATGATGGCCTTGCTGTACCTCTTCGTGATGCGCTCCAGGATCGGCACGGCCATCCGGGCCGTCTCCGAGGACAAGCAGACCGCCGCCCTCATGGGCATCGACGTCAATCGCGCCATCGTCACGACCTTCGCCGTGGGCGCCGCCATGGCCGGCGCGGCAGGCGTCCTCTACGGCACGCTGTGGGGCATCTTCTTCTTCTACAGCGGCTTCATCCCCGGCATCAAGGCCTTCACCGCGGCTGTCCTTGGCGGCATCGGCAACATCCCAGGCGCGATGGTGGGCGGCTTCGTCCTGGGCGAAGCCGAAGCCATCGGCTCGCTGCTGATCTTCGACGGCCTGGGCGTGCCGGCGCCCGGTCAACTCAAGGATGTCATCGCCTTCACCATCCTGGTGATGGTGCTGGTGTTCCGGCCCCAGGGCATCCTGGGTGAACGGCTCTCGAGGTCGCGCGCATGAGCGCCGGACCGACCACCACCACGGCCAGCGGCACCCTGCAACGAGATCTCTCGGCCTGGAAGCAGGTCTTCATCGTCGGCCTGCTCTTCGGTGGCGCGGCTCTGTACGTGACGCTGGTGGGCATCGTGGGCACGCTCGCGGAACGGGCCGTCATCGACGATGTCGTCACGGTGGGCGAGTTGGTGCTGCTGCTCTCGGCCATCGGTGCCGGCTACGTCGGTGCCCTGAGGGCGCCAGCGGGTGCCGTCAACAAGATCATCGGCTCGGCCATAGCAGGGCTCATGTCGGGGGCCGTGCTCTCGCTGCTCATCCTCATCGGGCCGGCGCTCGACCTCGGTGAATACCTGCCCAATGCCTCGCGCGACCTGTACGACCTCATCTCCGGAGCCGAGATCCTGGGCGTCAAGAACACCGCGGAGATGTGGAATGGCGAGGCCTTCCCTCACACGTTCTGGTTCCCGGCGGTGATCGGGACGAGTCTCGGCGCACTCGGTGGCCTGCTGTCGCTGCTACCGCGCGTGGCACGCAACCTCATCCTCCTCGGCGTCGGGACGCTCACGATCACGGGGCTTTTCGCCGGAATCATGCGCTCCCCGATGCTGCAGCACGAACTGACGTCGAACGCGGCGCGCGAGCTGTTCGCCTCCAACGGACTGCGCATGCCCGGCGTCTTCCTCGTCCTGGGCGTGGTCCTGCTCGTGTATCTGGTCTGGGTGCTGATCGAGCCGAAGCGGCGCTACGACGAGCTGCCCAAGGAGACCAAGGAGCATCCGGCCGTGGTCATCCCGGCGGGGGCCATCGCGCTGCTCTTCGTGCTAATGCTGCCGCTGGGCTTCACCGGCTTCATCCCGTCGGTCATCGCCCTCGTGGCCCTGTATGCGCTGATGGGCCTGGGCCTGAACATCACGCTCGGGCTGGCCGGTCTGCTGGATCTCGGGTTCGTGGCCTTCTTCGCGGTCGGGGCCTACACGGTCGCGCTCCTGAGCGGGACGAGCGACGTCAGCATCGCGGCACTGCCGTTCTTCGTGACCATCCCCATCGCCACCCTCGCGGCTATGGGCTTCGGCCTGCTGCTGGGCCTGCCCATCCTGGGCATCCGCGGTGACTACCTGGCCATCGTCACGCTGGGCTTCGGAGAGATCATCGCCATCCTGGCCAGGTCGGACCTGCTCAAGCCGCTCATCGGTGGTCCGGCAGGCATCACGGGCATCCCCAAGCCACTGGCCTCGATCGGCATCGAGGTCGGCGCCGGCAGCTGGCTGTCGGGACCCAACCAGATCTACTACGTTTCGCTCATCTCGATGGCCGTCATCGCCTTCATCGCGGTCAGGCTGCGCGACTCGCGCCTGGGCCGCGCCTGGATCGCCATCCGCGAGGACGAGGATGTGGCCGAGGCGCTGGGCATCAACCTGGTCCAGACCAAGTCCCTGGCCTACATGCTGGGCGCGGCCTTCGCGGGCCTCGGTGGCGCCGTCTTCGCCATGCTCTTTGGCTCCGTCCAGCCCAGCTCCATCAACATCAACGTGTCGATCCTCATCGTCGTCATCATCATCATCGGCGGCATGGGCAGCATCCCCGGCGTGGTGCTGGGAGCCATCGTCGTCATCGGCCTGCCTGAGCTCTTCCGCGAGATCGCGCCCGAGTACCGTTTCCTGCTCTACGGCATCGCCCTCATCCTGGTGGTGCGCTGGCGGCCGGAAGGACTGATGCCGTCCAGGGTGGGGCGCCAGGAGATGCACGCGGGCGACACACCGACCGAAGGCGAGGGTCCGGCGCCACCGGACCGGCCCGACGCCGAGTCGGCCTCGGCCTCGAGCGCGAGCGGGGGAGCGTAGTCATGGCCCTGCTCGAGACCCGCAACGCGACCAAGCGATTCGGCGGCCTGACCGCGGTCAACGACCTCAGCTTCGATCTGGAGGAAGGTGCGATCGTCAGCGTCATCGGCCCCAACGGCGCGGGCAAGACGACGTTCTTCAACTGCATCGCCGGCTTCTACCAGATCGACGAGGGCAGCATCACCCTCGACGGCGTCGAGCTCCACGCGCTGCGCCCGGACAAGATCGCGCGACTCGGCCTGTCGCGGACATACCAGAACATCCGCCTCTTCGGCGGCATGACCGCGACCGAGAACGTGCTCGTGGGCCAGCATCAGCACCTGGCCGCCAACTGGATGCAGGCCGTCCTGCACACGCCCTCGCAGCAGAAGGAGGAGGCCGAGGCGCTCGAGGAGGCCCATCGCCTGCTGGACTACGTCGGTCTCGAGGGTCGCCATGACCTGCTGGCGCAGAACCTTCCCTACGGCGACCAGCGGCGCCTGGAGGTCGGTCGTGCCCTGGGCACCAGCCCCAAGATCCTGCTCCTGGATGAGCCTACGGCCGGCATGAACCCGGCCGAGACCCACGAGATGACCGGGTTCATCCGCCAGCTGCGGGACGACCTGGGCATCACCATCCTGCTCATCGAGCATGAGATGCGCGTGGTCATGGACATCAGCGAGCGCATCACAGTGCTCGACTACGGCGAGCGTATCGCCGAGGGTACGACGGCCCAGATCCAGCGCAACAAGCGCGTCATCGAGGCCTACCTGGGCAAGGCCGCCTCGGAAGCGGTGATCGGCGAGTACGAGCCCGACGAGGACGAGGCGGACCAGCTGGCTGCCGCCGAGGAGGCGGGCGCCCACGCGCCGAAGCCTGGCCTGGCACCAGCCGGGGACGAGACCGGCGAGTTGGCGGAGAAGGACTGACGATGGCCCTGCTTGAGATCAAGGACCTGCACACCTACTACGGCAAGATCCACGCCTTGCGTGGCGTGTCGCTGACCGTCGCTGAGAACGAGATCGTCACGCTCATCGGCGCCAACGGCGCCGGCAAGACGACGACGCTGAACACCGTCAGCGGCTTGCTGGTGCCCAAGGAGGGCTCGGTCCACTTCGATGGCGAGGACATCACCCACGTGCCGCCACATGACGTGGTCACGCGCGGTGTCGTGCAGGTCCCGGAGGGTCGGCGCATCTTCGCCCAGTTGACCGTGGAGGAGAACCTGCACATGGGCGCCTACACCATCGATGACGCGGCGCTGGTGCAGGAGGGCGTCGACAACGCCTACCAGATGTTCCCGCGACTCAAGGAGCGCCGCACGCAGGTCGCCGGCACCCTCAGCGGCGGCGAGCAGCAGATGCTGGCCATGGGCCGGGCCCTGATGACCAAGCCTCGCATCCTGCTGTTGGACGAGCCCTCCATGGGTCTGGCACCGAACCTGGTCGAGCACATCTTCGAGACCATCGTGCGTATCCACGACGAGGGTGCCGCCATCCTGCTGGTGGAGCAGAACGCGGCCACCGCGCTGACCATCGCCAGCCGCGGCTACGTGCTACAGACGGGCCAGATCATCATGGCCGACACAGCCGAGGGCCTGGCTGCCGACGAGGACGTGAAGCGCGCCTACCTGGGCGAGATCTAGCCACTCCTCGGGGCGCGGGACCGCCCGCGACGGCCGGCCCCAAGCAGCCGGCCCTTCGTTCTTGCCGCGTGGCGGTTGATCTCGACCAGCGGGCCACCCATCTTGCGGATCGTTGCCGCCTGGCGGGCAGGATCGTCACCGCTGACCGAGCCGCGGCAAGAACCCGTAGATCCGGTGCCAACCAAGTCGAAATCAACCGCCTGGCGGCAAAGGCCGTTGGCTTGGCTGAACGCGCGAGCGGGTTGGCGGCAACCGCCTGCGAGAGGCGAGCGATGTGACGCAACATCCGGAGGCAGGAAGGACTATCCGCCACCGCCGTGGCCGTGGAGACTGCTGCCGTAGGCGTTGCCGGCCGGATCCAGCGGTGACGGCGGTTCAGCGTCGTCCGCGGTCGGTGCCTTGGCGCCCTCGCTGAGGAAGCGGCGCAGGAACTGCTTGGTAGGCTCCTGCTTCGGATCATCGAGCACCTGCTCCGGCGGCCCCTCCTCCACCACCAGGCCGCCCTCCAGATAGAGCACGCGGTCGGCCGCCTCCCGCGCGAAGGCCATCTCGTGAGAGACCACGATCATGGTCGAGCCCTCGTGGGCGAGCTGCTCCATGACCACGATGACCTCGCCGATGAGCTCGGGGTCGAGTGCGCTGGTGGGCTCGTCGAAGAGCAGCACCTCGGGCTCCATGCATAGCGCCCGCGCGATGGCGGCGCGCTGTTTCTGGCCGCCGGACATGCGTGCCGGGTACTCGTCGCGCTTCTCGAGCAACTGGACCTTGTCGAGGTACTTTTCCGCGGTCACGACCGCCTCGTCCTTGTTGACGCCCTTGACGTGCACCGGCGCCTCGATGCAGTTCTGGAGCACGGTCATGTGTGGGAAGAGGTTGAAATCCTGGAAGAGCATGCCTGTCTGCTGGCGCAGCTGGCGGATGTCCGGCTTGCGCCCGCGGCCGGCCACCCGCAGCGGATCGGCCTCGACCTTGAGGTCGCCCATCTCCACGCTGCCGACGGTCGGCTCCTCGAGGAAGTTGAGGCAGCGCAGGAAGGTCGTCTTGCCGGAGCCTGAGCGGCCGATGAGCATGACCGTCTCATGCTTGCGTACGGCGAGGCTGACCCCGTGCAGCACATGGTTCGTGCCGAAATACTTCTCGATGTCGGTCGCCTTCATGACGACGTCGCCAAGTGCCACCATCAGCGATCACTCCTGGCCATGCGCTGCTCCAGCCGCTCCTGGAACAGCGAGAAGATGGATGTCAGGATCCAGTACATCGCAGCCGCGAGCAACAGCGTCTCGAGCGACCGGAAGTTGGCGGAGCCGACGCGTTGCGCCCGCCACAGCAGCTCCTGGACGCCGATGACCGAGACCAGCGCGGAGTCCTTGATCATGGCGATGAACTCGTTGCCGATGGCCGGTGTGACGATGCGGATGGCCTGCGGCAGGACGATGCGCCACATGATGCGACGGTCGCTCATGCCCAGGGCTGCGCCGGCCTCACGCTGACCGTGGGGCACGGCCTCGATGCCGGCGCGGAAGATCTCGGTCAGGTAGGCGCCGTAGTTGAAGGCGAGGGCGAAGACGCCCAGCGCCAGCAAGGGAATCTCATTGACGGCCGGAACGAGTCGCGGCAGCGCGAGGACGATGAAGATGATCTGGACCAGCAACGGCGTGCCACGGACGAGCGATACGTACAGCGTGGCGAGGGCGTAGACGGGCGCCGCGACCGAGATGCGACCGACGGCGCCGAGCACGGCCAGCGGGATGGCCAGCGCGATCGACGAGATGGCGATGAAGACGGTGAGGGGGACCGCGCCGAGGATGAACGGCGCCCACTCGGCCAGGAACTCGACATCGAACGATCCCGCCGCGATGAACGACAGCGCGAGACCGCCGATGATGACGACCCACGTGGCCACGAAGAGGGCCCGGAAACGCACGCGCCGGCGCACATCGGCGCCGGCGATGGCGTCGACGATGGCGTCGGGGGGAGCGCCGGGAGGGGTGCCCTGGTCGCCGTTGCGACTGTCAGCAAGTCCGGTCATCGCGGTCCCATCGTGCGCCGAGGGGAGCGCCAAGCGCTCCCCTCAGGGGTGAGTGGGGGAACGGAGCTACTCCGCTGTCTCCTGGTCGTCGACCTGCTGGGTGAGGTCCTCGCCGTACCACTTCATGCTCAGCTCGCTGAGCGTGCCGTCGGCGTGCATCTCACCGATGATGGCGTCCACTGCCTCCACGAGCGAGTCGTTGTCCTCGACGCCCTTGTCGAACGCGGCTGCGAGCGGCTCGTAGAAGACGGGCTCACCCAGGGCCACCACGGGCAGGCCGTCGGCGATGGCGTCCTGCACGGTGACTGACGATGTCAGCCAGCCATCGAAGTCCTTGCGGCCGGCACCCCAGATCTGCGCGCACTCGCGGTCGGTCGGGAGCGTCGTCGCCACAGAACCCTCTGGCGGCACCGTCTCGGGGCTCTCGGTGCCGAAGTCGAGCGTGCCACCCATCCAGTCGAGATAGGTCGTGGCGGCGCCCATGCAGATGGTCGCGCCAGCAAGGTCGTCGATGGACTCGTAGCCGAGGTCGGCGTGGGCTGCGATCTGGGCCGGTGTGAAGTAGTAGGGCTGCGTGAAGTCGAGCACTTCCTGGCGCGGGCTGGTGATGGTCATGGAACCCACGCTGAAGTCCCAGCGATTGCCCCAGCTGCCGGCCGTGACGAGCTCCCATGCCGGCTCCGCGAATTCGATCTCCACTCCGAGTCGGCTGGCGATTTCGCTGCCGACGTCGATGTCGAAGCCCTGGTAGTTGCCATCGGGAGTTAGCTCCGACTGCGGCGGGTAGAGCCCGTCGGTCGACATGCGGATGACGCCGGCGTCCTGGATGCGCTGCAGATAGTCGGCATCCTGAGCTACGGCGGGAGCCGCGAAGGCCAGCGCCAGCAGCGCCGATGCTGATACGACGATGGCTCGCTTGCTGCTTGTGCCCATAGAGATCGATCCTCCTCATGTTCTTGGGTTGGACCGGTATACCACGTAGGGCAAGCACGCGGAGCACGATGCTGCGGTTCGCGCCCCGAATAGAACGCTGACGCAACGTGCCCGGATGACACCCGCCGTACACTTGCAGCATGGACGTTGAGAGGTGGTTGACGGCTGAGCTGGCGTCCTTCGCCTGCGCGGCTTGCGGACAGGCCTACGGCCGGGGACACATCCACCTCATCGCGCAACGCGAGGAGCTGTTCTTCGTCGACCTGTCGTGTGACCACTGCGGATCACAGGCCGTGGCCATCGTGACCATCCAGATCGATGGCGAGACGGCCACGCTCGACGGTGGCGAGTTGGTCCGGGCCCACGAGGCAGACCCCGATGCCGCTCCGGACGGGCCCGCCATCAGCGCCGACGATGTACTCGACGCCCACTCGCTGCTGGATGGCTTCGAGGGAGACGTGCACCAGCTCATGGCACGCTTCGACGGGGAGGCGCGTTGACCGAGTCTCCCCGCTTCGCCCACGCCAGCGAGGCCGAGCTGGCCCGCATCCTCGACTACTACAAGGTCGAGTGGCTGTACGAGCCCCACACCTTCCCCATCCGCTGGAACAGTGAGGGCATGGTGGTCGAATCGTTCGCGCCGGACTTCTACCTGGCCGACCTCGACCTGTACGTGGAGTTGACGACGCTCAAGCAGAGCCTGGTGCGCAAGAAGAACCGCAAGCTGCGGCATCTGCGCGAGCTCTATCCGATGATCCGCATCAAGTTGTTCTACGCACGCGACTTCAAGGCCCTGATGCTGAAGTACGGTCGCCTCGACGCGGCCGCCTCGCTCATCGGCATCGAGGGCCAACCGCCGCCCAAGCGGACCGCCGTGAGCACCGCCCCCAGCGGACCAGAGACCGACCAAGCCACCGACTGACATCCGAGTCACGTCAGCCATCAAGAGGAGGGGCAGAGCGCATGCCCGCATCAGCACTGGAGAAGGACGTCGCCGAGGTCCTGATCGACGAGGCTACCCTGCAGGCCAAGGTGGCCGAGCTGGGTGCCACGATCTCGGCTGACTACGCTGACCGTCGGGTCACGCTCGTGAGCGTGCTCAAGGGCGCCCTGCCTTTCATGGCCGACCTTATGCGGGCCATCACCATCCCGGTGCGCATCGACCTCATGGAGGTCTCCTCCTACGGCAGCGGCACCGAGTCCACCGGACGCGTACGCATCCTCAAGGACCTCTCCTCCTCGATCGAGGGCGAGCACGTGCTCATCGTCGAGGACATCATCGATACGGGCCTCACGCTCAACTATCTGACCCAGTACCTCGGCGGGAAGCAGCCGGACAGCCTCGGCATCTGCACGCTCCTCGACAAGCCGGCCCGCCGACTGGTGGAGATCGACCTCGACTACTGCGGCTTCGAGATCCCTGATCGCTTCGTCATCGGCTACGGCCTCGACTACGACGAGATCTACCGCAACCTGCCCTACATC
>Ga0209013_10006381_pt1 | contig 10015 bp, 9 predicted proteins | sample Cruoilmetagenom2_FD_187291 | JGI IMG/M metagenome (GOLD analysis project Ga0209013, IMG submission 187291) | Oil polluted marine microbial communities from Coal Oil Point, Santa Barbara, California, USA - Sample 2 (SPAdes) (version 2) | ecosystem: Environmental > Aquatic > Marine > Oil seeps ...
CTGACGAAGTCGTACCCGAGGAGTTTGAGACATCGATTGAAATCTTTACACGGGTTTTGGAAAAATATCTCATACCTACGGACAATATTGAAGGGTTGATAGCCGAGGTGCGCTCAGATGGGTACAAGATGTTCAGAAGTCTTCCCACAGAAACATCGTCAACTTCCGATTTAAAAATTCAGCTTCCCAATATCAAAATCAGCACACTATCGGTTCCAGAAAATTCAACTTTAGTGGGTAAAAGTTTAGCTAAAAGTCAACTAAGAAGGAAATTTGGAATCTTGGTTTTGGCGATACGCCGAAACTCGCAAATCATATCCAATCCGGATAGGAACACGCAGATTTGCGCCGAGGATGAACTTATTGTCCTGGGAGCGCCGGATAAGATATCGGAACTTGACAGATTAGTCCTTAATCCACAATAGAGCGGTATAAGTTAATGAATTTAGTTGCCAAGCCCCCGGGAAAGCAGTTCACCTTTTGAGTTAGATTTTTCATAAGATTAGTCCTAGTGAGTTGAAACAAATCCGTCTTTAAGAGATACGTTCATAAACTAAAAGGTAAGAAGTCGCCTTAGGGCTGAGTATCAATAATTCAATCACCTCGCTAGTCTTTTTACTCCGTTGATTATCTTAATAAAGACCGTTATTGTAACTGGTACATGTCCGGTTTAGGTTAAATCTGGATAAAGTAGATAGAAAACACTGAAGGTCCAGATTTAAGACCTTACCTCTTTTTAATTAAGGAAGGAATACTCATTGTGAAATTCAGTTTGAAGCAAGCCGCGGTGTGGATTGCGTTGTATGTGATTTTTGCAGCAGCTCCGATAGTCGTCGCATACTTAAGTCCTGTGCCCAATGCAAGGTCGTTCTGGGTGGAGTTTGCCGTAGGGTTGGGCTTTGTCGGTTTGGCCATTATGGGATTTCAGTTTGTACTTACAGGACGCTTCAAAAACATTGCCGCATCGCTTGGTCTGGATTCGATGTTGCAGTTTCACCGTCAGGCGGGACAGATAGCCTTTTTTTTTATTTTGGGTCATGTTTTTATTCTTATGCTTGCTAATCCCAACTATCTTGCCTTTCTTGATCCCCATGCCAATCTGCCTCGAGCTCTCGCGCTTTCAGCAGTTTTGGGGGCACTCGTACTAATATTAGTTACAACGGTCTGGCGACAATCTTTCGGTCTATCTTACGAGTGGTGGCGTGTTATTCACGGAGTTCTTGCATTATTTATTGTATTTATCGGTTTGGTTCACATTCTCCAGGTTGGGATCTACATATCCGTATGGTGGAAGCAAGCGTTTTGGTTAATCATGACGGTAGGAGCTTTATTTTTCCTAATTAATACCAGAATCATTAACCCGCTTAGAATATACAGAAGACCTTATAGAATCTCTCAAATACGCAAGGAACGTGGTGAAGCATGGACTTTATCACTTGAACCCGTTGGACATCACGGTATACGTTTCACACCCGGACAGTTCGCATGGCTCACACTCGACAAATCACCTTTTTCTCTGCGCCAGCATCCTTTTTCATTTTCATCTAGCGCTGAGAATAATGAGTGTGTTGAGTTCATGATTAAAGCACTTGGTGATTTTACCAAAACCGTGGGGGCAACGAAAATAGGCACTCGCGCATACATAGAAGGACCTTATGGTGCATTCACCCCTGATCCAGATCCTGCAGTTGGGTGTGTTTTCATCGTTGGAGGTGTCGGTATTACCCCCATAATGAGCATGCTTCGAACCTTCAGGGACAGAAGTGAATCACGCAATCTCTGTCTCATATATGGTACACCTTCACTTGAAACAACCCTATTCCTGGACGAGATTAGAGATTTGGAGCGAACCCTGAACCTAAAATTTGTTCATGTTTTGGAGAATCCACCAGTAGGCTGGAATGGTGAGCGCGGTTTGATAAGTAAGGATATTCTGAATCGTCATCTTTCTGAACACTATATCCGTGATAATGAGTATTTCGTTTGCGGTCCCGAGGCGATGATGGATATGGTCGAGCCCTATCTTAGGTGCCGAGGGATTCCACTCAAGTCTATGCTCTCCGAACGTTTTAAAATTGTTTAAGGGGAATCACAATGCTTCATATCTATATACGCAGAATTGCGATTGTAGTTGGGTTCTTATTAGTGATAATCGTTGCACTTTTAGCTTGGTCCCGCGTCGCATAGAAACGTTTACGAGATCTGGTGTTGCTTTGTTTTGCTCACATGTGTCTTAATATCACTTAGGAGAAATGAATGGGATTAAATAGAGATTTCATAGGCCGAGAGTATGGGCCAGAGATTCATTTAATTGATAAGTATAAAGTAATGGCCTATACATCAGCCATAGGTGCCCAGAATTTGAAATATATCAATAACAATGAACACAATGATATTGCTCCTCCCAGCTTTCCCGTTACATATGAGCTCCTGTTGATATATAAGTTGTTATCAGATCCTGAACTTCATGGCAGCGAAGAGCAGGTTAAGAGGAATATGCTAATGCTTGTCCATGGTGATCAGCACATGCAATTTTATAAACCGATCAAACCTGGTGATAAAATCACTTGCAGGGCAAGAATTACGGATATTGAGGATAAAGGGACCGGGGAGATTATTAAAATAAATATGCTCTCGACTTATGGCAACGGCACCAAAATGGTAGAGTCCGATTGGGGGCTGTTCATAAGAGGGGCAAGCAGCGGGCAAAGGCCTAACAAAGATAAAAGTGAACCCAGGGAAGTTTCAGAGCCTGGTCCGACTCTGTTTGAAAAAGTAATCAAAATTCCTATAGATATAACATACAGATACTCAAAAGCCTCAAATGATATGAATCCTATTCATCTGGATAATGAAGTCGCCAAGAGAGCGGGGCTAAGCGGTATTGTGGTTCATGGCTTATGCACTATGTCCATGGTAATGCAGGGAATCATAGAGGCGTATTTGGACAGTTATCCCTCAAATTTGCTATCCTTAGGTGTGCGTTTCTCTGCCCCTGTCTATCCGGGAGATGAATTGGTAGTCGAGGGCTGGGAAAACGGAAGTGAGGACTCTATAGATATGATTGGATTTGATGTAACTAGAAAAAGCGACGGCAAAAAAGTTATAAAAGACGGGAATGCCCAGGTAAGGGTATAAAATACTCGGATTTAAATCATATAGAGTTCTTTAGAACTTAAGCAGGGTTAAGCTGAAGCTCGACCTTTGACTCGCTGGGGCTTGGGTCTACTAACTTATCTAAAAGATTATCCAGGAGTTCAAGTACATCCGAAAGATTAGTTTTATCCTGTGCCGAAATAACGGGAGCATTGTAAACCCTTCCAAGTCTGGTAGAAACAGGCAGTGTCGCTTTGTCCAATTTATTAAAGACTATTTGCTGGGGTATGGATTCGTAACCTGTAGATTCAAGAATTTTTTCAACCGATTCTATGTGCTCCTCTACCATGGGGTCACTCGCGTCTGCAACATGAAGAAGAAGCGATGAACCTCCTAGCTCCTCTAATGTCGCTCTGAAAGCACTTACAAGCTCCTTGGGAAGCTCGCTGATAAATCCTACAGTGTCCGTTACAAGTATCTGTCTTCCGCTGGGGAGCCTCATTTTTCTCGTGGTCGGGCTTAATGTTGAGAAGAGTTTATTCTTTACAATAACACCGCTCTTGGTAAGGGCGTTAAAGAGTGTTGATTTGCCAACGTTTGTATAGCCGATAAATGTTACAGTTGGGATTCCCGTATCATATCTTTTTTTCCTCGTGTGCTCTCTTCGCTTGCTAAGATTGTCAATTTGCTTCTCTAGGAGATCGATCTGTTTTCTGAAAGTTCTTCTTTGCTCCTCGAGTTTCATTTCACCAGGACCCCTTGTCCCGATTCCGCCTCCTAGCTGTGAGAGGTCTACTCCCTGACCAACAAGGCGGGGTAGGTTGTATTTGAGCTGAGCAAGCTTGACCTGCAACTTTCCTTCGCTGGTAATTGCGTGTTTGGCGAATATCTCAAGTATCAGCTGGGTTCTGTCCTGCACCTCTAAATTTGTTTCATCCGATATGGCTTTAACCTGAGCCGGGCTGAGCTCTACATCAAAGATTATCTTCTCTGCCCCAACGTGCTTTGCCATTAGAATAACTTCATTAATTTTTCCTTTCCCAATAAGATATCTGGGGTCTATCTTCTTTCTGATCTGAATCGTTGTATCAAGCACCGCTTTATTTGCGGATATGGCCAGCGATTTAAGCTCTTTTATGGATTCTTCAGCTTCTGATCTATATGTTGTGGAAAATCCTACCAGCAGCACTCCCTCTTTATCACGTTCCCCTCCGTGCTCATAGTAGCTTCTTTGAAGTTCGTTTTCTATATCGTCTATAAGCTCGTCACAGTTGTGTTTGACTTGTCCCAAGTCATGGCAAGTTTCTATCTCCCATTTCTTCTCTTGCGGGTTAGGGGGGAGAATATATGCGAGCTGGAATTTCCCCGGCGTTCCTTGTTCTCTAATTTCCAAAAGACCGATCATGTCCAATCTTTCGTTAAGAAGTGTTACTAAATCCGGCTGAGAAAACTCAGAGTTTTTAAGATGGGTATGAATTAACCTGTATCCTCTGAGCCTAAATTTAGATTGCCTCGAGCGGCCAAGGAGCTCATCAAAAGGGAACTCGTGGCAGTCTCCCAGAAATATAGCGCTTACTCTTCCCTTTCTGTCTATCAGTAGGGATATGCCTTTTTTTAGTTCATGAGAAATATTTGTAAGCGTTCTCGCAAGTTCGAGGGTAATGATTTCTTTAGGGGGAATTTTTCTTCTGTAAAGCCTTTCAAGATTACTGATCTCACTTCTGGTTAGACCTGATTTCTTTCCGTAAATTTTAGGTATGTGTACGCCTCCTTAGACGATATAGAGTATATAATTAAGATATCAACTATATAACACGAGTCAAGGGGAGTTCTGTAATCTTAATAGTACTTTACTTGTCTGATCATATACTAGTCAATTGAATTCTATTCTAATACTCTTTAATGATTTGTATCCTTAAAGAGTATTAGCTTTGATTTACTTTTTATAATTTAGATTTTACTGAATTGATATTTGCCAATTTGCAGCATTGGTCCTACCATATCGCAAATGTGAACTCTTCTCCCCTCTTTGGTCCAAATAATAGTTATACTAGAACCATTTACCTCATAGGCTTGTGGCATGTCGCCGTAGTTACATTTCCCCAAACAACTAATGGTACCATTATCTTTGAATTGCCAAGAAGCCTGATTATCCCCTGTTTCCCGCCAATTTCCTACAATCTTCTCCTTTGTACAAGTTTCTGCATAAGCAACACTAAATGCAGATAATCCAATCAGCATTGTAAAAAGCAATAAAAAGATTCTCATAGTTTCCTCCAATAAAATTTGCATCAATTATATTTCACTCTATATAAAAAAGTCAATAGAATAGTTAATGCTTATAGAATGTTTGGTCAATTATTGCATGCCTAATAAGCAGATCTATGAATGACTATCTTTTGTTTTCCTTTAAATACATTTTCAAGATATTAGATTTAATCATTTCTGCGGGATTAATCTATAAAGATATAAAGGTAATTAACTGCCTTTTTTAGATTCCTTTACGTCCTGTTATAACAGATTATAATAAGCTCGATGACTGAAACTAAATATTTAATTCTGGGAGCTGGGCCGGCGTCTAGCTGGGCGGTGCGGGGGATCAGACAGGAAGACAAAGAGGGTGATATTACAATTGTCGGCAAAGAGCCTTACAGGACTTATTCTCTCCCACTATTATCAAAAGGCTTCATTCAGGGACGCTATCCGAAGGAAAGGATATTCTTAGTAAAAGAAGATTTTTACGAGAGCAACAGCGTTAAATTTATCAATAGCAACGGGGCTTCTTCGTTAAATACTGATAACAAAACGGTCACACTTGAAGACGGCGAGGAGGTATCCTATGAGAAGCTTCTCATCTGTACAGGAGGCTCTCCGCTTCAATTTGCTTTCCCTGGCAGCGGTCTAAGAAGGATTTATTACCTAAGGACGCTCGATGACGCCAAGAAGATCAAAGCCGCAGCAGAAAGCGCAAAAGAAGCTGTTGTGATAGGGGGCAGTTTTATAGGTATTGAGCTTGCAGCGGCCCTTAAAGAGCTTGGACTTTCAGTAAAACTTCTTATGATGGAAAGATATTCATGGCAGACCCTGGTACCGGAAGCCATCGGCAATTACTTAACCCAATTGTTAGAGGAAAACGGGGTATCAATCTATCCTGAAGAGAAAGTGGTTAAGTACTCAGGGGAAAATGGTCTTGCTAATTCGGTTACTACTGAGAGCGGCGGGGTGTATGAGGGGGATTTGTTCGGAGTCGGGGTAGGGATAAGGCTAAATATAGAATTTTTAAAAGACTCTGAAATAGAAATTGGGAAAGGCGTACTTGTGAATGAGTATCTGGAAACCAATGTGCCTGATGTTTATGCGGCGGGAGATGTGGCGGAGTTTAATGATCTCATTCTGGGCAATGTACATCTAACGGGACATATTGAAAACGCCCAGTTCCAGGGACGCACGGCGGGGCGCAACATGGCGGTGCTAGAGAAGAATTTTCACAAGTTACCGCATACACAGAGATATTCGGAACCATGCTTATGTTTGTCGGAGCATCTGATTACGGAGACAAATATGTTGTCAGAGGCAGCAATGATGAACCCCGGGGCTCATTTTCTTTTAGAGACGGCAAACTTGTCGGGGCCTTACTTATCAAGCCCGGTGGCAAAGACATAAGGGCGGTAAGAGAACTTATAGAATTGTCAGAGTGCACACTTGCAAATTATAAAGACAGATTTTCAGACATCAACGGAGATTTAATGGGTCTTCTTAAAGAACTTAAGGACCCCGCGTACTAAGGCCATGAACAAGGATTTTGAGAACGAGATTAGAGCTATTGCCGAAAGTAATGCCAATCAAGATAAGGAGACCTCAAGAAATATAGCTCCTGATTCAAACGACCAAAATTATTTAAAAGTAATTGAAGAGTTTTTCTCAATATCTGAGAAAGCTGTCAATATATATAATTCTAATTCTAAAACGGATGCTCTTTCCGTCTATAGGCTCCCAGAGGAATTTTTAGAGATGTTTTTAGAGATTCCGGGCAGGCGGGGAGGGGGCTGTATAGTTTCCCCTAGTAAACTTGTGATCTTTTTTGATGAGGATCCACAAATTATTACAGTAATAGGGAAAATAAGAAATCTTAATAAATATCGTAATAATATGACATCTAAAGCAACTCAGCTACTAAAGGTTTCTTTCTCTTATCAAGACGGAAAATACGAATACAGGGACAACACAGGGGGAGCGTTGAACCCCTATGATATAGTGTCGTTATTAATAAGGTGGATTTCCGGGTAAGCGCTTAGGGTACCAGCACGAAGTGGGTTAAGCCTATTAGAAACACTATTGAAGCTACCAAGATAGGCACTCCCATTACATACCAAAATGCTTCCTTTTCGTGCGGCTCTAATGCAAGCGGTGATTTGTTTTGTTCTTTACTCATATCGGCAGAAATTATAACAACTCCTTATGTTTTGTAAAGCATTCTCGTGTTAATTTGCAAATATCCCCCTTTCTTGTTAATTTATAGGATGTGATTGAGTACGTAAATCCTTTCTTCAGGCCCCCAAGCGAGGGCAAAAGCTTTATACTTCAGGCAACAATCGGATGCTCCCACAACCAGTGCACATATTGTGCGATGTATCGTAAGGAAGAGCAAAAGTTTCGCGTCCGACCTATGGATGAAATAAAAAGTATTATAGATCAGGCAACTGAATCTCTACTTATTAACGACAGGGTATTTATAGCCGACGGAAACGCACTTGTTCTCTCTAAGAATAAGCTTATAGAGATTATGGATTACCTAAAGGAAAAGAACCCTCGAATCGAAAGGATCAGAATGTACGCTAATGTCGGGGATATTCTAAGACAAGGGGTCTCTAACTTAAAAGAGCTTCGTGAGCATGGACTAGATATGGTCTATATAGGTTTTGAGAGCGGGGACGATATAGTGCTAGAGCGGATCAAAAAAGGCGCCAATCACGAACAAACCGTAAGCGCCTCCCAAATGCTAAAGGAAACTGGGATTATGAACTCAGCAATGGTGCTGCTTGGAATGGGAGGCACCGACAGGAGCCTCGAGCACGCGGAAGCTACAGGCAAACTCCTGACTGGATCAGATCCTGAATACGTAGGCGCGTTGTCCCTGCAAGTTCGCCCCGGCGCTCCCCTATTTGAGGAGATGGAGCGGGGAGAGTTTGAGCTCCCCAATAAGTTTCAGATCATAAAAGAGCTTGAAGTGCTGGTCACAAACACTGAGCTCACCGATGGATACTTCTTCTCCAATCATATTTCAAACTACCTGCCTATTAAAGCTCAATTCCCTAAAGATAAAGAAAAAGTTCTAGCTGAAATAAGGACAGTATTAAATAGTGGGGACGAATCTTTACTAAGACCCGATTATTATAGAGACGTCATTAATCAGTATTGAAAAATTAATCTAAAGGAGGATTCTTATGTCGAGAATTGCAACTATTTCACCGGTTTGGGGATGTAGTGTTGACGATTTACGTGCGCTTGCGAAAATTGCCGAGGGAGGAGGGTTTGAGGCGATTCTTTCACCTGAAGTCCCGCCTTTTAATGCGCTTACTAATGCGCAGGTATTTGCGGAGGCAACTTCGAACATTAAAGTAGGAACATGGATTACTAATATCTATATGCGCCAGGCCGTTATGGCAGCAGCCACTGCGCTTACTATTCAGGAAATCACGGGCGGCAAGATGATGCTCGGGCTCGGTGTAAGCCACAAGCCCGTCAACACTCGTTACGAAATCGAAATGGGCGACCCTGTTGAAACAATGAGGGACTATGTGACACAGGTAAAAGCCTTTATGGACGGCACAGCGCCTCAGCTCACACTAAAACGTGATCTCCCGAAGGTGCCTGTTTATATTGCGGGGTTCACTAAAGGCGCTGCAACGCTCGCCGGAGAAGTAGCGGACGGACTTATGCCTTATATGTCAACTGTTGATTACGTAAAAGAATTAAGAGGATATGTTGCGGAAGGCGCTCAGGCCGCAGGACGTGACCCATCGGAAATAGACATCACTCTCGGCATTCCCTCAATTGTTTCGGACGACCTCGAGCTTGCCCAGAAATCCGGTATAAGAGGGTTTTCTCCATATCTGAACTTCCCGTTCTATCAGAGGCTTATGATTAACAATGGATACGGTGACGCTATTGATAAAGTGCGGGCCGGTGAAAAACCTGCCGATGTATTTACGCCAGCAATGCTCGATTCCGTGGCATTGGTCGGTCCACCCGACCGCTGCCGTGCTAAATTGGATGAGTTCAGGGATGCCGGAGTAGATCTTCCTATCATTGTTCCCGGAGCAGCCGGAAAACAGAGTAACGTAGAAGTTATGCAAAACACGGTCTCGGCTTATTCTGGATAATAACTATAAAGTAAACCTAAGATAAGAAAAAAACCCGTTCTATCCTATCCAAAACTAGAGTAGAGCGGGTTTTCTTTTTCTGTTATGTTATAAACATCATATGTCGGGGGAATTTATTTCCATGAAGATGGCGACTCTTGAAGGATCTCGAAAAACTGTAGAGGATGCTTTAATCAAAGCGTTTAAAAATAGTATTCAGGACGAAGTTCTAGGCGTGGGCGATCCCGGATACGACCAGGCCCGGGTTATCTATAACGGGATGTTCGACATAAAACCCGCTCTAATTGTTCGCCCGGTCTCTGTTGAAGACGTCATAAATACCGTAAACTTCGCTCGTGATAACAACATTCTCCTGGCAGTAAAAGGAGGGGGCACAGCGTTGCAGGCAAGTGCCTCTGCGAAGGCGGTATTACAATTGACCTGAGACCTATGAACGAAGTTGACGTCGATCCTGAGCGCAGAACCGCTCGCGTAGGAGGAGGTATACTTTTGGGTGAGATGGATAAAGCTGCTCAGGAATATGGATTGGCGGCTCC
>Ga0209013_10006382_pt1 | contig 10015 bp, 4 predicted proteins | sample Cruoilmetagenom2_FD_187291 | JGI IMG/M metagenome (GOLD analysis project Ga0209013, IMG submission 187291) | Oil polluted marine microbial communities from Coal Oil Point, Santa Barbara, California, USA - Sample 2 (SPAdes) (version 2) | ecosystem: Environmental > Aquatic > Marine > Oil seeps ...
ATTTGAATTGCCTGTCGGGGAATCTTTCGAAAGCCTTCTTGATAATACAAAAACAAGCAACAGTATTGTTTTGGCTCCTCTTACTGGAGAAATTTTAAAAAGAATAGATAAATAAACCGAAGGAAACTGGCGTACGAATGTTCCTAAAATCCGCGCTAGCGTTCAGGATGACAAATCCCACGTTATTGTCACTCTGAATGAAGCGAAGATACTTGCTTGAGTCGTAGCAAGATTCTTCACTACATTATATTCTGTTCAGAATGATAAATCGAGATACTTTTTTACAACTAAATTGGGACAAGGCACCAAACGAAAAAAACCACTTCCAATATGGAAGCGGTTTTTTTAATATTAGAATTATATATTTTCTATTGCACAATAAGCTTTTTAACAGCACGTTTGCCATCTTCACCCATGATGTTTACAAAGTAAATACCACGTGTTAAGTTACTCATATTGAACTGTACAAGGTTATTACCCTGGAAGTTCTCACGTAATTGTAGAATTGTTCTTCCCTGGATGTCGCTTACCATTATATGCACATCGCCCTGGAATACATCACCAATTGACCTCAAATTAACATAACCGCTTGTTGGGTTAGGGAATAATTGGATATTGGCGTTGTACAATACATTTTCGCTGATGCCATCTGTGAAGAAGAATGGGCCACCTGCTAACTGAAGATCACCAAGATCGCCAGTATTGCTCCAGTTGCTACCAGTTCCATACCATACTGTTTGGTATTCACGTGTAATTCCCGGGGTATCTGTATCATTATTACCCAAACTCCAACCCATTACGCGTCCTTTACCGGGTGCAAAGTCAAAATTGCTCCAAGCAAGCCGCAATTCAATAGTATAACCATCATCCGTCAGCTTAAAAATCGCATCAAAATCAGTTATTGGTACACCATCTGCTTTTACCCAAAGGGTATCATCAGGGTTGGCATCCATTATCAGCTGTGTATCAAAATCAGCATCATAACTTCCATCTTTATCGTTGTTACCATCAATATACATCTCTATTGCATCATTGTCCCATGGGTTAGCAGTTTCACCAAGCACCACAGCATCTACAACATTGGCTCCAATGTACAAGTTAAACTCATCCCATTTGGTACCCCATGTAACTGTATTGTTATTTGGACCTTCTCCAGCAGCCATAATTTCACTGCCATATGCCAGGTCATACTCGCTTACATCACCGTCAATTGTTGGAGGTGTTTCTGTGTACTGCGCTTGAGCTAATCCATCAGCAGGAACAGTCTCATCAGTACTGAAGTTATATACACCGGTCAAACAATCAAACGATACCCTGTACCTGTTTGCAGTTGCAGGTATCATAGCGCCACCAATTGTTGCTGTTCCTGTTGGGAATGCATCAGCACCCCACTGAACAGTTGCCTGCTTATCTTTCCTGAATACTACATTCTGAGCATCAAAAAATTCGTATGTTCCAACGTAATCTGTTGGAAAATCTGTTGGATTCCTTAATACAATATCACCAATGGTTGAATTATAAACACTGATGCAACCACAGGATAAAACACCGAAATTCAGATCACCAAACGAGGAAGTGTTGTCATAGTTTTCTAATCCACCATTCCATCCCAGTGTATATCCATCTCCTTCGTCGTCCGCATCATGTACAAACAGGTCAAATCCAATTTGGCCTCCTTCTTCAGGAGTAACTCCCAATTTATCTAATGGAATACCAACCTCGGCACTATAACCGGTACCTATTTGTAATTGCATACCAAATAGAATATCTTCCACAGTCAAACCTTCAGGTCCTTGAACAATCGTAATACCTTCGGCTCCAAAAGTCGCATGAAGATCACCATCATCATATACACCACCTGACTTATTACCGTCAATAAAGAGTTCACCACCATCAGCTACATTTGGAAAAGCATCCGATACTTCAACGCCAACATATAAGTATGCACCTTCTTTTGTATCCGGATTTTTATAGGTAACACCAAAGTTAACTACGTTCAAATCATCTGTAACTTCGCCTTCAATAACCCTTGAAATATTCTGGTCAATGTTCCAGTCGGCTTCATTTAAGTAGCCATCAACGGTCATGTCAAATACTTTCGGAGCAATAACTGCACTTCCTAAACGAGTGAAGCAGAAGTCACCTGATTGACAATTAAAGGTAATATCATATTTACCGCCAGATACCTGGATTGCTTTAGTAACGTCATGAACACCTTGTCCGCATGGGAAAGTTCCTCCCCAAATAACATCATCATTTATTTCTTCTCCTGACATTATGAAGAACAAACCGGTTGCTGACGTAAAATTGTAGTTTAATGAAAATGAACTGGGAGCGTTAGGATCACGTACCAGGAATGTTGGATCATCATCGGTACCCCAGTTATTAAAATCACCAACTATTTCAATTTCACCACATACGTCATTGTTTACAACAAAGTTGTATGCTTTTGTAGAATAGTCGAATGTAACATCATATGTACCGGCTGCAACAGGAATATTATCTCCATTGTCGTCACCTGTTCCACTTGGGAAATCAATTGAACCCCAGTTAGCACCCCAGTCTTTATTTTCGCGGAATTTTGACTCTGCATCGGCATACCAACCACGTGTCAGTTTGAATAAATCAGGATTTGTTGCATCTCTGTTCATCATCACATCGCCATTCCAGTTATTGAAAGCACCAATCATACTAATCGGACCACTGCTAGCTATAAAGGAATACTCTCCGGTTGAGCAATTAAATGTTACATGATAATCGGTTGAAATACCTGTTTCATCTAAAGGAACAGGAATGTTATCACCACCGATTGTGCCAATTCCTGTTGGAAAGTCAGTACTTCCCCAATTAAAAGTCCAATCGGCATTTTGACGGAATTTTAATTCCACAATACCATCCGGAGGATCGCTGGTATCCATATCATCGTTAAGACTTAATACAACAGTCCACATGTCTGGATCTACCGCATCTCTCATCATCCAGTAATCAGCTCCCCAACCATTGAATTCACCAATTAAACCAATATCACCACAAGTTGAAGTAAATGTATAGTCTCCTGTAGCACAGTTAAATTCCACTTTGTAATTTCCTACAGGCACAGGAATATTATCACCACCGATTGTGCCAGTTCCTGTTGGAAAATCTGCAGAACCCCAGTTAACTGTCCAGTCACCATTTTCACGGAATTTTAATTCGACAATGCCATCCGGAGGATCGCTTGTGTCATTTTCATCGGTCAGATAAATATAACCTGTCCAGCTGTCAGGGTTTGTTGCGTCTCTGGTTAATGCAAGGTCACCTGCCCAGTCATTAAATTCACCAATCATACTTACTTCACCACAAGTTGATACAAAGTTATAGGCACCTGTTTCACAATTAAATGTGATATAATAAGAACCCGGAGGAACAGGAATATTATCGCCACCCTCCACTGCTGTACCACTTGGGAAATCAGTTGAACCCCAGTTTACAGCCCAGTCGCGATTAGCGCGGAATTTCATTTCAATGATACCGTCAGGCGGATCACTGGTATCATCATTCTCTGTAACGGTGAGTATGGTTGTAAATTCAGCAGGGTTTTCTGAATCACGCGTCATCATGTGATCGTCAGCCCATTCTGTAAACTCACCAATCAATCCAACCTGGCCACATTGGCTCATCGCATTAAGCGAAACAAATACAGCCAGAATTGCTAATAGTAAAACTCTCTTCATGTTATTAAGTTTTAATGAATAATTAAGATTTATAAATTTGTGCTAAGGTAATGAAATTTTAGCTTTTTGACTCATCCACTTATAAGCTATCGGTTTTTTTTTCATTTCTTTAAGTTAAGATTATGGGAAACAAGCAATGCAAACGTTTGTGTTAAATAATTGTTAAGTAAACTAAAGGATAATTATAACTAAATGATTTAAAAACTACTAGGGTATTTTATACTGATGCAATATTTGTTTAAATATTGTTTTTGTGTCACTTACACGTTTATCAAAGCTTCAGGCATCTAGAAAATATTCCGTGATGATTTTGACATGGAAGAATGTTTTTAGTTCTGGTGACTGCCTGCTTAATCTTTACATATAATTTAGTAACTTCGTATCAATATTTAATATTAAAAAACCAATAAAAATCAACTTTTATGCTTAAAATTTTACGTTTTATTAAAGCATTCCTGTTTATTTTCCTCATGCTTGGTGTAACGCATTTATTTGCCCAGCAAAGGACAATAACAGGGGTTGTTACAGATGCCGAGAACGGGGAGACCTTAATTGGTGTTAATGTAACCTTTGGCAGCGATTTAGGCAGGGGAACCGTAACTGACATTGATGGAAGGTATCAGCTGATGGTTCCTGATACATTGAGCTCACTTCGATTTTCCTACGTAGGATATGCTATACAATTAATTCCGATAACATCGGATGTAATAGATGTTGTTCTTGCACCTGGAGAAGAATTGCAAGAAATTGTGGTTGTAGGTTATGGCACTCAAAAAACCAGAGAGGTAACCAGTGCTATTACCAGGGTTAAAACTGAAGACTTTAACAATGGTAATATAAGCGACCCGATCCAGCTTATTCAAGGTAGAGTTGCCGGTGTTTCCATTTCAAAACCGGGCGGAGATCCAAATCAGGATTTTAATGTTCGGATAAGGGGACTTTCAACATTTGGCTCAAATACAGAGCCTTTAATAATTATTGATGGAGTGCAGGGAACAGTGGCATTGATGAATTCACTTGATCCAAACGATGTTGCTTCATTCGATGTATTAAAAGATGCATCTGCTGCTGCCATTTACGGTACCAGAGCTGCTTCAGGTGTAATTATTATTACTACAAAAAGAGGTGAGTTTGTTCCAGGTGATCAGAAAACTTTTAATCTGGAATTTAATGCTGATTTTACTACTGATATGGTAGCTAAAAAAATTGACGTCTTATCGGCAGATGACTACCTTAAGTTTTCAAATTCCACCAATTACAACAACACAACCAACTGGATGGATGAGATCACCCAAAATGCATTCCAGCAAGCTTATAATCTTGCGGCACATGGTGCTAGTAAAAATTCTAGTTACCGGGTGTCTTTTAATTATAGGGGAGGAAATGGTGTTGTTAAATCTACAGGATACGAGCAATTAAATGGTCGTTTGAACTTCACTCAGAAAGGATTGAACGATATGCTGACTTTAGATTTTAATTTGTCAGCTAACTTACGTGAAGAGAATTATGCTCAAAGCGAAGCCATGACTTTTGTGGCCAGGTATAATCCAACTGCACCTGTAATGGCAACAACAGATTCAGTTGATGCCTTCTCTCAGGAATGGGGTGGTTATTTTCAGCGGCAGGCATTCTCATTTTACAATCCGGCAGCTATTATTGACCAAGGGACACTTGATGGTAAAAAATCTGGTATAGTTGGTAGTTTAAGAGCTCTCCTTGAACCCATAAAAGGTTTGAAGATTACCGGTTTCTATTCTGCTACACAAAATTATGAGCTTTACGGCACATACTGGAGTAAAAATGCCTATTGGACACCATACGGAACGGGGGTTCATAAAGGATTTGCCAGGAAGGAAACCAAAGATCATTTCCAGCAACTCTTTGAAATTACAACGAGCTATGAAAAACGCTGGGAGAAGATTAGCTTTAATATTATGGGAGGTTATTCATGGCAACAAGAATTAGATGACGAATTTTGGGCATATGGTGAAGGTTTCTTATCAGACGGCTTCTCGTATAATAATTTAGGTTCTGCATCAGTTAATAAAGCCAACAAAGAAACGATGAGTAGCTATAAAAAAGAATCGAAATTGATTGGTTTCTTTGCCAGAGCATCCTTTACATTCCTTGATGGTATCTACCTGACCGGTAGTTTCAGGAGAGATGGATCAACCATGTTTGGTGAGAATAACAAATGGGGTAATTTTCCGGCCGTTAGTGCAGGTGTTGATATAGCCAAATTTGTTGACATACCCTATGTTGACCAGCTCAAGCTTAGGGGTGGTTATGGTATAACCGGTAATTTACCTCCGGAACCATACCTGGCACAGGAACGATTCAATGTAACCGATGAAATGTTCTTCTATAACGGTGAGTATATTCAAGCTTTTGGCCCGGTTAGAAATGCTAATCCGGACTTACAATGGGAAACAAAAGCAGAATTTGATGTCGGACTTGATTTTTATTTATGGGATTATAAAATCAGTGGTTCCATTGATTATTACCAAAGCAATAGCTCTAATCTGCTGTTAGAATATAAAGTTCCTGTTCCCCCATTTGCAGCTGACAAAATGTGGCTCAACCTGGGTGAATTACAAAATTCAGGTTTGGAATTTGCTGTTAACTGGAAGATATTTGAAAAGCCAAAATGGGGATGGACAACCAGTTTCAATTTTTCAAAATATTTTGAAACAAAACTTGTAAAGATCACAAGTGAAATAGTTGATAATGACCCCACGATTTATCTTGGTGAGTTAGGAGCCCCATTTTTTACAGGTGTAGCAACCATACTTGTTGAGGAAGGCCAGCCTATTGGACAGATCATCGCTCCTATTTATGTGGGAATTGACACAACAGGTAAACTTTTATACCAAATGCCAAGCGATACAATCGATGGAATTGGTTCAGATCCAAATAAATATGACGACTATGTAACAGTAGGAAGTGGTCTTCCAGATTTTGAATTTGGATGGGGAAACTCTTTTAATATTGGCAAGTTTAACGTTAGTTTCTTCCTAAGAGGTGTATTCGGACACTCACTGATTAATGTAAACAATGCAAGATATGGTGTTCCGGTAGTAATGGGAATCCAGAGCGGGATGAACCAGGCATTGGACTATATGGATGCGACCAACGGCCCTGTTTATTCAGATGTTCATGTGGAGAAAGCGGATTTTGTTTCACTTGACAACTTTTCTCTAGGTTATCAGTTCGATTTTTCTCAGAGTAAGTATGTGAATAATTTAAGGGTATACTTATCGGGGCAAAACCTATTTACACTAACAAACTATTCAGGTGTATCTCCTGAAGTACGTTACGGCGATTCAAATGATAATGATAATCCTTTAGCACCTGGTATTGATAGAGAAGATACCTATTTCAGAACCAGAAGCTTTACAATTGGTGCCAGCATCGCATTTTAATGACAAAAAAATAAGAATCTCATGAAAAAATTAATTATATCATTTAAAATTTTGTTGGTAACGCTATTGCTCATTGGAATAGGAACCCAACAGTCGTGTACGAATCTGGATGAAACTGTTTATTCAGATCTTACTGCAGAGAATTTCTTCGAAGACCCGGAGAATTTGATCTATGCTTTTGGAGTTGCATACACAAATCTCTACCAATTGTTTGGACACAAATATGGCATTGGCATGGATGCCGGGACAGACATTTTGTTAGTTCCTCAGAGAGGTGGCGACTGGCTGGATGGCGGTGAATGGCATCGATGGCACAGATTAACCTTTACATCATCTGAATCATATGTTAGCAGGTGGTGGAATACCGTTTTTTACGGAGTAAATACATGTAATCGCCTTATCTACCAATTTGAATCATTAGAAGATGTAGATGTTGTACCTGCAGTTTCAGAATTACGTGCTTTGAGAGCGTTATATTATTATTGGCTGATTGACATCTATGGTAATGTACCCATCCAAACCGATTTTAATGTGCCTGCTGATTTTAAACCAAGTACTAATACCAGACAGGAAGTGTATGACTTTATAGAAAGTGAATTACGTGAAGTAATGCCGCATTTATCGAAGGAGACGGGAATGGCCTACTTTGGAAGGATGAATTTTTATGCTGCTCAGATGACTTTGGCCAAACTTTATTTAAACGCAGAAGTATATACCGGAACTGAACAATGGGACAAAGCATCTGTTGCTTGCGATTCTATTATGATGGGTAATTTCAGTTTGACAGGAGATTATTTTGCTAATTTTGAAGAGGATGCAACAACTTCTCCTGAATATATTTTAGGTATTGCCTTTGACCAGGTGGCGGCTCCTGCTTTTGAAATTCATTTGTTTACGTTACATTATAATTTACAAAGCAAATACAATTTAGCTGAAGGTACATGGAATGGCCTTTCTTTACAGGAGGCATTTTATTATTCTTTTGAAGAAGAGGACAAGAGAAGAGAGGGCTTACTTGAAGGCTTTCAGTATTTTGATGACGGAACTCCCGTTGAGGATCCCAGCTATGAAAAATTTGATCCGCAAAATCCTACAGCTCCAAGAGATCCTGATGGTGCACCTTTAAATCTGACACCGGAAATCAACATGCTGGAGCCAAATTGTTTACGCCAGGCGGGAACAAGGGTTGCCAAATACCCATTTATTGAAGGTAGCGACCGTTACACAAGTAATGATTATGCCATTTTTAGGTATGCTGATGTACTTTTGATGAAAGCAGAAGCATTGATTCGTTCAGTTGGAGATATGGGAACAGCTTTAAGCCTGGTAAATGAAGTTAGAGCTCGGGCTGGTGCCTCTGCCTTAACAGAGATAAACTATGAAATTCTTTTAGCGGAAAGAGGAAGAGAGCTTTATGCTGAAGGATATCGCAGATCTGACATGATCAGGTTTGGCGTTTATTTAAATGAAAGATGGGAAAAATCTGAGGTTTCACCATCTTATGTGACACTTTGGCCCGTTCCTGAAGCGCAGATTCAGGCAAACTCCAATTTAATTCAAAACCCGGGATATTAAAACAAGACAGGTATTTTTATAAGAAAAGCAGGCTTTATGGCCTGCTTTTTTTTGATCTCATTTGACTAAGTTGTTCCTCTTATTACCAAATGTGTTTTTACAATTTTCTTTTCTATCTCGTATTCGAATGTTTCTAATTTTATTCTTGCAAGCAGTAATTCTGTTGCTTTCTTTCCCAATTCAAATCCAAACTGATCTACTGTTGTTAGTTCAGGTTCGCAAATCCATGAGCTACGACTATTTTCAAAACCTACAAACCTTATATCTTCGGGAATCCTTAACCCAAGATTTTTTGCTACTTTCATTGCTCCTATCGCTGTTAAGTCGTTAACTGCAAATATTGCATCAGGGCGGTCATGTTTTTTTAATATACTGCGGGAAATTTTTTCAGATTCGTCAAAAGTATCGCATGAATACACCAAGTCAGGTGTAAAGGCTATTCCATTATCTTCCAGTGCTGCTCTATATCCTTCCAATCTGTTTTTCCCAAGCACCAAGTGCTGCGGAGCCGAATAGAAAGCAATTTTTACACATCCCTTAGAGATTAAATGGTTAACAGCATGATAAGCCCCCGTATAATCATCTACAATAACACTATCGGCATGTAAGTCGTCACGTTCACGATCAAAGAAGACCAATGGAATTTCGTTATCAACCAATTGTTGAAAATGTGAAAAATCATGTGTGTTCTTTGAAAAAGAAGCCAATACACCATCCACCCTGTTGGCCAATAAAGTTTGTGTATTCAACACCTCACGCATATAAGATTCATTCGACTGAAAAACCATTACACTGAAATTGCGTTTATAAGCCACCTCTTCAACACCATTTAATATTGTTGAAAAGAAATAATGTTCAACTTCCGGAACTAAAACACCTATTGTATTTGTACGGCTGTGTTTAAGGTTTAAAGCAATCAGATTTGGCTTATATCCAAGAATTTTTGCTCGTTTTGGAGTGTACTTTGCTCCATACCATCGAAATCGGCCTGCATACGCAGTTCATCGGCGAGATCCTGGACGTAAAAGTGGAGAGAGATACCCTGGGGGAGGACGGCAAACCGGATATCCTGAAAGTGGACCCAATCATCTATTCAACCAAGGCCCAGGGTTATTATCAGGTTGGTGAGCTGATAGGCAAAGCCTATTCAATGGGGAAAAAAAGCTAAACAAAAAATCTTCGTTACTAGTGAGCTGATTACCCGTTTTATTAATCAAGGTCAAGACCTCCAAGGAGATTTCCATGGGTGATCAGAAAATCCTGGTTGTAACGGATAGCGCGGCTTCCCTTCCAGTAGATCTGGCG
>Ga0209013_10006383_pt1 | contig 10015 bp, 8 predicted proteins | sample Cruoilmetagenom2_FD_187291 | JGI IMG/M metagenome (GOLD analysis project Ga0209013, IMG submission 187291) | Oil polluted marine microbial communities from Coal Oil Point, Santa Barbara, California, USA - Sample 2 (SPAdes) (version 2) | ecosystem: Environmental > Aquatic > Marine > Oil seeps ...
TTATTCTGGAATTCCTACAGAAGGCGTTATTACAAGTGGCACTAACAATTGTCCTTAATTAATAAATGTTCAACAAAAAAAGCCACCTTTTGGTGGCTTTTTTTATTAAAATATATTTTATGAAACAACTAGTTTGTCTAATCATTTCTTTTTATACTATAACTACTATATCACAAAATACCGTTGGTATAATAACTAATCATGAAGATTCTTATAATGGTTATACTCTATTTGCACCTAATTCCTCTACAGAAACTTATTTAATAAATAATTGTGGAGAAGTTGTTCATCAATGGTCAAGTTCTTATACTCCTGGTGCATCAGTTTATCTTTTAAATAACGGTAATCTATTGCGGACTGGGAAAATTGCTAACTCAAGTATCACATTTGGAGGTGTGGGCGGTCATATTGAAATATTAGATTGGGATAGTACATTAATATGGCAGTATACTTATTCTTCATCAGAGTTCTCCCAACATCATGATATTTTTCCATTACCAAATGGGAATATTCTTATGCTTGCTGTTAACACTATGTCTGAATCTGAAGCTATTCAATCTGGTCGAGACCCTTCTTTAATTTTAGATAATAAAATATTTAATGAACAAATATTAGAATTAGAGCCTATTGGTAATGATCAAGCTAATATTATTTGGGAATGGAATTTCAAAGATCATTTAATTCAAAATCATGATAACACCAAAGATAATTATGGTGTTATTAGTGAGCATCCTGAACTATTAGATTTTAATTACCTAAATAATAACAATGGAAATGCGAATTGGCTTCATATTAATTCTATACAATACAATGCTAACCTCGATCAAATTATATTAAGCTCAAGACTTTTAAGTGAAGTATATATTATAGATCATTCAACTACAACTGCTCAAGCCGCTTCCCATTCTGGTGGGACTTATGGTAAAGGTGGTGATATTCTTTACCGTTGGGGTAACAAAGAAGCTTACGACATGGGAGATGAAAATGACAGAACGCTATACAGCCAACATTACCCTCATTGGATAGAAGATGGTTTAAATGACGCTGGGAAAATAATTGTATTCAACAATGGTAATTCTATAAGATTTTCATCTGCAAATATTTTTAATCCACCTACCATTTCGCCAGGTGAATATGCATATGACAATGTTAATGGTTTTGGACCTGAATCTTCAGATTGGATATATACAGCACCAAACCCAGAAGATTTTTTCTCTTCAATATTATCAAGTGCACAAAGACTTCCTAATGGTAACACTTTAATTTGTGATGGAGATTCAGGTTATTTTTTTGAATTAAATTCTTCTAATAATATTGTTTGGGAATACATAAATCCAGATACCACTAATGGTATCTTATCTCAAGGAGATGACCCTTCTCAAAACCTTGTTTTCAGGGCACTTAAGTATAATATAAATCATATTGCTTTTTCAGGTAGAGATTTACCACCTGGAAATCCTATAGAATTAAATCCAGATTTAAGTGATTGTACATTATTATCAAATCCAAGTTTTAATCAAATAAGTTATAAACTTTACCCTAATCCAGTTAATAGTTATTTAAATATTAATACCGAAAAAAATATTACTCATATAAAAATTACAAATCTATTGGGTTCTATTACTAAAGAAGTTAAAAATTCAAATACAATTGACTTATCTGAAATAGCTCAAGGATTATATATAATTCAATTTGAAATAGAAGGGATTATATATATTGAAAAAATAGTTAAGAAATAATTACTAAACATATAGAGAAACGATATACTTCAAAAGTAATTTATATATCATAAAATGAAAATAGCAATCTAAACATTTATTAGATCATTAATACTATTCTAAATTTTACGCTACACTATATTGATTCTCTATTAAAGTCACTATTATCAAGAAGTAAAAAGATATTGTAAGTGTAAAATGGATAGAATTAGAGTGATTTAACATGAGCCAAAATATTTTAAGACTTAAAAGTTGTATAATTAACTTTTTATTATGATTTTTGCGTTGACTAATTCAAATAAAATATAAAATGAAAACAAAGTTTAGTGGAATTTTAACGCTGTTTCTAGCGTTTGTTGTGCAATTTACTTTTGCGCAAGAAAAAACAATTTCAGGTAGTATTTCAGATGAAACTGGATTACCCCTTCCTGGAGTTAATATTATTGTAAAAGGTACTACTAATGGTACTCAAACTGATTTCGATGGGAATTATTCAATAGCAGCTGCTTCAAGTGATGTTTTAGTATTCTCATATGTTGGGTACAAAACCAAAGAAGTTTCAGTTGAATTATCTAATACCATTAGCTTCTCTATGGAGGTTGATAGCGAGTCTCTGGACGAAGTTGTTATACTTGGTTATTCTTCATTAAAGAAAGCCGATGTCATAGGTGCTGTATCAATAGTAACAAGTGAAGAAATAGAGAATATTCCTATTGCTTCCTTTGATCAAATGCTAAAAGGGAAAGTTCCTGGAGTGCATATAATAACAGGGTCTGGTCAACCTGGTAGCTCGGCTAAAGTAAGAATAAGAGGTACCCACTCTATTAATGGTGGCAGTGACCCTTTATATATTGTTGATGGTATCCCTATAAATGGTGGGGATTTTGCAACTTTAAATCCAGATGATTTTGAGACAATTACTGTATTAAAAGATGCAGCTTCAACTTCAATTTATGGATCTAGAGGTAGTTCTGGTGTAATTGTTGTAACGACTAAGAAAGGAAAGTTAGGAGAAAAGACTAATATTAAATATTCAACACAATATGGTGTATCTGAAATTGGAGAACTAAGGTTTGAAATGATGAATGCCCAAGAAAAAATGACTTTTGATAATTGGCAAAACCCTGGTACTTGGAGTGATGCAGATATTCAAAATGCTGAAACAACAGATTGGTCAGATTACTTTTTCCGACAAGGAACAGTAAGTACTCATAGTATTGCAATAAGTGGTGGAACAGAAAAAACAAGTTTCTATACTTCTCTTGCTTATTATGACCAAGAAGGTATTGGAATCAGATCTGATTTACAGCGTTTTACGTATAGAATAAATTTAGAACATCAAGCTTCTGATAAATTTAAAATTGGTGTTAATTCTCAAATAGGATATTCAAAATCAAATTTTATTAGTTCTGAAGCAGGAATAAATCTTAATAATCCCTTTGCGGCTGTTTATTTAGCTCAACCTTATGACACTCCTTTTAATGAAGATGGTAGTTATAATACTGGTGGTAATTTAGTAGGTGGTAACTCTTTAGAGAATTTATATACAAATATTAATAGAGAAAATGATCTAAAAATACTTGCTAATGCTTTTGGTGAATTAGAATTTGCAAAAAACTTAAAAGTAAGAGGAGAAATAGGTATAGATTATATTAATAGATTGTTTGAGTCAGGTTCTAGCCCAGATACTTATTTTGGAGCAAATGCTGGTTTTTCAGGTGATGAAGGTCATTATTCTTATACAAATCAATTTATTGCAAACATTAATGCCTTAACAAGTTTAAATTATAATAATACGTTTAATGATGTCCATAATGTAGATGCTACATTATATACAGAGTATTATAAAAGGCATACACAAAGTGCAGGTTTTACTGGTTATGGTATTAATCCAAAGCTTCTTGGATATGCTTCAGGGATAACAGCTGGGTCTGACACTAATGGGTTCATCCCAGATGTAAGAGGTTCTGTATCTGAATTAGGTTTATTTTCTTATTTTGGAAATGCTAGATATAACTATGATAATAAATATTATTTTGAAGCTACTTTTCGTAAAGATGCTTCATCTAGGTTCTCTGATGCAAATAAATGGGGTACTTTTTATGCTTTTGCACTTGGATGGTCTATTCATAAAGAATCATTTATGGATAATGTAGACTGGGTTAATAATTTGAAGCTGAGAGGTAGTATAGGTACTACTGGGAACCAATCAGGAATTGGACTTTTCCAAGATGAAGGTATTTATGGCACAAATGACTATAATGGAGCTGCAGGAATTGTTGCTGCTAGTATTGGTAATAATCAATTACAATGGGAAGAGTCTCAAAAATTAGATATTGGAGTTGATTTCAGTTTATTTGATAATCGCTTAAGAGGTTCATTTGACTATTATAAAGAAGACATTACAAATTTATTGATTAGCCAAACATTATCTGCAACCTCTGGATTTGGATCTATAGATGCTAATGCTGGTGATATGACTAATCAAGGTTATGATGGTTTTATAGACGGAGAGGTTTTAAGAACTGAAGATTTTTCTTTAAGTTTTAATGTTAATTTCAATTATAATGAAAATGAAATTACAGATTTAGGTCAAGTTGAGGAATACGAATTAGGAACTTCTATCGTTAGAGAAGGCTTACCATTTGGATCTCATTACGCCGTTGGTTGGGCAGGTGTTAATCCAGCAAATGGGCAACCTTTATATTTAGATATAGATGGAAATGCAACTACTACTTTTAGTGCTGATAATAATACAGCAGACTGGGGTAGTTATGAACCTGTTTGGACAGGAGGATTTGGAACAAATATAAGCTATAAAGCTTTCACATTCTCTGCTTCATTTACTTTTGCTGAAGACTTTTTTAGATTTAATAATCAAACATTTTTTCAAGAGAATCCGAATTTCTCTCAATTTAATTTATCTACTGCAATGTTATCAATTTGGAGAAACCCAGGTGACGTTACAGATATTCAAGGATTTGGATATAATAGAGAATTCTCTTCTAAAGACATTGAAGATGCATCGTATACAAGGTTATCTAATATGACTATTGCTTATAATATGCCGAAAAAACATCTTGAAAGAATAAAATTTCTAGAAGGTCTTAGAGTATATGTTCAAGGAAATAACTTATATACATGGACTAATTTTTCTGGGTTCGATCCTGAAGATAGTAATAATATTGCTTCTTATGAGTATCCGACACCAAGGACAGTTACTTTTGGTTTTGATATAAATTTTTAAAAAAAAATGAAAATGAATAATTATAATAATAAAATACTATTAATCGCTGTAATTGCAATCTTTACGCTATTTGCATGCGATGACGCAATAAACGTTGACCCAGCAGATGAGATTTTAGAATCTAATGCAATAACGTCAATGGAAGATTTAGAACTTGCTGTTGTAGGTGTTTATGGAACAGTTCCTGGGATTGGAAATGTTTCTTGGAATTCAAGATTTACTGATGAATTACAAATAACTACGGATAATAACGGACAAGGTGTACAGGTACATACATGGTCTATAAATTCTTCGACTACTGAAGCTGAAGGTTTATTCGACTCTTATTATTTGCCAATTAATAGAGCGAATAGAGTTTTAAGTGCTATATCTGGTGTTCCTGCAGGAAATTTAGAAGAAGAACTTTTAAAGGAAAGATATAGAGGTGAACTTTTAGCATTAAGAGGATGGTTGCATTTTAAACTATTAACCTTTTTTAGCCCATCTTATTCAGATGCAAATGCTTTAGCGATTCCTTATATCAACTACTCTGTTGTTCTTGAGCTTCCAGCTAGAAATACAGTTGGTGAGGTTTTAACGTCAATTGGAGAAGATTTAAGCACTGCTAAAAGTTTACTTCCAATTACGTTTAATACTAATACTTTTTTCACAAAAGATGCTGTAACTGCTTTACAATCAAGAGTTGCTCTTTATTCTGGAGATAATACTACTGCTATTTCACTTTCAACAGAATTAATTGGTAGTTATCCGATATCAACTATAGGAGATTATGCATCCATTTGGAATGATACTAGTGATACTGAAGTTATATTTAAATTAGCAAGAGTTGCCGGAGATGGAGCTATCGGTCAGATATTTAATCCAAATTCAGCACTGACATATTTTGTGGCTTCAGATAAACTTTTTAATACATATACTGATGATGATGTTAGAAAGTTCGTATTCCATATTGATGGGACGAAAATAAATAAATACCCAGCTATTACACCAGACATAGGTTTAAATCATATTAAAGTATTTAGAGTGTCTGAACAGTATCTTATTAGAGCTGAGGCTTATGCTAAGTCAAGTGTATTCGATTTAGCTCAAGCAGATTTGAATATGTTACGTTCAAATAGAATCTTATCTGGTGGAGCTTTAACAATTACAAATATAACTGAAGCTATGGATGCCGTTCTTAATGAAAGATATTTAGAGTTTGCATATGAAGGTCACCGCTATTTTGATTTAAAACGTACTGGTTCTGATATTAATAGAGATGCTACTGATTGTGATATTCTTGCAGCTGATGCTTGTGTTCTAATGAATTCTGATTACAGATTTACTTTACCAATTCCACAGTCTGAAATTTTTGTAAATTCAAATATGGAACAAAATCCAGGGTATACTAATTAAAAAAAAAAGACATGAAAAAAATAACTAAAATTTTAACCCTATTATTTATTGTTTTAATATTTTCTTGCGAGGATGTTACGACTTCAGATTTAGGTGAAAATAGTCAATGGGTTCAATTTGAATCGGAGGCCTACTCTATTTCAGAAGCTTCTCCGGAATCTCTTATGGTTCCTGTGCTTTACGCTTCTAGTTCGAATGCAGATGGTATAGATATTAATTTTTCTTATACTGCGAGTAGTACAGATGGATTTACAATATCTCCTTCCTCAGGAATTTTAAATTTTCCTGCTGGTGAGTTTGTAGCTTATATTGAAATTACTCCAATTAACGATACTGATGAAAACAGTAATATTTTATTAGATTTTTCTTTTGATAACAATTCTGTTTCTTCTGGAGTTGCAGGAGAAGGTGTTTATAATCATATGGCACAAGTAACTATCATTGAAGATGATTGTAGTTTTACTCTTGAACAGTTAGGAGATGCAACATGGTCAGGTTTTGATAACGCTCCAAGTAGTCAAGCTGGTCCTAATAATAGTCAAATTACTTCTTCGTATGATGATGTATCAGGAAACTTACTTCTTGTAGGTATTGGTTATGCTTGGCTGACAGATACAGAGTTTTGGGATGAAGTAGTAACTGTTGATGTTCCAATAATAGTTCAAGTTGATTTACTTACAGGAGCTATTTTAATTGAAGAACAATTTATGTGTACTACTACATGGCTAGGTGATGTTCAACCAGATTATTCTATTGTAGGTACAGGAGAATATCTTGCATGTTCAAATACAATGATTCTTAGTTTTGATTTAATTCAAGGTGGTGGAGTTACAACTTCTCTCGTCGAAACAATAACATTTTAAATCTATAAATTAAATGAAAAATATAATTAAAACATATAGTTTACTTTTAGCATTACTTTTTGTGGTAATTGCTTGTAATGATGACGATAGTTTCACATACAGTATACCACCTCAAGTTGATGTTGTAGATGTGGAATTATCTGCAATGACTGACGCTTTAATTCCTTGTAATGCAGACTTAACTGTTACAGTTACTGGAGCAAGTGAAGTTTATTATATGCTAAGACCAGCAAATCTTGAAGCACCTTTATCTTCAGAAGTATTTGGCAGTGGAACAAATTTATCTTTTGATTCTGCAGGAACTCAATCTTTTGAAGTAGCTGGATTTGTTGCGGATACTGATTATGTAATCTATGCAATCTCTGTTAATACAGATGGATTAAGATCTGAACAAGTTTATACTTCAAATTATAGTCATCCAGATTTTGATGGTAGCATCTTTCCTGATACACATTTTTTAGGTGATTATACTATTGCTGATAATGTAGCTACAATTGGACCAGGTAATGGTACTGCTAATTTTGCGGAAGGTACAGTTACATTAACTGTTGATCCATTTGATTCTAGTAAGAGGCTTTTTGGCGCTGCTGTTTTACCCGCTTTTAATGGTGAAATTGAAAGTATAATACTAGAATTTGCTAGTACAAATCAGGTGATTTTAGGTGATGTAGATCCTAGTTTATCTTGTGGAGGTGGAATTCCTTATATTTTCACAGAAGCAGATATTAATAATTCTATTTGGAATGTATGCGATGATTCATCAATTATCATTAATTACACTGAAGATCCTAATGGTTCTTGTGGAGGTCCATATGCCTCTTCATTAATTCTAACAAAAATTTAAATTTTTTAAATTTAATTATTTTATAAAGCCGTAACAAATTTAAACTTTGTTACGGCTTATTTGATTATTTATATGAATAGCAATACACAAATATTTGGAATAAGAGCAGTTATTGAAGCCATTAACAATGGTGAAAGTGTAGATAAAATATTTCTACAAAAAGGATTACGTGGTGATTTATTTCAGGAGTTAGTTTCCCTTTTAAACAAGAATTCTATAAACCATTCTTATGTCCCTATCGAAAAGTTAAATAGACTCACCAATAAAAATCATCAAGGTGTCGTTGCTCAAATTTCTCCAATTGAATTTCATGATTTAGAAAATCTTGTAATGACTGTCATGGAGTCTGCTAAAACACCTTTATTCTTACTGCTTGATCAAATAAGTGATGTCCGAAATTTTGGAGCTATTATTAGAACTGCAGAGTGTACTGGAGTTGATGGTATAATCATACAAAAAAAAGGTGGTGCACCAGTAAATGGAGATACTATTAAAACAAGTGCTGGAGCTGTTTTTAAAGTACCTATTTGCAAAGTAGATCATATTAAAGATGCCATGTTTTATTTGCAAGCTTCTGGAATAAAGGTTATCGCTGCTACAGAAAAAACAGACAACCTACTTTATGATGTCACATTTAAAGATCCTTGTGCAATTATAATGGGATCAGAAGGGAGAGGAATAAACCCTTCCGTTTTAAAATTAGTTGACAACAAAGCAAAGCTACCCATATTAGGAGATATTGAATCTTTAAATGTATCTGTTGCTTGTGGTGCTTTTTTATATGAAGTTGTTAGACAGCGTCGTTAATCGGTATCCTTTTTTTTAAAGATATACTTAATATGTGGTAACTCCTCCTCTACTTCATTTTCTTTATGCTCAATAAAGTTTCCGTTTTCATCAAAATGTTTTAAAAAGTCATCATTATTTTCATTATAATTTTCGTGTTCCCAAATATATTTTTTTGGTTTAGCTATCTTACTTCTAAAAATAAAAGCAAATAATATTCCTGTGATAAGCCCAGATAAATGACCTTCCCAAGAAATTCCTTTTTCTATTGGTAAAGTGTACCAAATCATACTCCCATAAAGAAAAACAACTAATAATGACAATGCAATTAATCTATAGTGTTTTGCAAAAACACCTTTAAAGAAAGTAAAACTAACTAAAACATAAATTAATCCACTAGCACCAATATGATATGCTGGTCTTCCAATACACCAGGTTAAAAACCCTGAGAGTAATATGCCATAGAGTAACACTTTCCAAGCAATTGGCTTATAGAAGTAAAATAATGCTGTTGATAATACAAAAAGAGGAATAGTATTATGATACAAATGATTTATTCCAGAATGAATAAATGGGCTAAAAACAATCCCCCGTAATCCCTTTACAGTTTTTGGGTAAACCCCATAGTTTGTAAAATCGAAACCAAAACGTATTTCAAACCAAAATACAATCCATATAAGCAAAACGAATGCTATTGGATATCCTATAACTCCAGTTGAAAATTTAAAATGTTCTTCTTTTTTCATAATCGAAATAAATATAGCAAATAATTTACCATAGTTCATTTAGATGATAAATTGTCATGCTTAACAAAGCGTGAGTGATTGAAGCATTTGTTGAAGCTCTTTAAACTTGTGTTTAAAAGCGACTGCTGAAAGCGCGACTTTTTTGTGAATTCCATCAAAAAAGACACGCCAAAACAAAAAAAAATATAGTAGTTTTACATTATGAATGAACCTTTGGCAGAACGATTACGTCCAAAAACTTTGGAAGATTATGTGAGTCAGTCACATTTAGTTGGTGATGAAGGCTCACTCACTAAACAAATTAAGCAAGGGCTAATACCTTCATAAATTTTTTGGGGACCTCCAGGTATTGGTAAAACGACTTTGGCATATATTATTGCTACGGAATCTGGGCGACCATTTTATTCATTAAGTGC
>Ga0209013_10006384_pt1 | contig 10014 bp, 7 predicted proteins | sample Cruoilmetagenom2_FD_187291 | JGI IMG/M metagenome (GOLD analysis project Ga0209013, IMG submission 187291) | Oil polluted marine microbial communities from Coal Oil Point, Santa Barbara, California, USA - Sample 2 (SPAdes) (version 2) | ecosystem: Environmental > Aquatic > Marine > Oil seeps ...
AGGTGTCGGGTGGAGAAATGGCCTGTTCCGGAATTGGCGCAGGAAAAGTGTTCAGGATAGAGCGCGAATCCGATCTTGAAAATCTGCATGAAGGTGCGGTCCTTGTATCTAGGAACGCCTCTCCCGACTATGTCACGGTGATGAACAAGTTAAATGCCGTGGTCACTGATACGGGAAGCTCTGCCGGTCATTTTGCATCTGTCGCGCGTGAGTTTGGTGTGCCGACCCTGGTAAATACCGGTGTGGCAACCACCCGGTTGACCCATGGGAATGATGTGACTGTGCATGCGGACGGCAGAGCAGTCTATAATGGAATTGTTCAGGAAATGCTGAAAAGCCCCTGTGCACGAAGAGACCTGTTGTCAGACAGCCCCTTTACACGCAAATTGAGATATGTCATAGATTTTATTTCACCTTTGAGACTCACCGATCCGCAGGCTGAGTCATTTATCCCGGAAGGATCCAGGTCCCTTCACGATATTCTTCGGTTTACCCATGAAAAAGCAGTCCAGAAGATCAATCCGATGGCGAGCAGGTAAATGAGGCCTTCCAGGAGGTACGTAGGGGCCTCAAAGACCGGCAGGAGGGTGGAAGCTATTTGTATTAAAACCCAACATACTGCCAAATACGCTACTATCGCCCTGAAGACATTGCGTCTGACGAGTTCCCTGTAAAGTTTTTTGGAATTCATAGAAATCTGATACTATATGAAATTCACTTGAATATAACTTAATACAATATAGCAGGTTATTGATAAAATAAAGAATATTACGAACTCTGGGCAATGATTTTAGTCATTAGTACAAATGCGATTGCGGCGTGCACGCCCTCCTTCACTACGTTGCTGAGGGTACACTGGGTTAGTTTGCTGCGCTCGTGGACCGATTACCAACCTCATGCTTAAATGAAGCGAACCTTTTTTGTGTTTTATTCCTTTTCAGATTTTCTAATCTGACAAAAAATGGCTACTATTAAGTCTTAAAACCAACCTATTATGGATTATAAAAAATCGATTATTCATTTTCTAATTAGCTTGCTTTTATCTCCAGTGGTGGTATACATTGTATTACTAGCCGCTAAAGCAGCAGGATCAACCTATGAAATGACCCATGGGGAAACCTTTATTATCTGGCTCCTGATGGCCATTGTGATCAATCTGTCTATTACTAAGAAAGCATAAGGAAAATCATCACAAAAGGTGATTAAAAATCGCCTTCTATAATTGGCGTCCTCCTTCACTGCGTTGCGACGGACATGGGCTGGGTTAGCTCGCTTCGGTCCTGGACCAGAGGTTCCCGCTCTTGTGAGATTTCGTATGTGCTATTCTCTATTTGCGTTTATCTGGTTATTTTGTTTTTTAAGTGACCTATCTATTGGTTATATTTAAGAGATTAAATCATTTTAAAATGAATACAACCTACGACGCCATCGTGATTGGGTCCGGCATTTCTGGTGGATGGGCCGCTAAGGTATTGTGCGAAAACGGTCTTAAAACCTGTGTTGTGGAACGGGGAAGAAATGTGGAGCACAATAAAGATTATCCTACTGCTCACTTGCACCCCTGGGAACTTCCTCACGGCGGCATGATGCCCAGGTCATTCAGAGATGAGAACCCCTTGATCACCAAATCGGCAGGTTTTGGCGAAGATACAGCCCACTTTTTTATTAAAGATAAGGAACAGCCCTATGTACAAAAAAAGCCTTTCGATTGGATACGCGGGTTTCAAGTGGGCGGAAAATCCTTAATATGGGGCAGAGCTTGCCAACGATGGAGCCAATCCGAATTCGAATCCCCTTTCAAATATAAGTATGGAATTCAGTGGCCGGTAGATTACCCGGAAATGGCTCCCTGGTATCATTTAGTAGAAGACTTTATAGGAGTATGTGGAAATAAAGACGGCTTAGAATCCATGCCCGATGGGGAGTTCTTACCTCCGTTCGAAATGAATTGTGTTGAACGCCATATGAGTAAGACATTAAGCGACAGATATCCAGACCGGCATCTGGTACATGGAAGATGGGCGCACCTGACCGAGCCTAAAGAACACCATTTAGAATTGGGCAGAGGAAAATGCCAATCAAGAAATCTTTGTATGAGAGGATGTCCTTTTGGCGCCTATTTTAGCAGTAATTCCAGTACCCTGCCTTCGGCGCAACGAACCGGAAACCTCAGCATTCTTTCCGATGCGGTTGTAGTTAAAATCATTTATGATGACCAACAAAAAAATGCTACCGGAATTGAATATATAGATACGGCCACAGGATCGCGACAGGAGTTAAAAGCCAGCATAATTTTTGTTAATGCCTCGGCCCTGAACACAAATCTTATCTTATTGAACTCTACCTCAGATCGTTTTCCTAATGGGCTGGGAAATGATCATGACATCCTGGGGCGTTATGTGGGTTTTCACAATTACCGTGGATGGGCCTCGGGCAGGTTTGAAGGGTTTAGGGACACCTATGTTTATGGCAGGAATCCTTCTGAACTTATTTTAGCCAATTTCAGAAATGTTTATAAGAATGATATGCCTTTTGTTGGCGGATATACCATTTTCAGTGGGGCATACCGGGCGCGAAATGAAGAGGCTCCCGAAAATGGCCCCGGCATTGGGGCGGCATATAAAGAAGGCCTGCGCCTTCCCGGAGATTGGCAGGCTTATATGTATATGCAGGGCGAGACCATTCCAAAAGCATCCAACAGGGTTTATTTGTCTGACACAGAAAAAGATCCCTGGGGAATTCCGCAGCTCGTAACGGATGTGAATTATGACGATAACGACGAACTGATGGTTCAGGACTTTTTAAAGGAAAGTAAAACCATGCTTGAAGCCATGGGGTGTACCGATATTGAACTAGACGATTCTAAACAAGCGCCGGGACTGGACATTCACGAAATGGGAGGGTGCAGAATGGGGGCTGATCCGAAAATGTCCATGCTCAATAGATATAACCAACTGCATCTGTGCCAGAATGTATTTGTGACTGATGGAGCATGTATGACAAGCACCGGAAACCAAAGCCCATCCTTGCTTTATATGGCCTTTACGGCAAGAGCTGCAACCTACGCCGCCGAACAATTTAAAGCCCGGAGAATATGAAAAATACGCAACGCAAACAAGTGGGAATTGGTATCATAGGATCTCAATTTATCGCTAACATTCATGCGGAAGCACTGAAAACGGTACCCGATGCGGTTATTGTGGCAGTGATATCTCCCAACGAATCGCATGTAAAATCCTTTGCGAAACAACACCAGATCCCTAATTGGTTTACTGATATAGAGGCCTTTTTAGAGCTGGATGAAATTGATATGGTTATTCTTGGCGCGCCCAACTATTTGCATTGCGAACTTGCCGTTAAAATAGCAGAGGCTAAAAAGCATGTAGTGGTAGAAAAACCACTTTGCTTAAACCTGGAGGAAGCAGACCTGATGATCGAAACCTGCAAAAAAAATAAGGTGAAACTTATGTATGCAGAAGAGCTCTGTTTTACGCCAAAATATGTACGCTTAAAAGCGCTCTTAGATGAAGGAGCTTTGGGGTATCCAATATTTTTAAAACAGTCTGAAAAGCACGATGGCCCTCATGCAGCTCATTTTTATGATGTTGAAAAATCAGGGGGTGGTGTCATGATGGATATGGGATGTCATGCCATTCAATTCTTCCGGTGGTTAAACCCTGAGGCTTCCATTGTTTCGGTCTATGCACAAATGCAAACTTCTGTACATCAGGATAAAACCATTGGAGATGACAACAGCGTACTTATTTTAGAATTTAGCAATGGGGTAACCGCAATTGCAGAAGAAAGTTGGATCAAAAAAGGAGGGATGGACGATAAAGCTGAAATACATGGAAGTGAAGGGGTCGCATATGCGGATGTGCTGCAGGGAAATTCCATACTGACCTATAGTGAAAAAGGGGTAGGGTATGCAGTGGAAAAGGCAGGAGACACAAAAGGCTGGAGTTTTACAATGTATGAAGAACTGTGGAACTATGGATTTCCGCAGGAGATGGCGCATTTTGTAGACTGTGTTAAGAACGACCGTACGCCCCTGGTTACAGGAGAGGATGGCAAGGCTGTTTTAGAGGTTCTTTTCGCAGCATATGCTTCCGCAGGTGCAGGAAAAAAGATCATGATGCCCTTTAAGACTGATGCCAAAAAACCGTATGTATTATGGAAAAAATAGACCGCAGAAATGCTTTAGGGATATTAGCCCGGTGGTCTGCCGGAAGTTTTATCCCCTTTTCCTGGCTAGTAGAAGGATGTACAGATAACAGCAATCCCTCTTTATTTAACGAAGAATATCAATTGCTTCTGGCTGACATTGTCGAAATTATTTTACCCGAAACAGCTGCATCACCGGGGGCCAAAGAGGCTAACGTTCATCATTTTATAGCACTCATTGCAGAAGATTGTTATGGAATTGCAAGAAAGGATCGCATCCTGGTTGGGTTAAACCAATTATTAGGTGATGGCTTTTTAGATTATTCATCAGAGAAAAAATATGAAGTAATTGAGCAACTAGACGTGGAAGCAACTGCCGCAACCCATAAAATTCCTCATTATTTTAAAGACCTTAAGTCCCTAACGCAGTGGGGATATTTTTCTTCTAAACCAGGCATCATGGAAGGGTTGAGGTACAATCCTATCCCGGGATATTACAAAGGCTGTGTTCCTTACAATGGTGAAATAGCTTGGTATTAATGACAACAAATCAGTGTAAAGACTATCAGGAATTAAGCAAAACGGCTGCTGACTGGTTAATCCGGAGGATCAGAAAAAACCCATTAAGCAAGATAAGTATTGCCACCGGAAATTCTGCATTAGGAATGTATAGCTATATCACAAAGGCCCAAAACCTGCATACCAAATCGCTTTCTTTGTTTCAATTGGATGAATGGGTTGGATTGTCCGAATATCAACATAGTTGTATGAGTTACATTGAAAAAGAGGTGAGAATTCCCTGGGGAATAGCTGCGGAAAGAACTCATTACTTTTCTCCCGATTTAACTCTCCTTGACAATAAAATACAGGCAAAGGAGGCGGCATGTTCTATGCAAAAAGAACTTGAGATAAAAGGTCCGCTGGACATCCTCATTTTAGGAATGGGAAAAAATGGTCATTTGGGTTTTATAGAGCCGGCCGAAAATTGGCCTCCTGATGAATGTTATGTTTCCAAATTGGCACGCTCTACCCAAAAACATAAGATGATTAGCTCGGAAAAAACACCCCCTGAATATGGAATAACTATGGGAATTGAATCAATCCTGCAAGCAAAAGAAATTTTATTTATTGTAACCGGACCCGGAAAAACAGCTACTTATTCTGAATGGCTCAAAAAGGTTATTACCCCTAATTTGCCTGCAAGTATTTTATGGAAACATCCCAAGGTTTCCCTGGTAACGGACCTGTAACTTCAAAAGTTGAGCTTCCATTTTTTTAACTTCCCCTGTGATATAGAATTAGAATTAATAATTGTAAAAAAGGGAAGGCCAGAACTTGATTAGACACTATATAGTTTTTATCGCAGAAGGCGATTTAAATTCCTAACTTTTTACTTTCTTTTTTTTCTCCTTCTCTTTTTTCTTTTTCTTTTCTTCTTCGGGCAATTTTATAAGCGTATCACTATTTATATAAAGCAATTCTGCAGTTTCAATCAATTTTTTCACAATGTCCGCAACATTATCACTGTCATTGGCGAGAGATGTTGCCATTACGCTGGATATCTTGTGCTCCCTAATCAATTTATCCAGTGTGCCATCGAGCAACACATCGCTTTTTTCTGCTTTTTCTTTAAGTTTTTCAAGTCGCTCTAAATGCGCTTCAGGGGTTTCATCTTTTCGGGTAAAATAAATTTCTCGCAGAACCCGTGAAACTTTACGTCTCAACCGGTCATATTCTTTTTGAATATACTTGTTATCAGAAACCATGTATTGACTTACATTTTTTCGCAGGCCACGGATGTCTTTTATCGTCTCTACGATATTTCGGTTGGCCAATTTTATTCTTGTAAATGCTTTCATGGCTTCCGGGGATAAGGAGAATTTACTTTGTGCAAGGGTCGCGTATTTAATTATTTTACCATAAATGATTTTTACTTTATTGTAATACAGTTCATCAATATCAACCTGCAGTTCCTCTTTAGATTTTTGGACCACCTTTTTTAATTTCCTGTCACCTTTAATATCTCTCACACGCAAATTAAGGCCATGAGAAACAATTTCGTAAGTTGCTTTTTCAAACAACCTTTTGCTTTCGTCCAAAAGAGCGCGTAGGGCAGTTTGTGGATAAGCCAATACACTTTCGTTCAGATATTTGGGGTACTCAATTTTATCATCTTTTTCTTTTTCGACAAATACGCGGGTTAAGAACCTGACCAGCACCTTTATAAACGGTATCATTATCAACACGCCAATTAAATTGAAAATCGTATGGAAGATGGATAATTTGATCGTATAATTAGTAGCAGCGATCCCCGTTGAAAATGAAATATAATTCACAAGTTGTCCCAACTGAGCAATAAAAATAAGGGCAATAATGCCGGTCACCATATTGAATATCAGATGTGCCCCGGCAAGTCGTTTTCCAGCAACATTGGCATTGAGTGACCCCAGTATCGCGGTTATGGTAGTCCCGATGTTAGCTCCGATAGCAAGTGCCAAAGAATTATCGTAAGTGATCTGCCCGACAGCCAGTGCAGTGAGAATTAAAGCCATGGCCGCACTACTGGATTGTAAAACAAGGGTGATCAGAATGCCAATGAAAGTATACACTATCAGACCCCAAAATCCTGGCATCGCAAAATCAGCCAGGTTAATACTGTCCTGATAGACATCAAAGCCTTGTTTCATAAAGTGAATACCCAGGAAGAAAAAACCCAGTCCGGCAAGAACATAACCAATGCCTTTAAGGCTTTTTGATTTTTGAAATACAAAGAGAATTCCAAAAGCCAGCATGGGCATTGCCAGGGCAGAAACCTTAATTTTCAAACCAAAAATTGCTACTAGCCAGGCAGTAGCAGTAGTGCCTAAATTTGCCCCGAAAATAATCCCTATTCCTGCATAGAGTTCGATCAGGCCTGCACTGAGAAATGAAATTGTAATTACACTAATCAAAGAACTGGATTGTAAAAATGCTGTTACCACGAATCCCAGCCCCAAACTTTTATATAACTTATTCGTCATGCGTCTCAACAACTTTTGCAGTGGCCCTTCTACAAAAGCATTAAAGCCCTCTTCCAACATGATCATTCCAAAGAGTAGTATAGCTACCCCGGCACCTACTTCCTTGATCGTAGGGTTTATAAAAAATGCCCATCCGAGCAAGACCAGAATAACAGGAAAGAATATTTTTTTAATCATCTAGTAAGTTTTCAATAGGCGAATCTACATGTAAAACTCAAGTGTGCGCATTGGCGTAGTTTCCAACAAAAATACAAGTTAAATAAAATTATGGTTTAAGACTCCAAATAAAGTGACACTCTTAGGTAAAGGTCAATACCATTGAATTAGAAATCTCTTATTTACCATAACGTCTTGTAAACGCTGAGACCTTATGGGTCAAAAACCTAACCAAATGATTCCCTTCTTCGTCAAATAGTGGTAGCATCGAAGTTCATCCAAATCACATTGGAAAAATAGAATGACCTCCATCCAATACGATACCCTGCCCAGTCATAAAATCACTGTGACTCGATGCTAAAAAAACAGCTACCCCCTCAAGTTGATTGAGTGTGCCCATTTTACCGGAAGCAGACCGGCGAACTACGCCTTCTTGAAATTCAGGAGGCGTTTTTACAGACATCTCCGTTTCTACGAATCCGGGCAGAATGGCATTTACCTGAATTCCATTTCGGCCCAATTCTATGGCCAATGAACGTGTTAATCCCATCACGGCAGCTTTGGTAGTTCCATAACCTGCTGCATAGCCTGTTCCCATAAGTGCGGCAATCGAAGAAGTAACAATTAATTTACCCGGTGCCTCCCGATCTATTAAATGCTTAATGACCAATTTATACGTATGAACAACGCTATTGAGATTGAGATCGAGTATCTGTTGCCATTCCTCGGCGCTCCATTTATGAAATAAGCCTTGTTTACCTGCTCCTCCCGCGTTGGCAAAACAAATATCGACCTTCCCAAAATGCGCGAGCGTTGCATCGAAAGCTGCTTTGGCTTGATCTTCGTCCGTTAGATCAGCTATGAACGAGGCAGCAGTTCCACCTAAAGTATCAAGCGCTTGAAGGGCTGTTTTATTTTTTTCTGCACTGCGTCCCCAAATCGCAACCTGCGCACCTGCCTTAAGCAACCCCTTTGCATAAGCCAGGCCAATCCCTCCATTACCTCCTGTGACAATGCATACTTTTCCCGTTAGATCGAATAAGTTCATTTACTTTAGATTTATTATTAATTGCAATGCCTTGCTCAAATTATGAAAGTCCAGGTAATGCATTTTGTTATTATTCCAATCTAAAAGCCAGCAAGACATTACCTGCTTTCTCCCCAAATTTAGAATAACCAGAGTTAATGAATAATTGATTGCCATCAATAACGGGTCCGTCAGAATCAATCGTCCCTCCAAAAGCTTTAATACCATTGGTAGCTTCAAAATCCTGATTCGTGTCATAAACCCAAAGTTCCTTTCCTTCTTCGGCTGAATAAGCTTTTAGAACCCCATCAAGGGCCCCGGCGAAAACGAGTTCCGGGCTAAGGCTTATAGCCGCTGATATTCCAGGGCCGCACTGCCATTCGACATCTCCACATCTATCTTTTTCAATAATGGACCAAATGGGTTGCCCATTGTTTACATCCACAGCATGTACACCCGGGAAAGCAGGTTTGTCTGCATCCTCAGGATAAACCGAATGGTCATTAACAGGTACGTAAAGCGTTTTGCCATCTGTGGCCATTCCCCAATGAATGCCTCCCATTATGCCGCCTCGTCCTACTCGTTTTTGCCAAACAATGGCTCCGTCACGATCAGGGTCCATAGCGTACACCATTCCTGATTTTTGACCAGCCAAAATAAGATCGGGTGCGGGATCTCTATTGACTAAAATGGGTGATGCCCCAAAGTCATAATCGGGACCCACATCATCCGGACAATTGGGAGAACCGGGGATCATACAAGCACCATTCCATGCATCTTTTGGAACCGTTTGTTGTACCCATTGGATAGCACCGTCTTTCAGGGCCATCGCAATAATAGCATCACTGGTCATGGTGGTGGGTTGAGTATAATTTTCCCCTGTTCCAATGTAGAGTACCTCCCTCTTGGCATCGATGGTAGGACTTGTCCATACGGGTGCGCCGGAAGGTGCATAGATAGGCCGATTAGCCGAATTTAAACCCTGTGGGCCTGGCACTTTTGCAATGGTATAGCGCTTCCAAATCATTTTCCCTGTTACTGCGTCTAAAGCAACGACCGAACCTCGAAAAGTACAGCATTCATAGTTGGGGTCATAGGCATTAAAAATCTCAGTAGATGAAACAGGAATATATAAACGATCCTTATAAAGATTGAGCGAACCAGTTATGGTAGCCACGGCATGTTCATCGACTTGTTGTGTCCAAATCAGCGTTTGGGTCTTCAAATCCAACGCATAGATCTTAGCATTGAAATCACCAAAATATAATCGGGTAGCTTCACCATTTTCGTTGGTGCCAATGGTAATAGCACTTCGGATTTCAGCATCTGCCTGAAAAGTCCATCGGACACATCCCGTTGCTTTATCCAGTGCGTAAACCGTTCCATGTTGGCTGGCAGTATAAATGGTATTACCAGCGATGGTAGGTTGCACCCGCGCTCTGGATGCCCCTGGAAAAGCAAAAGCCCAATCCAATTTTAATTGCGATACATTTTTTGAGTTAATAGATAAATCACTGCTATTATTAAATCGGGTATTTGACAAATTGAACCCCCAATTGCCAATGGAAACGTTTTGGATAGCTTCTTCCTCTTGTGCATCACATAGTCCTTTAATGATGGTTGGACCTTCATCGAAATCATCTACTT
>Ga0209013_10006385_pt1 | contig 10013 bp, 14 predicted proteins | sample Cruoilmetagenom2_FD_187291 | JGI IMG/M metagenome (GOLD analysis project Ga0209013, IMG submission 187291) | Oil polluted marine microbial communities from Coal Oil Point, Santa Barbara, California, USA - Sample 2 (SPAdes) (version 2) | ecosystem: Environmental > Aquatic > Marine > Oil seeps ...
GTATGGATCGGATTGTCATTGAGTGTTATTTGAGCCATGGGTTCCTCCTTAATTTCAAAATCCGGTTTGATTGATGGTGCGTATGTTCAATATTTTCTTAACAAGAGATACAATAAACATGCCAGAATCCCGTGAACTGCCCCACGAATCCCATTCCCGTTCCTCAGACAATGTAAAGCGCTCATCTCAGGTAAAAGCCCACGGCGTTCGCATGGCAACTGGTATGATTGTTGCTTTCCACAATATGAGGTATTATATTCTTATTTTACATTAATAAGGAGGGTTAACGATGACCGATCACAACAAGCGCTATCACATCAAATCCGCCTGTCCCCAGTGTGGATGCAGTTTTGCCCAGGTTTTGAGTGCTGAAGAACTGAAAAAGAAATATGGGGATATGCCGAATGTGGAACTTGAATGTGGCGAGTGTATGCTTAAGTTCCAGGAGGAAACGAAAAAGGCCTGTCCGGAATGGGATAAGGATTGCAGGCTCGAGGAATAGACAAACAACTTCACCCATCAAAGAAAGGTACCCCCATGCTGTATGATTTTAATGCGAATGAAATTCTTCAAATGGCAGAACAGATTGAAAGAAACGGTGCTGATTTTTATAGGAAATCAGCCAAAAAAATTCAAGACCCAGCAGGTAAAGAGCTACTGTTGAACCTGGCTGAAATGGAGGATGAACACGAAAAAACCTTTGCAGCCATGAGATCAAAACTGACAGCGGACGAAAAAACGCAGACAGTGTTTGATCCTGAAGGCGAAACCGTAGGCTATCTAAAAGCCCTGGCTGATTCAAAAGTTTTTTTCGAGAAAACCATCGATACCAGCAACATGGAAGGCATTCTAAAAGAAGCCATCACCGCTGAAAAAGATTCCATCCTGTTCTACCTGGGTATAAAGGACGTGGTGCCGAAAGTGCTCGGCAAAGACAGACTCGATCAGATAATCAAAGAAGAAATGTCCCATATCAATCTGCTGACCAGAGAGCTGGTGGCCCTCAACAAAGGGTAATGATACATTGTTGTCTCACTTATAAAGTGAGACACATGTGTCCTTTCCGGCTTACAGCCCACAATATCACAGATACCTGATAGACAGACGCCGCATCGACAACTTGCGGTTTTGGCACCCATGCTTATGGTGTGACCAAGTGGATTTAGGTTTAAATATGCAAGGTGAACACCCCTACAAAGGCAAAGCCTGTTGCCTGCTTGGCTTATCGGGTTTTTCTGCAATTTCAGGGTGTGAAACTATAGTGAAATATTATTAGAGTTACAGGAGGCAACTATGTGGGAATACACGGACAAGGTAAAAGACCATTTCATCAACCCTCGAAATGTCGGTTTCATCGACAATCCTGATGGCATGGGCGAAGTCGGTTCACTTGCCTGCGGGGATGCGCTGAAACTCACCTTCAAGCTGGGGGATGATAAAAAAATCAGTGATGCCAAATTTCAAACATTCGGCTGTGCCAGCGCCATCGCTTCATCTTCCGCCCTCACGGAAATGATCAAGGGATTGACCCTGAAGGAAGCTGCAGTCATCACCAATGACGATATCGCCCAATTCCTGGGGGGACTCCCAAAGGAAAAAATGCATTGTTCCGTTATGGGTCGTGATGCCCTGGAAAAAGCCATTGCCTATTACGAGGGCGCGTCAGTCCCAGTAAAAGAAGGTGAAATCGTTTGCGAATGTTTTGGAGTCACCGACATCGAAATCAGAAGGGCTGTTCAGGAAAACGGTCTCAAGACAGTTGACGATGTAACAGACTATGTAAAAGCCGGTGGTGGATGCGGCAACTGCCATGACCGAATCGGAGAAATCATTTCCGAGGTTCGGGGGAAGCCTGTTCTGGTTAAGCCAGTACCGAAAGCTTTGACCAATGTTCAGAAAATAAGAATGATTGAAGAAACCCTGGACAGGGAAATCAAACCCGCCTTGAAAAAGGACGGTGGAGATATCGAGCTTGTGGATTTTGATCACAATACCGTTTTTGTCAGATTGCACGGCACCTGCTCAACATGTGCGGCATCACAGGTCACCCTGGAAAGTTACGTCGAAACAAAACTCAAAGAACTGGTATCTCCTGATTTGGTTGTAAGTGAGGTGCGGCAATGAATATCATTTATGTAGACAACAATGCCACAACAAGAGTTGATCCAGTGGTTGTGGAAGCCATGATGCCCTACTATACCGAAAATTATGGGAATCCTTCCAGCATGCATGCCTTTGGCGGAAACGTGGCCACCTCAGTTAAAGAAGCCCGGGAACACGTAGCGTCGCTCATCAATGCGTCTCCCGAAGAAATTATTTTTACCAGTTGTGGCACTGAAAGTGATTCCACGGCGATCCGGGCCACAATTTCATCCATCCCGGACAAAAAGCACATTATCACTTCACGGGTCGAACACCCCGCTGTCAAGAATCTGTATGAACACCTGGCGAAAAAAGGCTATAAAGTCACATTTGTCCCAGTCGATCGTCAGGGCAGCCTGGATCTTGATTTTTTCTACGATCACCTCACAGAAGATACGGCGCTGATCAGCATCATGTGGGCCAACAATGAAACCGGTGTCGTATTCCCCATCGATGAAATAGCACGGGTAGCCAAAGACAGGGGTATCGTTCTACACACCGATGCAGTCCAGGCTGTGGGCAAGATCCCCGTTGATGTTCAAAAAACCAGTGTCGACCTGCTGTCACTTTCCGGGCACAAAATCCACGCACCCAAAGGGGTGGGAGCGCTCTATGTGAGAAAAGGAACTAAATTTGCCCCCTTTCTCATCGGTGGCCATCAGGAAAAAGGACGTAGAGGCGGTACTGAAAACGTCGCGGCCATAGTCGGTCTCGGGAAAGCCAGTATGCTGGCGGCAGACCTTCTGAAAGGCACCATGACGGAAGTAGGGCGTCTGCGTGACAGGCTTGAGCAGGGTCTGGTCAGCCGCGTTCAAAATGCTATGGTCAACGGTGACACAGCATCACGACTTCCGAATACCACGAATATCAGTTTCGAATATATTGAAGGTGAATCCATCCTCCTGATGATGAACGAACTGAACATCTGTGCGTCCTCTGGATCTGCCTGTACGTCGGGATCCCTGGAGCCTTCTCATGTTTTAAGGGCCATGGGCATCCCTTTTACGGCTGCTCACGGTTCCATACGTTTCAGCCTGAGCCATTACAATACCGAAAAAGAGATGGACTTTATCATCGAGAAAATGCCGCCGATCATTGACCGGTTGCGGCAGATGTCTCCTTTCTGGAACCAGGGGAAGCCGGATGATACCATGCTGACCGGAGCGGAATGCCCCCTATAAGGAAGTGCGTCCATGACGATTGAAAAAAACGCTGAAAATCAAGCTGCTTGCAAAATTGATGCCCGGGCACTGTCACATTACCGCGGCAAGCTCCCGGAGATCGCTGAAAAAATCATTGCCAAATGTGAGGACGATGAATGCTACAACCATATCGATTATGAACCGATTCCGTCAAAAACGTCCGTTGTCGATATCATTCAGCGCTTGCGGGAAGTCCTCTTTCCGGGTTATTTTACCAGAGAAAAATTAGACCCGGTGAATCTGGCCTACAGCATGGGCCAGACCGTTTCTGTTCTGTTCGACCAGCTTTCAGAACAGATCTGTCACAGTGTCCGGCATGATTGCTTTCGCTATGACCAGGAATGCAGCGAATGTGCTGAAACGGGCAACGAAGCTTCCCTCGCGTTTCTTGAATCAATCCCCGAGTTGCGTGAAATTCTCGCCACAGACGTGGCTGCCGCATATGCGGGAGATCCTGCGGCCAAAAGTTTCGATGAAATAATCTTCAGTTATCCGGGGATATTTGCCCTGATGGTTTACAGGGTTGCGCACAAGCTCCATGTAATGGCAGTGCCGCTGCTGCCCCGCATCATGACCGAATATGCGCACAGTGTAACCGGAATCGACATCCATCCGGGTGCTGAAATCGGAGAAGGTTTTGTCATCGATCATGGGACGGGTGTGGTGATCGGTGAAACGACCGTCATCGGGAAAAATGTCCGAATCTATCAGAGCGTCACCCTGGGGGCACTGTCCTTGCCCATGGATGCCGGGGATCGATTTCGCGGTCTCAAGCGGCACCCCACCATTGAAAACGATGTCATCATCTATTCGGGAGCTACCATTCTTGGCGGGGAAACCGTCATCGGAGCAAGATCGGTGATCGGCGGAAATGTATGGCTGACAGATTCGGTGCCCCCCGACACCAAGGTCATCATGAAAAAGCCTGAATTGATCTACATGTCCTCGAATGACGTGGATTAACCCGAACATTTCAGGTTCGTGAAATTTCCGGGTTAGTCACCAGCCACCGCTTCACACCCATTACTGACTGCTGCCAAACATCAACCACAAAAGGAGGCCAGCATGAATATATTTCCCAGAATTCAAAACACCATCGGCACAACCCCCCTGGTTCGGATAGGAAACATGGCCAAGGGGTCGGATTGCGATATTCTTGCCAAGCTCGAGTTTTTCAATCCACTTGGAAGTATCAAAGACAGAATCGCCGCATCGATGATCGATGCAGCCGAACGCGAAGGTCTTATTGGACCCGAAACCCTGATTGTTGAACCGACCAGCGGGAATACCGGAATTGCCCTCGCATTTGTCTGTGCGGCAAAGGGCTATCGGCTCTGTCTCACCATGCCTGAAACCATGAGCATTGAACGCAGAAAACTCTTGCAACACCTGGGTGCCGAACTCATATTGACGCCGGGTCCCGACGGAATGAAAGGGGCCATTAAAAAAGCCGTTGAAATACTATCTGAAACCCAAAATGCCTTCATGCCGAATCAGTTCAAGAATCCAGCCAACCCGGCAATACACAGAGAGACCACTGCCAGGGAAATATGGGACGACACTGCAGGAAGCGTAGATATTTTCGTCTCCGGCGTCGGAACCGGCGGTACCATCACGGGTGTTGCCGAAACGATCAAGCAAAAGAAACCGTCCTTCAGAGCCGTAGCGGTTGAGCCTGCCGATTCTCCGATCCTTTCCGGCGGCAACCCCGGTCCCCACAAGATACAAGGTATTGGGGCCGGGTTCATCCCAGAGGTTCTGAACACTGACATTATCGACGAAGTCGTCACCGTCACCAATGACGAAGCCTTTGAAACAGCCAGGAAGCTTGCCAACACGGAAGGCATCCTCTGCGGGATATCGTCCGGAGCCGCCATGGCGGCGGCACTGAAACTGGCCCAAAGAAAAGAAACCAAAGGCAAACGGATAGTGGTGGTGCTACCCAGCACGGGTGAGCGCTATATCAGCACCGATCTTTTCCGCTGATCCGTTAATAGCAGTTGTCAAAATACCGCTCCGATTGCAATAGAAGGGGTTTCCATATTTTTTTTAAAGGCCAGATCAAACCAAACTCTGGAGTTTATTGAGACAAGAGTGTATCATAAAACCCGATGATACACTTGATATTAGCGAATGGCACGGACACTTTCCCCTATCGTTGCAAAAGCCGGAGGGTGAAGCTGTAGTCGTTTACCGCGAACCCTTGACAACCACGCCTGTGGCGTGGCAGGCAAGGATCTGATGTCCTCCGGCCTTTCCCGTAGAGTAAACAACATGGCAAAATCGACCCCATCCTTCTTATCCCGTCGTAGCTCGAAGAGCGAAGTCGGATGAATTAACCTGGTGGAATATCCAGGAAATGGTGTTTCCTCTATGATATTGGTTATAATAACAACCCGTTGATTATCCTTTGCCATGTTGTTTATGCAACCTTGGGGTTCAGTATATTGGGAGCCCATTCGGCAATGTTTACCACCAATGACTCGAATCATTTGATGGTTTTGTTAAAAAAACATTCCGGCCGGCATTCTCTGGCACGCATCTTGATAGGTCATTATAATAACGCCCGTTCTCACAGGGCCGTTTCAACGGTACCAAACATTTTGCCTGAAACGCTGTTATGAGAACAAGACCAGACAGATGCTGTGATATCTCGCAGCTCACTTGGAATGACACCCAACTTTTTAGCCGGAGTCATAGGATTCATGAAACCTTGTGACAACAATCTAAAAAAGACCCTTCATCTCACCGATGAAATGATTGAACTGGCAAATGTCGGTGATGCCGAAAGAAAAGACACCGGCTGCGGTATTCTTTACGGCATCATGCGTGACTCCGCCTACAAGATTCAAAAACTGGCGGAAACCGAGCGCGAAAAACATATTAAAAAAGGGTGGTGGCACCAGAATCGCAAACCATAACAACAGCAAAACAACAAAAAGGAGGCATTAAAATGGCGGAAAGGTCTGAAGTCTACAAATGTGAACTTTGTGGCAACATTGTACAGGTAATGCATGGCGGCGCAGGTGAATTGGTCTGCTGTGGACAACCCATGGCCAACCTGAAAGCAAACACGGTTGATGCAGCAACAGAAAAACATGTGCCGGTGGTCGAAAAAGTTGATGGTGGTGTGAAAGTTAAAGTCGGTGATGTTGCTCATCCCATGGAAGAAAAACATTACATCGAATGGATTGAAGTGCTTGCAAACGGCAAATCATATGTTCAGTTTCTGAACGCTGGTGATGTGCCCGAAGCTGCTTTCAACCTGGACGCAGCTGCGGTTGCAGCACGTGCTTATTGCAACCTGCATGGTCTTTGGAAAGGATAAAGGAAAATGCTGACAGAGAAAGTTCAAAATGCCTTGAACGATCAATTTAATGCAGAGCTCTATTCATCCTACCTCTATCTTTCCATGCATGCCTATTTCAAATCCATCAATCTGGATGGGTTTGCAAACTGGATGTATCAGCAAGCAAAAGAAGAGCTTGTGCATGCAATGAAATTTTACAATTTCATCAACCAGAGAGGCGGCAGGGCCCGAACGGCGGCTGTAGCCGAACCCCCTTCAGAGTGGGCTTCGCCGCTGGCTGTTTTCGAGGAAACGCTTTCTCATGAACAAAAAGTTACCGGCCTGATTAACGATCTGGTTGAAGTTGCAAACGAAGCACGTGATCACGCCACACAAATATTTTTACAGTGGTTCGTGACGGAACAGGTGGAAGAAGAAGAAAATGCCGGTGGTGTGCTTGAACAGCTGAAACTCATGAAGGGTCATGCCGGCGGACTGTTTATGATTGACCGCGAACTGGAAAAACGAACCATCCCTACGGGGATGGCTGAACTGGAGTGATACTTGCACCAACAAGCCATTAGGTGTAAGCGTTAGGCTCGCTTATACCTAGTGGCTGATGAAAAGGAGGTGATCCATATGTCCAGCTGGAAATGTTCAAATTGTGGATATACGCTCGAGGCCGATACGCACCCGAATGAATGCCCGTCATGCAAGGAAAAATGTGAGTTCCTGGATAACACATGTTATACGCCCGATTGCCAATACGATGGAACAGACAAGCGGATCGGGTAACCGAAGGGTTCAAGGGTCTGAGGGTGATACAAGGGTTCGAGGGTAGCTGACAGCTAAAAGCGGACAGCAGCATGCTAGCTTCCGAGCATCCTGGCGTCCCAGCATAACAAAATTAAATAAGCGGCTTTGCCGCGTTTCATAAAATCGTTCCACGATTTTATTTGGAGAACTGAAATGGGAAAAGTACTTGTTGTTTATGCCACACGAACCGGTGAAACAGAACGAATCGCAAACCTCATTGCCGAGGGCGTACGTATAGAGGGCAGTGAGGCAAGTGTAAAAAACGTGAAAGAAGTGAAAACCGAAGCGGATCTCCAGGGTTATGATGGATATGTTTTCGGGTCCGCAACCTACCACGGAGACATGATGCAGGGCATGAAAACCATGCTCTTTCTGGCAGAAAAGGTAGAACTTGAAAACAAAGTCGCCGGTTCTTTCGGCGCCTTCGGCTGGAGTGGCGAAGCGCCGGACAGGATTTTTGGGACCATGGAAAATATCTTTCAAATGGATATGGTTTCAGGCTCCATGCGCCTGAAGAACAGTTCCCTGGGCGGCGGCGTCCAAATGGCACAGGATTATGGAAAGCAGATTGCTTCAAAACTATAACTAGGAGGTAACCATGTCTACACCACAGCATTGTCCAGGCTATGAACAATTCAAGAACCTGAAATCGTTTGAGTGCAAGTGTCCATCCTGCGGAAAGATCAAGGAGATCTTTTCGGATGAATTCGATAAAACCCATCGCTGTCAGAGCTGCGGTGAAGAAATTGATTTCAACCAGTGTACACTGTCAGGCGGCGAGTAGATCTATGGGGATTAATCACAGGAGTAATTGATGCGCATAAAAAAATGGGTGGTCGGTATTCTCCTCAGTGTTTTTATTTCAACCATCGGCTTAGCCGTGGAAAACAAAGGAGCGGAAAAAATACAGATCGATGGTGGCTCCAAGGGCAAGATCTCTTTCCAACACCGCAAACATCAAGACAGGCTTGGAGACTGTAATGTCTGCCACACCATGTTTCCACAGGAGCCACAATCTCTGACCCGGCTTAAGAAAAATGGGCAGCTGAAACGCAAATATATCATGAACAAGCTGTGCATCAAGTGCCACAAGGCGGAAAAAAAAGCAGGCAACAAAGCCGGCCCCACAAAGTGCTCGAAATGTCATATTCGTTAATACTTAAAAAATGTACTACTGGATGGTTCCCATGCTGGTATTAGGTCTACAGGGCAGTCCGAAAAAAGCCGGCAGTTCCGATTACCTCTTGAAAACCTTCCTTGCTGAAGTAGAGAAGATGGGTGTCGAAGTTCAAATCCTCGACACCACCCGGATGAACATAAAACCCTGCATCGGATGCGGCCACTGTGAAAAAAAGGGCTTTTGCATTATCGGTAACGACGACATGGCTGGGACCATCTATCCGTTACTACGCAAGGCCCAGGTGGTGGTTGCTTCATCGCCTGTATTCTTTTACAGCGTGACTTCCCAGTTGAAAGCACTCATCGACAGGACACAGGCCCTCTGGTCACGTAAATACCGTTTCCGCCTGTCCGACCCCCTGTCAACCACCCGGAAGGGATTTTTTCTCTCCATGGGCGGCAGTCACGGCAAAAAGCTCTTTGACGGCGTTCATCTCGTAGCAACCTATTTTTTTGATGCCATTGACGCCAATTTCAGCGGAAGCATGACCTACCCCGGCATCGAAACCGCTGCCGATTTTCAAAACAAACCGGATCTGAGCACAGAGATTTCCAGGACCGCCCATGCGTTGATGTCATCGCTGCTCGAACGCAAACGGATTCTTTTCCTCGGCAAGCACGACGACATCAGGACCCAGATGGCCGATGCCTTAACGCAGTATCATGCCGGAAGCAGGTTTCATGTCGTGACAGCCGGAAAAGAGTCCGCCCAGGCAACGCATCCTGGTGTGGTAGAGGCCATGGCGGAAATCGGAATCGATATGGCTTTCCACCAGCCCCCATCTCGATCCAAGACCATACAGGAATATCGCCCGGATATCATCGTTACCATGAGTGATGATATTGACATTCCTGCAATTCCCGATGTTATGACATCGGTTTGGAACCTGCCCGATCCCAGGCACGCGCCCTTTGATTTGATTGTGCAACTTCGTGAGCAGATACGTGAAAACGTCACCAGTATGGCAACAGACACATAAAAGGAGATACCCATGACAAACCCGGAAGAGATGTACCAGTGCCAAACCGTCAACTGCGGGTATATATACAATCCCGACAAGGGAGACCGGAAGGGCAAGATACCTAAGGGAACTCAGTTTGAGGATCTTCCACAGGACTGGAAATGTCCGGTCTGCGGCGCAAGTAAAAAAATGTTCAAGCCCCTTATGGGACCTGGGTCTGTTCTTGAAGATGGATAGCACCAATATTTAATGACCCTACTTGATAAATAACGACTGTTGGTCTATAAAATGGACCTGTGAGACAATTTATTGAACCCCCAATAATAGGAGATAAAAATGGATAAGTATGTTTGTACGCTTTGTGGTTATGTCTATGATCCTGCCGAAGGAGATCCAGACAACGATGTCGCAGCCGGAACCAAA
>Ga0209013_10006386_pt1 | contig 10012 bp, 8 predicted proteins | sample Cruoilmetagenom2_FD_187291 | JGI IMG/M metagenome (GOLD analysis project Ga0209013, IMG submission 187291) | Oil polluted marine microbial communities from Coal Oil Point, Santa Barbara, California, USA - Sample 2 (SPAdes) (version 2) | ecosystem: Environmental > Aquatic > Marine > Oil seeps ...
GGGAGAGAATATCGTTGCCCTAATTGTGGGTTTTGCTATCATCGAGACGGGGTTGGAGCATTTAATATCAGGGCAAAGTATCTGGGGAACTTAGGTTCCGCAGTAGTAGGGGCAATGGCGTCCCCCACTGGAGTGCGTTATGTGCTCTAGCGTTGCTCGTGCAAGCGAGAAAGAATCCCCTAGCTTTAGCTATGGGGAGAACGTCAAATTCTCTAAGCTTATGGCTGAATTCATTCCTTCCCTCCCTTTTTATTCATTTTATTTACTTGATAGTACCCTACTAATCCAGCCTTCTCCCTATGCCACTTCCTCTCTATTGTACTGCTCATCAACCTATTCCTCCGTTTACGGTCCTACACCCATCAGCGCCGACTCTAGGGTGGTGTAGTAACCCACCTAAAAGCATAGATCAAAATATCTGAAACTTTATTTGCTGGAGAAAATTTAGCCAGCCATAGGACGGGAATTATGGCAATTGTTCGTATCATCTTCTCATTGTTCGCCTTTTTTGCTCGTGGACCCTAAATATTATCGGGGGTTATAACCTCCACGCTCTTTCCTATGTCTGCCCCATCAACTTCTCGACCCAAACATGGCCCCCCCTTGGGCAACATCCTTACTCTCAAGGAATAGTCCAGGGATAGCAGAAACTCAAACAGGAAGACGAATGCCAAGACTGCGATGTCGATTGATATCCCAAATAAAAGATGGGATGCATCATGGAGGAGAAGTCATATCAAAATCGTTAAATGAGGTGTCGTCGGATTGCTACTTCAGAAGTTGCCGGTTGGCCATCCCTTGCCCTACGTAGGATAATAGAAATGTAAAGGAGGGTAGGATAAATGGCAGATAAGGTGATACTTTCGTTTAGTGGAGGCCTGGATACTTCAGTAGCCGTCAAATGGCTGGCACAAACATACGGCCTTAAGGTCGTTACCCTGGCAGCGGGTGTAGGGGGAAAGGATGATCTTCAGGGACTCAAGGAAAGGGCACTTTCCATAGGAGCGGAGAAGGCTATAGTCATCGATGCCAGGCGGGAATTTATAGATCATTTTATCTTTCCCTCCTTGAAGGCCAATGCCTTGTACGAGGGCCAGTACCCTCTTTCCACTGCCCTCTCTCGTCCCCTGATAGCCAAACTTATAGTAGATGCTGCCCACGATGAAGGCGCAAAAGTGGTAGCCCATGGCTGTACGGCTAAAGGCAACGACCAGGTAAGGTTTGATGTAGCTATATTTTCCCTGGACCCCGACCTCAGGATAATCGCTCCCGCCAGGGAGTGGGGGATGACCCGCCAGGAAACTCTGGCCTATGCCCAAAAGCACGGTATTCCGGTAGCCCAAAGCTCCATCTACTCCATCGACGAAAGCCTGTGGGGAAGGAGCGTTGAATGTGGGGCTCTGGAGGATCCTATGGTCGAGTCCCCGGAGGATGCTTTCGGATGGACAGCTTCCCCCAAAAATGCCCCTTCCGAACCCTGCTACATAGAGGTGGAATTCGATCATGGTATACCAGTGAAGCTCGATGGTCAGGGCCTAGACGGAGTTTCCATCGTCAGTCAACTTAATGAAGTGGGGGGAAAGCACGGTGTGGGAAGAATAGACCATATCGAGGATAGGGTAGTAGGAATAAAGTCCAGGGAGATATACGAGGCTCCCGCAGCCACTATATTGCTCACTGCCCACCGCGCTTTAGAAAGCCTGGTGCTATCCAAAGACGAGCTTTGCTTCAAAAGGACAGCCGAGGAAAAGTATGCTGACCTCATCTATAATGGGAGGTGGTTTTCTGCCCTCCGCCGGGAGCTTTCCGCCTTCATAGACAGCACTCAGGAGTGTGTTACCGGTCTTGCTCGCCTTAAGCTCTTTAAAGGTAACCTGCAGGTTGTAGGGCGAAAATCACCCTACTCCCTGTATCGTCCTGAGCTTGCCACCTATGATAAAGGAGATGTTTTCGAGCATGATGCCTCGGAGAAATTTATCAGGGTTTTTGGGCTCATGGATAAGACCCAGGCCAAAATACAGGGATTAAATGAATGAACGGGCCTTAAGTTATACTTCTTCTCTTCCCTTCGATAGGAGGCTTTACCCTTACGATATTCAGGGGAGCATTGCCCATGCCCAGATGTTACAAAAGCAGGGAATCATCTCTCAGGAGGAAGGGAAAAAGATTGTAGCTGGCCTTCTGGAGATAAAGGAAGAGCTAGAGAGGGGAGATTTCCCCCTCCGCCCTGAGCTTGAGGACATCCACATGAACATCGAGGCCAGGCTCATACAGAAGGTCGGCGCCATAGGGGGCAAGCTCCACACCGCTCGCTCCCGAAATGATCAGGTATCCCTGGATCTCCGCCTTTTTTTGAAGGAAAAGATCTCAGAGGTGATAGCCCGCGTGAGGGAACTACAAAGGGCCATAGTAGACAGGGCCGAGGAAAATAAGCAGGTAATCCTTCCCGGGTACACCCACCTTCAGAGAGCTCAACCCGTCCTTTTTGCCCATCATTTTCTGGCCTACTTTGAGATGTTGCTGCGAGATGAGGAGAGATTCAAAGATAGCCTCAAAAGAGTAGATGTCCTTCCTTTGGGAAGTGGGGCCCTGGCCGGCGTTCCCTACCCCATCGACCGCGAATTTGTGGCCCAGATTTTAGGATTTTCCCATCTTTCTCAAAACAGCCTGGATGCAGTATCGGATAGAGACTTTGTTATTGAGTTTGAGGTCTGCTCTTCCATACTGATGATGCATCTTTCCCGACTTTGCGAAGAGCTGATCCTGTGGTCATCCTCTGAATTTGGGTTTGTGGAAGTTTCGCCCTCCTTTGCTGGTGGCAGCAGCATCATGCCCCAAAAGAGAAATCCTGATGTGGCCGAACTCTGCCGGGGAAAGGTGGGCAGGGTGTATGGTAGCCTTATAGCCATGCTTACGGTGATGAAATCCCTCCCCCTTTCCTACAATAAGGACATGCAGGAAGATAAAGAGGGGCTGTTTGATACTGTAGATACGATACTCGGAAGTCTTAATATTATGCCGGGGATGATACGGGAGCTGAGGGTGAACAAGCAGAAGATGAAGGAGGCCTCCCAGGATGACCGGTTGCTGGCTACCGACCTTGCTGATCTTCTGGTGCGAAGGGGAGTCCCCTTTCGTGAGGCTCACCAAATAGTAAGAAGAGTGGTTGAATTCGCCCACAGCGAAAAGAGAGGATTTAAGGAAGTTTCTCTTGAGGAGTACAAGTCCTTCTGTGAGCTGTTTGATGAGGAAGTGAAGTCTTTGAGCCCTTCTGCCTCTGTATCCCTGCGGGATGAGGTGGGAGGGACATCCCCAGGTCAAGTTGAATATCAACTGAAGCGGGCAAGAGAGCATTTGAGGTGAGACTCAAGATTGCCCCCTCCATTCTATCCGCTGATTTTAGCCGTCTGGGGGAGGAGATAGCAAAAGTGGAAAGGGGAGGAGCTCACTTAATCCATGTTGATGTCATGGATGGCTGCTTTGTTCCCCAAATTACCATTGGTGCCCTGGTAGTGAAATCCATCTGCCCTTCCACCAGCCTTCCTCTGGATGTCCATCTCATGGTGAGGGATCCTGAAAACCAGATAGAGCAATTCCTGGCGGCAGGCGCAGATATAATAAGCTTTCATATTGAGGCTCTTTCCGAGCCTTCGGAAGCTATACAGAGGATAAAGGGGGAGGGGAAAAAGGTGGGGATTGCGGTGAACCCCGCTACTCCTATATCTTCTTTGGATAGATTTCTATCCCGAGTGGACCTCTTTGTTCTGATGACCGTAAACCCGGGGTTTGCCGGCCAGGCCTTTATGGGCTCTGTACTCCCCAAAATAGCCAGCCTGAGAAAAGCGCTGGACGAAAGGGGACTTAAAACAGATATTGAAGTGGATGGAGGGATAAACCTGGCCACCGCCAAGTCAGCCGTCCAGGCAGGAGCTACTATACTTGTGGCCGGCCAGGCTATTTTCGGGTCCGCGGAGGACCCCGAAAGGGCAACACGAAACCTAAGCCTGCACCTTGAAGCTTTTCTTAAGCGGGGAAAATTGCCGCCTTAAAGATAGGGCAAGCCTCAACAAGTCCCAGTAGATAAGGAGGCTAGTATGTTTATTATCTTCCAGGGTTATGATTATATTTCTGGATGAGCTTTTTTCATCTACTGAAGTCTCCATGTTAGCTTCAGGGTTTATGCGCCAGACCAACCCCGAAAGAAACCCCTCGCCTATTCTGAAATCATCCCCGGGGGAAGCATATGACTTGAGGTGAAGCCTGTGTTTTCCTTTTTCTGCCACCTCTGCATCACTCCCCAGTGATTTAAGCATCCTTAGTATGATGTAGGACATAGCTTTAAGGTTTCCTTTATGATTAATAGGAAGGCTTTTTCCTGCCTCACAGGCATTGGTCTCCATTTTTCTTAAGTTTTCATCGCTCACGGCTCTTACACCGCTTGCCTTAAACCTAATATTGTCCACATACAGGCTGAACGTATCCAGGCCCATCTTGAATATCATTTGAGCAATTTTTGACCTTGAGCCAAGCACTTTAGGGAGCAGTGTTATCTCATCCAGAAAGGCATAGGTTCCTCCTTCCCTGAGAAGGAAAGGGTGCCGGGGAGTAGACTCTTTGCCATCCCATTCGAAAACTCTATCCGGGGATAGATACCTATCCCGGGTACAATCTACCCTGAGCCATTTTTCTCCCAGATATACCTCTGCCACCGGATGAGAAACCTCCCTCCGGGAAGAAAATTGTCCCCCAGGTGGGCTTATGTCTGCGAGCGCTTCTCCGGATATATAGGTGAAGGCAAACCTTGAGGGTATGTGGGAGGCCCTAAGTAAAGCCACCATCAGGTTAGACTTGGTATAGCATTGGCCTATCCCCTCCTGAAACGCATCTGAAGCCCGGTAGCTTAGCGGCTGACCGAATTTGATATTGTCCCTCACATAGTAGAAGACCTTCACCGCTAACTCACGTTCAAAATCCTCCGGCGAAAGTCCTGGGTCTATCTCTTGTCTCAGCTCAGCGGCCATTTTTTGGACATTTTCATGGCCAAAGTTACAAAGCTCCGATTCCCCAAGATATGAACTCTCTACTTCCATAAGCTCTTTATACTGCTTAAGCCTCGAACTTATGTTTGAGAAGAAGCAACTCCTTCCAGACTTTCACCATAGCTCTTCCCTCCTATCCGGGGCCATACATAAGTTTATGGTGTACGGTAGCCCTCGTCAAGCAACGAGAGCCCGAGGTGTCTGTATCAACTTGGTCGGTAGATAAGCACCCCACGTCATGTCATTGCGAAGGGCGAAGCCCTGAAGCAATCTCAGTGGGGAGGAAAAATGATAATGAGATTGCTTCCCCTTCGTTTCGGCTCAGGGTCGCAATGACATAAGACTTTTCAAAGTTCACCGACAAAAGTGATACAGTAATTTTGGTTCCTCTAAAGTTGAGACAAAGAACTAATTGTCTTACTCTTAGAAAGGGGTTGTATTATGCTCAAATTGCTCCACACGGCTGACATCCATCTTGGCGCTAAATTCCTTAGCCTGGGCAATAAAGGTACAGCCCAGCGTGAACAGATCAAAGCCAGCTTTAAGAAACTGATATCCCGGGCAATAGAGGAAGAGGTTGGCGTTGTCCTTATCGCTGGCGACCTCTTTGATGCCAATCAGCAGCCGCAGGCAAATATTGACCTGGTAGTTGAACAATTTGACTTGTTGGCGGCAAGGAACATTCCTGTCTGCCTTACCCCTGGCACCCACGATTGCTTTGATTCTGGCTCCATATACAGGAAAGTGAACTTCGTTGAGAAGTGCCCCAACCTGACGCTTTTCACTGATGAGGGTTGGAGTCATAAAGAATTCCCCGCTCTCGGGTTAACTGTCTATGGCAAGCCGAACTACAGTAACCGCTCCTACAAAAGCCCCCTGGAAGGGCTAAGACGTTCGACAGAAAGTCAATATCATGTGGCCATGGCGCATGGCTCCCTGAATATCCCGGGCAAGACTGCCGAGGACGACCATGTATTTACCGTCGACCAGATTCACAGGAGCCAGATGCACTACATTGCTCTGGGCCATCATCATCACCCGTACGCCTGCTCCGATAAGGGAGTGATTGCCTGGTACTCTGGGTCGCCTGAATTCATTTCGATGGACCAGAAGGAGCCAGGCAGCATACTCATGGTGACCATTTCTGACTCAGGCAGGGTCAAAGTTGAGGCAAGACAGATAGGACTACACTGCTGTGACAAGCTTGAAATTGACCTCTCCGATTTGGAAGGCTTGTCTCAGTTAAAAAGCAAGATCGCCGGGGGGGCAAACCCAAATTTAGTCAGAAAAGTGATTCTTAAAGGACTCAGGAGGGAGGACATGCGTCCCTCACCAGAAGAGCTCGAGGCAGATCTGTCGGAGAGCTTCTTCCATCTCAGGATTGCCGACCGATCACATCCAAGAGTGAGTGAACTCTCAGAAACTGCCTACGAAGGTCAATCGATTCTGGCCAAGTTTACCCAGTTGATGGCGGAGCATATCCAGGCATGCGAAGGCGGGGACCGGGAAATTGCCGAAGATGCGCTGCAATATGGTCTGGCACTTCTCCAGGGGAGGGAAGTCCTGTAATGCTTCTTACCAGGATTAAGCTTGAGAATTTCAAGAAGTTCGAGGAGTTGGAGCGAGAGTTTGGGCCGGGAATAAACGTGGTCAAGGGCCCGTTTAATGAAATTGGAAAGTCTACCTTGCTTGATGGAATAGTCGTGGCTTTATTCGAAAATCCCCGGAGTACCAGAAAGGGGCTTGAGGAATACATGACATGGGGCTCGGGCCATAAGTACAAAACAGCTATCGAGTTCGAGGCTGAGGGGGGAAAGTATCTACTGGAGAAGGATTTTGATATGAAGACGGTGCGGCTGGCCGGGGTGGACACGGACAGGGAATGGAACACATCAAGAGAGGTTGTTGAAAAGCTCCGGGAATTGCTCGGCACTGATTCGCGGGCGCTATTTCTATCTACATCGTGTATTCGCCAGGACAAAGTCAGTGAAATTTCATCCGGTGAGAAGGAGATCGGTGAAAGCCTGGAGGAGATAGTCACCGGCGGAGCCGAGGAAACGGTGGCTTCCCAGGTAATCGATAAACTAGCCAGGCAGATCAATGATCTCACCAGGGGTCTTGAAAGGCCGGCTAAATCACCGGGTAAAGTTGCACAGTTGACCGGGCAAGTGAATAGCTTGCAACATGAGCTGGCCCAGATTAGAGGAGAAGTAGCCGGGGTGGAACGCTATAAAGTCGAGCTGGTCGAGACCTCAGATAGGTTAGGCCAGGTTGAGTTAAAGCTGGGCCAGGCGAAGACTCTTCTGGAAAAGAACAAGCGCCTTAAGGAAATCGAGGAAAAAATAGGCAAGCTGGAGAAGGACTATGATAACATCGATGAGCGTATCCGCGATATTGAGTCATTGCAAAAACAATTCCAGGAGGCCGGGTTGGCGCTGCAGGCGATCGAGGGTTTTGATGACATGCAGAGAGTGCTGGAGTCTGAGACACGGCTGCACGAGTTAGAGGCTGAGCGTAAGAATGCCAACGCAGACCTGCCTAAAAGGAGAAGCGAACTGGAGATCGCCAGGGAGCATCTTAAGATGAACAGGCTACTTGAAGTCCTGGCTTCAAAGAGGAGCTTGATACTCGGGGTAGTGGTATCGGCGGCTGGCTTTTTGGGCATGGCCCTCAACACCGCTTCCCTGGCCGCCGGGATTATTGGTTTAATCTTTCTTATAGGTGTCATGTGGGTAAGGAATTCTGCGACCCAACAGAAGACACAGATTTCCGACCTACAGGATCGCATCGGACAAATGGAAGAGGCCCTGAAGGAAGTTGAAGATAAGGAACGTGAGACTCTTTATCAAGTCAACTGCGGTTCAGTTGAAGAGTTCAGGCAAAAAGAGAAAAGGCATGCCGAATTGGTGGAACAAAAGAATGCATTCCAAAATCAACTGGTGGGCAAGCGGGGTAGGCAGACCCTGGAGCAGGTCGAGCAGCAGAGGCAGAATACAGTCAGAATGCTGGCGGTGGAACGAGAAAGGCTCACCGGCGACTTGAAGAATACCAGGCTCTCTCCAGAAGAATATGTGAGGCACGAGAACGAAGTGAAGAGCCTGGAATATGAAAAAGAGCGACTTGAACGCGGAAAGATGAAATGTGAGGTGGGCATAGAGGGGGCGAGGTTCGATGTCGAAGACCAAACGCAGAGGGAGGAGGAGCTTGACTCTCTCAGAAACGACCTGAATCGTGAGCAAAAAAGAGTCAAAGTCTACGAGCTGGTGAGAGACTTCGTATCAGAAGCAAGAACAGAAACTTTGGTATCGGCCACCGACCTTTTGCAGGCAGAAATCCAGAGGAACTTCGAGATATTCACCAATGACAAATACAGCAGGGTAAGGGTTGATAAAAGGTCAATGGACTTCGGCATCTATTCTGAGGAGAAGGGTGATTGGGCCAGACCTGATGAACTTAGCGGGGGAGTGGTCGATGAGTTCTACCTGGCATGCCGGCTGGCGCTGATACGCGTGATATATGGGGAGACACAGCCCCCCTTGATTTTGGACGACCCTTTTACGAATTTTGATGAGCCCCGCCTGGCCGGAACTCTTGAATTCCTCAGTAAGCTGAGTAAGGAGCACCAGATCATTATCTTCACTCTGGGGAAGGCCTACGACAGCGTCGCTGATAGAGTGATAGAACTGGCATAGCCGCAGAAAATAGCTCCCCTTTGTCAGAATGACTCAAGTAACCCAGGCTTACTGTTTGGAGTTGCATAAGGCCCCGGGTTCAGCTGCTGCACGGAGTTTCCAGAATACGCCTGACTATCACAAGGTGCAGCTTTGGCCACTGAACGCATGTCAATCAAGACAGCTAGTGCAGTTGGCTGCAACGAGTTGTTGGGCTGTCTTCGACTCTGGGAGCGCTTACCAGCGCCGTCTCTTCGGGCCGCCAGTATCGCCGCGAGGCTGCGCTTCGTTGACCTTGAGCGCGCGGCCGTCCAACTCCATTGAATTCAGAGCCTGAATCGCGGCCTTTGCTTGTTCAGAATTGGGCATCGTCACAAAACCGAACCCGCGAGCGCGCCCCGTGTCACGGTCAGTAACGACTGTAACTTCCTCAACTTCACCATACTCCGCGAACTTCCCCCGGAGCTCCTCCCCGGTGACCGAGTAGGAGAGGTTTCCAACATATATCTTCATAAAATGCCTCCTAGTTGTGATGAACACGGCCGATGCCGGAATGTCGCCGGCTGCCCAGCGGAGGGCTCAGCCCCCACGCTTCCTGGCGCGGATGTTGCGGCGACTACCTTTTGGCTTAGATCCCCTTGAACCTCGATGCGTTGTGGATGGTCCGGCGTCAGAAAAACCTGATGAGCGAGGCTGCCGCTCCTCTGCTTCGCTGACACGAAGGCTTCTACCATTGAGCTCGTGGCCGTCTAATCTCTGAATAGCCTCTGCGGCAGCCGCCTTCTCGGTGAATTCGACGAAGGCAAACCCTCTTGGACGACCGGTATTGCGGTCATCTGGCAGGAATACCTGTACCACCTGCCCCACTTCAGAAAAAAGACTTTCAAGCTCGCTTTGCGTTGCATCGTAGCTCAAGTTCCCGACAAAAACCTTGGTGCTAATAATGGCCTCCTTTCAATGGCGAGTTTTATATGACCTTTCTATAGCTTACCACAAAAGTAGACATTGATGTATAAATACAAATGGAAGACCACCTTGACTAACTTGGTTGCATGGAGATTGCTTGTTATAAGGCAGTCCAACACCAAAGTTCACCTGCCACAAGGTGATATGCATAACCACCCTTGGCGGAACTTAGCCTAATTTGCCAGTCAGCGTTGCCCAATAAAAGCGGCTGCCAGGCAGCCTTACCCCTTTTAGCGTTCCGCCAAGTGCCAACAAAACAAGTTTTGGAAGCAACACCAGCCCTGATTTGGGGCTGCCCTTTGTGATCGGGTTCATTCTGTCGGCAGCTTATGTCCA
>Ga0209013_10006387_pt1 | contig 10012 bp, 12 predicted proteins | sample Cruoilmetagenom2_FD_187291 | JGI IMG/M metagenome (GOLD analysis project Ga0209013, IMG submission 187291) | Oil polluted marine microbial communities from Coal Oil Point, Santa Barbara, California, USA - Sample 2 (SPAdes) (version 2) | ecosystem: Environmental > Aquatic > Marine > Oil seeps ...
CCCAAACAGTTTTATATTCCGTCCATTCCGTTGTTGGCCATCCACCTTCACCAGGTGAACCTGGTGGAAGTAGGAACGTGATGCGGCGATTCAGATTACCGGGGTTATTCCCATAGCGTTCATTCACACAACATCACCAACCGAAACGTCCGGTAATTGATCGGCTTTTAACTGTAAGATGATAGATTCAACTCCGTATGGTATAGGCGTTTGCCCAGCACGTGCAGTTCCAGCTGTAACTACCATTCGATTTTCATACCAATGTGTTGTCATCATCATTACTACTAACTTATATAAGGCATTAGGGTCATCACCAGATGTAAGATGTTTTAAATCACCTGGTTCACTAATTCCTGCATTTTTTAAGTATATTTTCGCTGAAGCGAGTAACAGGGAGAGAAAAGGCTCTTCCTCATCCCCGTCAACTCGTAGATATTCTTTTAAATCGATCAACATTATGCGTCACCTTTTTTCATTTCAGAAAGCGCGGCATTTGCTTCTTCTTTCCCTTGCACTTTCTCGCCATTTGGAAGCTCGTACCAACCGCCACCAACATGTTTGATTTTGCTATCAAAACTTGAATCTTCGAGTGGTTGCTCTTTACCTTCACCTAAAAAGCGCATACGGTATTCAGGGTTTTCACTCTGCAAATACGCTACGCGCTTTTCTTCTGCTTTATAGCCTTCTTTAGGATAGTCATCTCCAACTTTATATGTGTGCTGATGTTGCGTGTCCTTGAAGTCGTTTAATACCTTAAAAAACATAATTTATCACCTCTCTTATTTGGCTATTAATCAATAGGTTTAGATTGCAGGTGTAACTTTAGCAATACGGAAAGCTGATTTTAGTTTAAGTTGGTGATCTAACCAAGCAGTGATAACGAATAACTCAACACCTGTTTTAACGTCTTTGTCACGGTCATAAAGAGTGTTTAAATCATAGTTGAAATGAGAGTAGCTGAAATCACCGACAATTGGTTTTGTAGCCGCGTCAACAAATACGACAGGTTTTCCAAGAATCTGTTCTGGTTGAGCCGTATACAATGTAGCGTTGCCGTTTGCAAGGACTTCGATGATGTCTGAGTAAGCTTGGAAGCTCATCACGATTTTTGCGTTTTCACGGTAATCTTCATGCAGGTCTGCAATAGCTGCTTTAATTGCTTTGTACATTGTCTCGCCTTCAACTTCTACTACTGCATTTTGAGTTGAATAAAAAGACATATGTTCTTCACCGACTTTTGGAACGGCCGCAAATGCTACTTTTTTCTCTTTAGCAGCAACACCAGAAGATAGTGCATTATCAACATGAGCAACTAAATTTGCATCTGAGCCATTCAAAACCGTTTCAGAAACACCTGCAAATACTTTGAATTTGTGACGGCCGAAGGAAACGCTGTCTCCTGATAAAGCTAACTCTTTCGCTGTTAACGTGTCTGCGATAAAGTCGTCATCATCTAAAGTGAATGCTAATTTAGGGATTTCCAAATTAGTGATTTGAGTAACCGTCGAAATAGCACGTAATGGGTTTTTGACTAAAGGCTCAGTGATGATGTCCGTAGAAACTGTTTTAGGTAAAAACTTCTCTCCTCCAGTTGTGTTATTGTCACCAAGAGCTTGACGGTATTCATTGCTTAATGGTTGTTGACGAATTGCTGCACGAATCATTTCAGCTTTTGCTTTTACTTTTTGCTGTGCTGGATCCGAAATGCTGTTGAAGTCCCCTTGTGACGCTGATTTTGCTTGTGCGGCGAACTTCGCTTTCTGCTCTGCTTCCAAATTATCGTGTTGCTCTTTGATAACATCAAAACGCATTCTCAAATCCGATTTCGACTTCTGTAACGCTTGAATATCTTCCATTGATGCGCTAGGGTCAATTGCCTTTTGAGCAAGTTCACCCTCTGTTTTTTGTAGCTGTTGCCCGATTGTTGATAAATTTTGTTTCAATTCATAAAGCGTTTTATCATTAAAAAATTGAATGTTAGATAATCTCAATAGCGGTTGGAAAGCTTTTTTCGTAATTTTTGTCATTATAAAATTCCTCCTAGGATGGTGTTCAGATACGCTTGGTTAGCGCTCGATTCTTCAGCAATTCGTTTTCTTAAAGCTGTTTCTTCTGCAGACATATTTGTGAAAGGTTCTTCTTGGATAAGTTGCTTCGGTACATTTTTATATTGAGCGAATACTTCTTCGCTAATCGATGCAGCCACTTGGTTTGCCTCTTCCACAATGTCACATAACCCGTATGACAGTGCTTCGTCAGCTGACAACCACGTTTCATTGTCGAGTAATGCTTTTAAAATTTCTTCATTTAATTTTTCACCCGCGCGGTCTAGATAAAATTGAATCATAGACTGATTGATACGCTCAATATCGTCTGCTGCTTTACGGAGCTGTTCAGCATTACCGACGGTATACGTCCATGCGTTATGAATCATCAACAACGAATTGCTAGGCATTCGGATTTCATCTGAAATCATTGGTAGTACAGAAGCACACGATGCTGCTAATCCATCGATGTGAGAAATAATTCGTGCTGGATGACGTTGTAACATAGCAATAATTGCCATAGTTTCAAACACAGAACCTCCAGGACTGTTAATATACAGGTGAATTGTCTCTACATCTCCAACCCCATCTAATTCGTTTTTAAACGTAATTGAAGATACTTCTCCATATTCCTCCCAAGCATACTTAGTAATTTCTCCATAAATAAAAACGTCTGCTGATTTTCCATCTGCGGACGCTTTCATATTAAAAAACTTATTCTGTTTGCTTTTCCCCATTATCTTCACCTCCTTTCGGTGACGTTGTTTTACGTAATGCTGGGTCCATGTTAATAGGGTACAAGTCTCCGCTAATCCATAGCTCGTTTGCCATGCCTTTTTCTGGCGGTAAATCTTCTAACCTTCGAACTTCGTTTGGTTTCATTCCTCCACTCCGCATCATCATTTGATAGTACGCTGTTCTTGCAGCAGTATCGCCTCGCAACAAACCACCAAGGTTAAATTTTGAATATAATCCTTTCTTTCTATCATTTTCGGTTAATAGTTTTCGGTTAAATTGATGTTCATACTGTCTCACATCTGGCGTGAGTTTCATTTGAACGTACTGAAGATTAGACTGTTCACTAGATGCAAAACTTTGTCCTTCGTTATCATTTAGGAATGTGGATGGAACTCCGTACACATTTGCAACTCGTGAACGTGTGATCTTTTCGGATGATAGAGTGTCAGAAGCAAAATATTTTTTATCAATTTCTTTGAGTGTGACTCCAGGCTCTTGGAATAAGATACCTCCGTTTTCTTTGTAAAAACGTCTGAAGTCATCGATGATTTTTTGTCTCTTTGTAGAATCTACGCTTGCACCATATTGAAGGATGAAACTATCCTTCTTCTGCATTTCTGACAAGCTGAATTCTTGAACTGCCTTGTCATATTCAAGTGTGTTTTTCAAAACATCTATTGGACTAATACCTTTCCAACGAGAAGGTCCTGAGATGTGCTTCACGTGGATCATGTCCATGTTGTGAAAGTAGTAAGTATTGTTAGTTCCTCTTACTTCGTACCATAAGTTGCCGTCATCATTGTTAATAAAGGGCGTTACATGTGCTGAATCGATAGGCGTGAGGGATTCTGCTTGCAATCGAATATTTCTTCCAATAATCCCGTATCCGTTACCTGTCTCGTTCCTTGAAACTTCTAAAATATTGATTACCTCAAACATGCTCATATTTTGATTTGGGTTAATAAATAATTCAGCAACTGGATGATTGTTCTCAATATCGTAATCACGATAAAGTTTTAAGGGTAATGCAGATAACGTGTTTGCCAACCTGCTAATCACACTGAAAATCGTTTCATTCGTTGCTAATTTGCTATTGTCGATTCCCCAAAATGTTTTTCCTGCCCATGAACTGAAATCATATCCTGCACCTTTCCAACCAGACACAGCCATACTAAAAGCTACTTTTATTCGGTTATACCATTTCAATTTTTCACCACCTCTCAAAACGTCTTGTTATAAATCATTTACCGAAATAAATTCAATATCTCCACTACCTGAAGGTGTTCCCATCATCTCAAACACTACAGAATGACTGTTTAAGAAAGCTGCGAATCCGTCAATCTTTCGATAACGATTCTGCTTAGTAGGCATCCAGTTACCTAGACGATCTTCAACGAGTTTCACGTTATTGACGTACCATCGAAATAATTTATTGTTGTTAGTTATCACATTCCCGTCAATAAACAACTCTTTTGCGTTTTTAAGTGCTGGACTGAGCGTGATATGACCTTGCCTAACTACTTTTGTTTCAAATCCTGCAGCTTCTAATTCTTTGACTAGCAGGAAAGCGTTCGCGGTGTCATACGTAATCAAATCAATGTTAAATCGTTTTGATTGTTCTACGAACCAATCATAGATTTTTGCATAATCGATATATTCCCCATCACAAATCGTGAGCAATCCATCCTTTGCCCATTCCAAGTAAGGTATTTTCTCGCTATCTTCAAGTACTTTCTTTCTAGGAATCCAGGAATGGGATAAAACAAAAACCTCACCTGTTTCATGTATGAGAAATTCTAAACACGCACTGGTGAAGTCTTCTGATGTGGAAAGGTCAAATCCGCCAATACACGACATTCCGTTTAGATCATTGATATCAATTTCTTTCTTGTTTCGTTTCAATACTTCATAGGATAAGAACGACAACTCGTCGTTTTTTACAAATATATTGAATTGCTTTGTAACCCAATCCGCATATTCTTGTGGAATGTGCTTATCTGTATTAAAATCTTCAACTAGCTCTGGAAGATTCAGTGTCACGCCGATATTTGGATTTGCTTTAATCCACATCTCAGGATTTAATATTTCCTTCTCATCATCCAATTCACACATGAAATAAAATTTACGGTCTTGATTTATGACCCCGTTTAAAACGTCAATTGATACTTCGTAATATTCAATGAGAGGTCCATCTAATTCATAACCTGCAGTTGTGATGTAAGTGACTAATGGTTGCTTTCTTGCACTCCATGATCGTTTAATAACATTGATCAACTTAAAATTACGAAATTCGTGTATTTCATCGAATGCAGCAAAATGCGTATTTAATCCATCAAGTTTTTTCGAATCAGAAGCACGAGACTCTATTTTGCTTTTCGAAGCATCGTGAAAAATTCCTTTTTGATTTTCACGAAGACGTTTTCTTAAAGCCGGCGAGGCTTGAACCATTGCTCGACTTTCATCGAATAACTCTCCTGCTTGTTGTTTTGTATTCGCTAAGATGTAACAACGGGCCCCTTGCTCGTCATCCTTGCTGGAAGCATAAAGTGCTCCCCCAGAAAGTCGAGTAGTTTTCCCATTTTTTCGACCAACAAATTCCAAACTCTCACGAAAACGTCTATATCCCGTTTCCATGTGAACCCACCCATAGACAGAACCTATAGTGAAATGTTGCCAAGGTTGCATAGTAAGTTGTTTGAAATCACCTTTTGAAGGCTTGCAGTATTTCTCAACGAATCTAATTGGTCGATGTCCTTTTTCTTCAACAAATATATAAGGGAAATCCTCAGTTCCCTGCTTTTTTAAATCATTTATATGTCTTTTACATGCTAATTTCACTTTTTCGCATGCAATTATATCGCCTTTTAATACTTTTTCGGCATACCAAGTAGTGAGCAGAATTGGTGATGATTTATCCAATATGTGACCTTTTCCCACTTGCTCCTTACGCCATTTTGTGTACCATTTTTTAATTTCAATTGGTTTAGAATTCGTCGAAATCATCAGCATCTTCACCGCCCAGATCTAAATTCTTCCGCTGGGCAGGAGTTAAACCAAGTGATTTTAGAAGGTTGTTCAAAACTTGATATTGTTTAGTCAGCTCAATGGTTAATGGGTTTTTAATAACATTGGTTGCCCCTGCTTTATTGGTGTATTCCATCATCAAGTCTTTTTGGTCAACCTCTTTTTTTAGTCGCCTGTAAAATCGATGGGCGTCTATGTAAATTTCAATAAGCTGATCATCAGATGCATTGTATTTTTCTCCAAGATATTCTCTGATTTTTTTTGCTGTCGGCACCGCCAAAGCTATTCCTCCCTTCTGGGGCACCCCCCTTAATCTAAAATTTTAGTCTTGCACCCAGCGATTGAGTCAACCGGTGTTGAGTTGTTTGGGAATTCAACACAATTAGGAGGGGGGTATACCCTTACCTAACTGTCATTACTCTTACTCTTCTCTTTTTGCTTATCTTTTTCTTCTTACTCGCTTTGTCCTTGTGTATCTTGTTGTGACAAGCAGCACATACACTAGTGAGGTTATCCTCATTGAGTGATAGAGTTTTATCTGTCTTGTACTCAATGATGTGATGCACAGTATCGGCTGGTGTCAGTACTCGTCTAGCTAAACAAGGTTGGCACAAGTAATGGTCACGATTGAGAATGATGAGCCTACACTTCTTCCAGACACTTGATGAGTAGAATGGGTCTGTTTGTTTCATGCACTATCCACTTCTCTTTCCATCTCCACAATCATATTTGCTATTTAACCGATAGCTCGAAGATCGTAGATCACCAAGCCTTTCTCGAATTTGACTTATCGAAACACAAGAATCACCACCACCTTTTATGCATAATAAAAAGCACTTATTAAATAAGTGCCTTCTGTTTATTTTCGTCCAGTCATCTGTAAAAATCTCTCATAAGCTTCAGGGTCTTGAACCACCTTAAATAGTTCAATTTCTTGTTGTACTCTTAAATGTTGAAGTATTTCATCTTTCCGTTGTGTTGAAAATATTAATGAATTGATTAATTGAGTTAACGGTTCGCCTATTGCTTTTTTAAAATTGAAACCTAATAACTGTAAAATATTTATTGTATCTTTAGATAAGAGCGGTTTTAAACTTTCTATGTTTCTTGCTTGTTCAGTTGCATCTTCACCTTCTGCGTTTACTACAAAAGCTTCAAGTATAGGAACAACCTTCTCAGTAATATAAACTATTTCATCTTCTGTTATCTTTTGTGAAATAAATTGTTCTTCAAAAGCTTGAAGAATCTGTCTGAGCTCATTTTTCTCATTAATAAGGTCTGTAATTATTTCTTCAAGATTTGAAATCGTTTCCTTATCATTACCTTTCTTTTTAATTGTACTAATCTTATCCCAAACAAGACTTGCGGTATTACTTGACTGTGATAAAGCGTTGGCTGTTGCACTCAACATTTCTGGACTAAATTCCACAATATCCCCTCCTTGTATAAATATTTCTACACAAGTAGATATTTTCCTTTAATTATTTTGTCGAATCATTAAATAGATATCCACATCCTCAAATTTATTCGCAAATCTTAATTTAATATTGCGAGCACCGAAAACCAATAATCTTCCTCTCACAAAACAAAAAGCCACACCGTTTAGATGTGACCTTTATGTAATATTTAATTAACTAAATTTCTTCGCCAATTAAAAGCAGCGCTGAATGTTTTTCTTCTAAAGGTATTACTACGAATTCGTCTTCTGATTCTTCTTCTGATACAGTTTCATAAATATTAACTTTGATATCCATAATGATTTTATCTTTATTTCTTTCAAGCCAATTATTAATCTCAATCTCTAATTGGCTTGCTGAAAACGCCTCTACCAGTTCTACTTTCTTTACTCTTAACATACCGAACACCTCCCCCACACTCATCATAATGTGAATGGAAATGATTGTCACTAATATCTTTCGACATAAAAAGCCACACCCAATTGGATGTGACTTAAATCAATTTTTCACTTATCTTCTTCAACACCCACGATTTAATTAGTAAAAATCATTATCGTTAGCTCACTTTTCATATCCCCCTTCATGAATTTTCGATAAATTCATTGTAACGCTGAGTTATATTTTTCCTCTCATTATCAATTACCTCTAAACACCGGTATATTTCTTCTTGTAAATCTGAATACAACTCGTGATGCTCTGTCACATCTTTTCTGAATACATCAATCCTAGATTTTACTGTTAATTCTCCAATTATATTTAAAGCATTCGTAACATTTCGACCTAATATAAGAACTTCCAAAGATGATATTTCTAAGATAAGAGTATGGTGCAACTCTCCCCAAAAATGTAAATTAAACTCAAAGTCTTGATCTTCATGAGGAATTTTTTTAAGTACAATGTATAAATAATCCCTAATTTTATTTATAGCATTTAATTTGGTGGCCAATGATATTAAATCATCTTTTCTTCTATTCTCACTTATTGTTTTATTAACTCCAATTAGAGTAATGTAACCTCCGATAATAGCTCCAACAAATGCTATTAATCCGGCAGTTATAGTTTCACTGTCAATAAACAACATGTTAATCAACCATGTGTAAAGCAAAGTATTCATTCCGATAATAGATACGATAATCAAAAGTGTAATCTCTCTTTCGTATTTCACTTTTATCCCCCCTCATATTAATTATTACATTGGGAGAAGAATTTTAATAATATTTTTTTAAAAGAGCACCCATAAAGGATGCTCAAAACAAGGAAGGAATTAAAGACCGTCAACCACGGTTCTTTATGCTCTTACTATAATCTGATATTACAAGACTTAACATTGTTTTTACACAACTAAACATTAAGTTAAGTTTACTTCACGTGCATACTCAATCATCTTCATAATCTGTGCATGTTTGTTGTAAATGTAATTAGGACTTTTATCTAATTCATCTGCAATGGAAACCAACGTCTTACCTTCTACGTACTTTTTGTAGAGTATGTTATTGTCCAATCCTCTGAACGTCCCTATCAGTTCTGCCAATCTAACTAATTCTAAACGGTTATGCTGCAGTTCTTGTTTAATTTTTTCAATCGACTCTTCTAGTCTGGCACCATTGGACTCAGCAGTTAATTTAATTCCAGACAAATCACCGCTTACCCATCGGTGCAATTCATTTTCTGAACGCTCAAGATTAAACTCTAAATAGGCAATTTCATCTTCTAATTTCCGATAATCTCGCAGCCATTCATACAATACGATCACTCCTTATTTAACAAATCAATTGCAACTGACCATTAGATTCTTTAACAAAATCAGTTGCAAAATCTTCATTCAGCAACACCTTAAAGATTCCTTCTAATACTTGAACCACAATACTGTTTCCTGCGAGTTTATATAAAGTTGCATTTCGTTTACCTGTTTGTCCCGGATATTCTTCTAATACCATTTCATAATCATTATCATCAAAGCCCATAAGCCTCCAACACTCTTTTTCTGTTAAGTAACGATAATGAGGTCCATTCATTCGAATAATACCTGCATTTGGGCACCTATCTTGCCTAGTGCTGATGGTCCAACAACTATCATCAATTACATCTAAATACCTTTGATAACTTCCTTCGCGGTCTGGCACGAATTCTTTTATCCTATTTAACATGCTAGGAATATTTATCATGTATTGATCACTTGTTACGTTTTGTTCTAGGAACTTTTCAATATGCTGCATTGGTTTTCTCTCAAGCTTCGAAAAATCAAATGTTGATTTACCTAAAATGGAGATTGTGAAAACCCTATCCCTCTTTTGAGGTATTCCGAAATCAGTAGCCGAAAGGACCTCGAATGAACTTGTATAACCCAATTCACTCATTTTTGCTAAATACTTACTAAATGAGTGAATCATATCTTTATCCAATACGCCTTTTACATTCTCCCAGACTACGAACTTAGGTTTCCAAGCTCCTAAGTTCTCGATGATTCTTAGAGTTTCCCACATCAGTGAGCTGCGTGTTTTATCTTCACCATTCCCACCTAATCGTTTACCAGCTCTTGAAAAGTCTTGGCAAGGTGAACCATGGACCATAATGTCAGGCATCAGATTGTAGCCAATAACGCTTTGAGGTTTGAGTTTATTGTCATATAGAGCGTTGTAAGCTCTAACCGCTTTTTCGTCAATTTCAACATAATCAATTGCTTTATGGTCTACACCTAAATTGATTAATGCTTTTCTTGGAGCACCAATGCCTCCATTAACCAAACAA
>Ga0209013_10006388_pt1 | contig 10012 bp, 8 predicted proteins | sample Cruoilmetagenom2_FD_187291 | JGI IMG/M metagenome (GOLD analysis project Ga0209013, IMG submission 187291) | Oil polluted marine microbial communities from Coal Oil Point, Santa Barbara, California, USA - Sample 2 (SPAdes) (version 2) | ecosystem: Environmental > Aquatic > Marine > Oil seeps ...
TTCTCCTGCTCCAGATTTATGAGCCGTTTGTAAAGCTCTCCGATCTCCGGTTCGTTCAGGCATCGCTTGGCACAGTCGTGGAATTTTTGGGCCATTTCCAAATCGAAACATTAAACAAAATAGTGGGCTCGGGGTCTTTTTCCGGTAATGAGTGCAACTAAAATCAATCTATCAGACTCAGCAGGCTGTTTTCGATGACCTGGTCCACGGAGAAAGTATGAGCCTGCACGTAAAACCGGATACATTCTTCCAAAGCGGCCAGAGGCACCGGTCCTATGAACTCACATCCGGCTACGCTGACTCCGTAACGGGCCGCTTCACATCGCACAGTCTCCAAGACTCTGTGTATGGGAGTTTTTATATAGTTGTCCAGATCCATAGACACCTGTGCCAGATCCTGACCTTCCAACGACAGGCCCATTGCCCGGACGAATTGGTAACCGCCGCTGATTCGGCGCACAGCTTTGGCGATTTGCTCTGCGATGGACACATCTGTGGTGTGCAAATTCACGTTGAAAGCGATAAGGGGCATGCGCACGCCTAAGGCGGTGGCCCCCGCCCGTGGATTAAATTCGGTCGGGCCCTTGTCCGGATACCATGTCGGGTCTTTTAGCCGATCCTTGAGACCTTCGTACTGGCCCTTGCGCACCGAGGAGGGGGTGGTCCTTTCCGGCTTGTCACTGGCCTGGGCATAGTAGTACACATGTACTCCCTGTTCGCCTAAATAGCGTCCCACTTGGTGGGCTATGGCCACAGTCTCGTCGATGTTCATGTTCCTCACCGGGACAAAGGGCACTACGTCCACGGCCCCGATGCGAGGATGAGAGCCTTGGTGATTGCGCATGTCGATTAGTTCCAGAGCCTTTGCCGCCATGTTCTTGGTTGCTTCAATGACGGACTGAGGATCCCCCAAGTAGGTCAGGACCGATCGGTTGTGGTTTTGATCCCATGAGTAGTCCAGAAGGGTCACTCCTGATATCTGGCGAACTTCATCAACCACCGACTCTACCGCATCGAGATCTTTTCCTTCGCTAATGTTTGGAACACACATCAGAATCTTTTTCATGATTTATTTTTCTCCCTCGTGAAATCCTTGCCCATTCATGTTTTATTCCGGGTAGATTTACCACTCCATTGGCCGGCACTCCTAAGGTCAATCTGAGTTATTTGATCGATTCAGACCGACTTGCTGGTAGCTGCGGTTCACCCGGCGTTTGGGCTTCATGATGATATACCATGAGACCCCCGGTCATGATAGTCCCTGAACCGATAATCATACACATATCTGGTACATAGTCAAAAAATAAAAAACCGAAAATCAGGGCCCACACCAGACTTGTATAGATAAAGGGAGCGACACTTTATGCCATCCTTTTGATCTCCCTTAACGTCTCTTCAAGGCGTTTTTTGGAAACCCGCACAGGTGTTTTAAGCTCCTGGGCAAAAACAGAGACTTTATATTCTTCAATCAGCCAGAAATATGCCTCGATGGCTGCTTTTTTTCTTTCTGATACGGCCGGCGAGAGTTCTTGTAACAGCGTGTTGAGGCTGCGGGAAAAAATTTCAATTTCTTGGGCCTTTGTCTGGTCCTTTTCGAAATTGACCAATGCCCTCTCGGCCCGTATTGCAGCAGCCTTTATGTATCTGGGCAGGTGAATCAGCCGGTCCGTATCGTAAAGATCCATAAACGTATCCGGCACCAGCCTGGACAGTTCCGCTCTTTGGCCCTCTAAAAATTCCAGGACCCCGCGGTTGGCTCTGTGGGCGGTTTCAAGGTTGTAGAAAACGGTTCTGGTTTCGTGATACGCCTCGAGAACAGAGACGCTTAGATTTGCAAATTCCCGACCTTTGGACAGCATGATCGGCGCTACAGATTCGGCATGGGCGTAAAAGGCCGCTTTGGATCTGATGTTCCCACGGAACAGCCGGTGGATCATACGTTGATACATCCGTTCTTCAAAGCGTTTCGCTCCGCCGAAATAATCGGCCTTTTTACGCATATTCTTTGGGAGTGCCAGGGTTTTTTTTAAAAAACTCAAGTCCTTTGAAAGATGAAAGGCGAAAAGGGCGGCAACACCTTTTTTGTGAGATGCCAGGGCATTTTCCATGTTTCGAGAAAGGCGCAAGTTTACGCTTTTTTCCTTTCCGTCGGTGGTTTGAAGGCCCGGATAAACAATCCATTGGGTCCGGTTTTTGCCTCTTATTACAAGGCTTTCAGGCAGATCCGGAAAGTCCCAGCGGGTTATGCCGGTTCTTTCCCAGTTTTTTCTGGCAGATTTCATTTCCCTTGATTCACCGGTTTCGGCGGTGTTGGAAATGCGCCGGCTTAAAATCGCCGGGTTCCTGCCAGAGCAGATTTCCTCACCTTTTGGACCTGTAATCGATACGCGCATTTTCAGGTGATCCGGCAAACGATCATCCGGCCAGGCCGATGCGGGAACATCGACGCCAAAGCGGGTGTATATGAAATCCCCCAGCGCTGTGATCATAGCGCTTTTGGTTTTTGGCATTTCAGCGACGATGACATCCACCGTATTCGATACAGGGACCAGTCTTTTCCGAAATATTTTGGGAAGACCTTTAACGAGGGCGGTTATTTTTTCCCTGTAGAGCCCGGGCACCGGCCAGTCGATGGATTCCGGTGGAACCGAGTGGGCTGAAGAGGAGGGTATGCGAATGGTAACACCATCATCGGTTTCCCCGGGTTCAAATCTGTAGGTACAGTCAAAACTGCGGTCCCCGAGATCGATGCTGCTCGGGAACTGAGACAGTTCTTTTTCATCCGGACGATAACGGGCGATGTCTTCGGGTTTCATTCGGAGAAAACGGTCCTGTTCCTTTTGTTTTAACAGCCGGGTCAGGGTTCTTATGTCATAACATTCCCGGAGCCTTTTTCTGTAAAATTCGAACAGGTCTGCATCATCCACCAGAACATCCCTTCTTCTGATCCGGTCTTCCATATTCCTGACGTCATCGACGAGATTCTGATTGTGAAGCATAAACGGAAGTTTTTTTTGGACGTCACCTTCGATCAGTGCGCTTTGAATAAAAATTTCCGCTGCGTGATCGGGATTGATTCTGCCATAGGAGACCGGCCGACTGGGGATAATAATGAGACCAAAAAGGCTGACCTGCTCGCTTGCCACAACCTCGCCCCTTTTTCTCTCCCAATGTGGATGAAGATACGTATATTTGCACAGGCTCCCCCCGAGTTTTTCCAACCACGCGCTGTCGATATTTGCGCAGGTTCTGGCAAACAGTCGTGACGTCTCCACCAGTTCGGCCGCCACAATCCATCTTTTTGAACGGTTAAACAGCGTCGATCCTGGAAAGATCATCACCTCTTTTCCTTTGGTCCCATGAAAGACATTTTCTTCTTTTTTCATGGCGATGTTGGAGAGAAAACCGCTCAAAATCGATGTGTGGACGGCCGTGTAAAGAGGGCTGAATCCCATGTCTTTTGCGGAAGGTTCGGGGTCCGGGATTTGGGGCGATGTGTTGTTTGCGACCCGGATTTTTTCAGCCCGATGTTTATTGTTTTCCAAACCGTATTCTTTGAGAACCTCAGAAAGCTGGGCATGGACATCCCGCCATTCCCGCATCCTTCTAAAAGAGAGGAAGTGGGTTTTGCAGAACCTTTTCAAGCTCCCCATTGTTTTTTCATTTTCCCAGGTTTGATGATAATTTTTCCAGATATTGAAAAGTGTGATAAAATCAGAAAAAGGATCGTGAAATACTTTTTGGGCGCGATCCGCCGCTTCCGCTTTTTCGGCGGGCCGTTCCCTGGGGTCCTGAACACTCAGGGCGGAAGCAATGACCGTCATCTCTTTCAGGCATCCTTGGATCTGAGCTTCCATAAGCATTCTGGACAATCTGGGGTCCACCGGAAGTTTGGCCATCAGACGGCCCTTTTCCGTGAGCGAAAGGCGTCTTTGCTTCTTTTTTGTTTTTTGGCTTGATTCCGGAAGGATGGCGTCGAGTTCGTAGAGAAGGTCGAGGCCGTCTTGGATGCTTTTTGATGCCGGCTTGTCGATAAAGGGAAAATCCGACATATCGCCGAGTTTAAGGGCGGTCATTCTCAGGATGACCTCTGCAAGGTTGGCTCTTAAAATCTCGGGCGGGGTAAAAAGCGGTCGATTCTCGAAGTCTTCTTCGGAATAAAGTCGGATGCACACCCCGTTTTCCACCCGGCCGCATCTTCCTTTGCGCTGATCGGCACTGCTTTTTGATATGGCCGTTACCGGAAGGGCGGTGGTTCTTGATTTCGGGGTGTATCGGGATATCCGTGCAAGCCCCGAATCGATGACATATTTAATGCCGGGTATGGTTAATGACGTTTCGGCGATATTGGTTGCCACAATGATCTTTCTGGCCGAAATATTCGAAAAAACCCGCGACTGCTCAGACGCAGCAAGCCTGGCAAACAGCGGAAAAATGACCGTATTTTTGTATTTTCTCCCGTTAATGAGCTCACAGGTTTCACGAATATCCTGTTCTGTGGGCATGAAGACGAGAATATCCCCGGTGCCGGTTTGGTTCAAGAGTCTGCCCATGGCTCGGACCGCCATTTCGATATGGCTCGGATCGTCGTTTTCCTCTGATTTTGGTTCCATTGGGGAATACTGTAGTTCAACCGGATACATGCGGCCGGACACTTCGATTACGGGCGCATTGTCAAAGGCCTTTGAAAATTTTTCCGTATCGATGGTGGCAGAGGTGATGATCAGTTTAAGATCTTTTCTTTGTTTTAAAAGGGTCTTTAAAATTCCCAGGATAAAATCGATATTGAGGCTTCGCTCATGGGCTTCGTCGACGATGAGGGTATCGTATTCATTCAGATATGGGTCGCTTTGGGTTTCGGCCAGGAGGATGCCGTCGGTCATGATCTTGATAAAAGCGTTGGGGCTGGTTTTATCTTTGAAGCGGATTTTATACCCCACGGACCTGCCCAACTTTTCTCCGAGTTCTTCGGCGATGCGTTTTGAAACGGTCACCGCGGCAATTCTTCTGGGCTGGGTGCAGCCGATTTTTCCATCGATTCCGCGGCCTGCGGCAAGGCAGAATTTCGGTATCTGGGTGGTCTTTCCGGAACCGGTCTCACCCGATATGATGATCACCTGATTCTTCGAGATCGACCCTATTATTTGGTCTTTTTTGGCCAGGATGGGGAGGGCTTCGTTGTAGACGGGTTCGGGCCGGTTTGCTTGTCGCCACAATCTTTTTTTTGCAGATGTTTGAAGCTTTTTTTCAAGACCGACCAGCCGTTTGTTTATGCGTTCATCAGACGGCGACTTCGCCGACCATCGTTTAATGCGCTTGATTTCACGCCGGATGTTATGCCTGTCTGCAGTCAGGGCTTCGGATAAAAGGGAATCGATTTTTTTTAACATTTTTTATTTGGTTTTTTTACCCTGCCGCTTGCGGCGGGATGCTTTGTTTCGCAAGTGCTCCGGACCCAGGTCCGTGGGAGTCTTTGCCGTATAGAATTCAAAATAGAAAGAAGCGGGGTGTGTGTCAAGTAACATGGAAAACCGAAACAAAACATTTGAACTTCTTTTTCTCATATGCTAATCAAATATAAGCGTAGAATATCATAAAGAAAAGCCGCATCTACATCGGTGGTAAATATATTGCGTCGCCCATCGATTGTATTCCGCGAAGATGGATTTAAACGTTCTGTTCAGCAACCCGACATGGGAGGATCTTTTAGATGGTCAAAATCGCTCTTGAAAACCCCCGGGTTTTTTCAGAGATCATCACCCACAACGAAAGAATGCTCTTGGTTTTTAAATACATTGAGTCGGTTGCACCGTCGTCTCAACCGATTCTCATCACCGGAGAGACCGGGGTGGGCAAAGAGTTGATTGCACGATCGATTCATACACTCAGCAAGCTTAAAGGACGTTTCGTAGCGGTTAATGTAGCCGGACTTGACGACAACGTATTTTCAGATACCCTTTTCGGGCATATCAAAGGGGCCTTTACGGGTGCTGAACAGGAACGCAAGGGTTTAATAGATCGGGCGGTGGGCGGAACCCTTTTTCTGGATGAGATCGGCGACTTGAACCCTGCGTCTCAAATAAAATTGCTGCGACTCCTCCAAGAAGGAGAATACCTGCCACTGGGACAGGATGAGGTCGAGCAGACCAGTGTTCGTATTGTGGCGTCCACCAATGAAAATCTCTGGTCGCTTCAGAGAAAAGACAAGTTTCGAAAAGACCTTAACTTTAGGCTCAGAACGCATCATATTCACATGCCCTCTTTGCGCGAGCGCACGGACGATATTCCGCTTTTGGTGCGTCATTTTCTGGAAAAATCCGCAGCGGCACTCCAGAAAAAAGTTCCGACGCCGCCAAAGGAATTGTATGAACTGTTGGCTACATATTCTTTTCCCGGGAATGTGAGAGAGCTGGAGTCCATGATTCATGATGCCGTAAGTATCCATGTCGCTAAAATGCTCTCTTTGGATTCGTTCAAGCTGCATATAACCCGGGCCCAAGAGAACTTGAAAGACATCACAGAAGGCGAACCGGAAAATTCTCTGCCCGTTATCTTCGGAGAGAAACTGCCCACCATAAAGCAAGCCACCCGGATGCTTGCGACAGAGGCGATGAAACGGGCCAATGGCAACCAGACCCTTGCGGCCAATATGTTAGGGATTTCGCGACAGGCGTTGAGCAAGCGCATTAAAAGTTCTGCTTAAGGGCCTTTTTGAGCGCTGCTTTATGAAATTCGCCGGCCATATGCACCGGACTTTTACCTGAGATGGGGTCCCAGCCCGAAGGGTTTGCCACGCAGAAGTATTGTACATCGAGGCCGATGCGCACCAGAGCTTCTTCTGCAGGAAGGTCTTTAACGCGCATGGCCGCCTCCCAGGTTGCGCCGCAGGGCGCCCCCCGCAGCACCTTGATTTGGCGGATATTTCCTTGGACAACCTTTACGGCAAACTCCGGGGTTCCAAACATGTCTCCATAACGGCCCAGGCAGACCTGCCGGGAGAGGCCGCATCAGGTGGGAGGTGTAAATGTCCCTTTGACCCGCAATTTTTTCCCCGAGGCCACCACCGGTATCTTTTTGCTCTGACACACCATGGAAAGGTCAAAAGAAAGGTCCGGATGTTTCAAATAATCCAGAACCAGATCTGTACGGATATCCTGTGGGATGTATTCGCCGGCATCGTCGATAATTGGCGGCAGAGACACATTGATGGATACGATGTCAATTTCAAAAAGGCCGTCACCGAATTGCCGGATGCCCTCTACTTTTTTTTCACCGCTTCCATTTTGCTGAAAAACCAGAATGCGTTGGGGTTTAACGGCCGGTTTCTGGGGCGGTTCCTTTAAGTTTCTGTTGTTTGTACATTCAAAATCGTTCATTTTATACTTTCAGCCGATTCGATCTCCTCGAGTCTTTTTTCAAATACGGCTTTTTTTTGATCAAAAGCGCCGGTCGATTGTTCAAGCTCATCAAAGAGTTTGTCGATCACTGACCGGCAGGTGTGGATTGACTGTGAAAGTACCGCAATTTTGTCTCCATCCCGGGCTTGTGAGGCGGCCTGCATTGCAGCGGTGAATTCATCGAGTTCCTTTTCATGTTTTACGATGGTGTCCTCAACCTTTAAAATTCGTTGTTCGAGGGGTTTGAGTTCCTTGGCCCGTTCATTGATAAACTTAGAGCGTCTACGCCGCATCTCTTTTTTTGTCAACTTAAAACAGGCTTTTTCTTTATCCCCGCTGACGGCTTCATGTCCTGAGATCGGCCTTTCACCCCTCCAACCTTCTTTGTCCAGAAACTCCTGGTAGCTCCCTTCGAATACATATGCACCGTCATTTTGAAATACGATGAGGCGCTCGGCCAGGGCATGCAAAAACATCTCATTGTGCGTAACCATAATCACGGTGCCTTCGAAACTGTCGATGGCGGCGAGCATGGCATCGCACGATTCCATGTCAAGATGGTTGGTAGGCTCATCTAAAAGCAATAAATTCAGAGGTGTTACTATGAGTTTGCCCAGCATGACCCTGCTTTTTTCTCCACCGGAAAGAACACCGATTTTTTTTAAAGCCGCATTGCCATCGAACATCATTGCACCGCAAATATTCCTTGCGAGCTGCCGGTCGACTTCCGGATGTGAAAGAAGGATTTCTTCTTCAACCGTTCGGGTGTCCACAAGGTTTTTAACGTTCGTCTGTTCAAAAAATCCTTTTTTAACCGTTGGACTACAGACGATTTCTCCGGTCTGAGGTCTGAGTACCCCTGACAGAAGTTTTAAAAGTGTTGTTTTGCCTTTACCGTTTTCCCCCACGACACAGATGCGTTCCCGGGCGCTGACGGTGAGATTTTGATTTTTAATCAGCGGTTTCTTTGGATCGTAAGAAAAAGAAGCATTTCGAATACGCATAACATGCTTTTTATGAAAGGGGCAGCTTTTAAATGAAAAATCAAGAGTTTTTAAGGTTTCGAGCTTTTCTTTTTTTTCCGTTCGGCTCAACGTCTTGATACGGGACTGCACCATATTTGCAAGCCTTGCTTTAGCTCTGAAGCGGTTGACAAACTGCTCGATCTCCTTGCGGCGACGCTCATCGTTCATGCGGGTCTTTTCAAACATTTCCTCGTCTTGGGCGATCTGTGCATAATATTTTTCGGTGTTGCCGGCCAGTTTGCGGATTTTTTTGCGGTGAATTCCAAAGGTGTGCGTAATCACCTTGTCCATCAAGCCCCGGTCGTGGGTGATGAGCATCAACTCACGGGGCCATTTGATTAAAAATCGCTCGACCCAGCGTATGGACGTGATGTCGAGATAGTTGGTGGGCTCATCCAGCAGCAGCATGTCGGGTTCTGAGAGGAGGACCTTGGCAAGGTTCAGGCGTACCTGAAGTCCGCCTGAAAATTCTTCAGGGTGCCGTTTAAGGTCATCTTTGCAGAATCCAAGTCCTGAAAGTATTTTTTCAGCTTTCCAGTGGTGATCCTCTTGTTCGTCGAGAAGACCGGTCATGGCTTCTGCAAGGATCGTATCCTTGGTAAATTTGAGCTCTTGGCGAACGTAACCGATACGATAATGATTCGGGACGACGATCTTTCCTAAATCTGGATGTTCTTGGCCGGTTATGAGTCGAAAAAGGGTTGTCTTTCCGTGTCCGTTGCGTCCGACGATTCCGATTTTTTCTTTGGGGTTCAGTTTAAAACTTATACCATCAAAGAGCACCTGGCCATCATAGCTCTTGGTAAGATTTTCTATTTGAATCATATTTCATTGTGCGTTCAGTGTATTTATTTCTGATCGTCGCTCCAAAGGGGGGTATGACCAAAACGTTCAAACCACCACTCTTCCGCCGACAGATAATTCCTGACTTCTCCTTTTGAAAATGAGAATTTATAATTTTTACAGTAATCATTGATCGTCCGATATGCAGCAATAATATTTGTTGTCATCTCTTTGCATTTTTCCCGTTTCGCAGTGCAGCTGTCCGGATGCCATTTTCGGATGAGGGCCCGGTAGGCGGACCTGATTTCTTCCATGGTTGCGCGTTCAGGTAATCCCAGCACCATTCGTGCTTCATGGATTTGTCGATATTTTTTAATTTTATCACTGATGGTCGACCCTCTCTTCAGCGTTTAATGGTCTTTTTCAGACTCACGCCGGTTATCCCAGACAATTTTTTCCTTGGACTCCATGGCCCATTTCATGAGCCGTCCGACCATATCCATTATGCTGCGTACCTTTACCCAGGCCCATAAAATCCGCTTCCCTTTGAAGGATTTTATCGAGAATGACGATATCTTTCACCTTCCTCAGTCGGCCGCGGGCGCGAACGACCACTTTCAAAAGCTGCAGGAGCGACAGCATGTTGGCCCGGCTTTTCTCCAAATGATAAATTTCCGACTTCACGCGCGGAAAAAATCTCGAAAGCTATGATCATTCCCTGTATGAGGGATTCGGTGCCGGCGCCCAAACGTTTCGTCATTTTATGGGCGGTGTCCACATCGACTTTGGTATTCCCGAACCGAATCA
>Ga0209013_10006389_pt1 | contig 10011 bp, 6 predicted proteins | sample Cruoilmetagenom2_FD_187291 | JGI IMG/M metagenome (GOLD analysis project Ga0209013, IMG submission 187291) | Oil polluted marine microbial communities from Coal Oil Point, Santa Barbara, California, USA - Sample 2 (SPAdes) (version 2) | ecosystem: Environmental > Aquatic > Marine > Oil seeps ...
AAGCGTAGAATTCGAAAATACTGTTTCTGGATGGGCACTATTTAAGGAAAAACCGACAACACCGATTATACGGTCTCCGGGGCCCCACAATCGGCACTCCCCCCTTTTATTTTATAGAGTGCGTGCTGCATGGCAGGAAGAACCGCTTCCAGGTTCTCACGGGCCGCCTTTTTGCTGCCCGGAAGGTTAATGATAAGACTCTCTCTGCGAATTCCGGCAACTCCTCTCGACAAAACTGCATTAACGGTAACACGCAGGCTGGCTGCCCGCATAGCCTCGGCAATCCCCGGCACCTGCTTTTCAATTACCTTCAAGGTTGCCTCCGGAGTCACATCACTTGGCGCTACACCGGTACCACCGGTCGTCAGAATCAGGTCAATTGCCTTCTCATCAACCCATGAAACGAGTCGACTGGCAATCAACTCCATCCGGTCTGGTATTATCTCGTATTCTTTCAGGACATATCCCTCGGACTGAAGCAGATCACACAGCATCATCCCGCTGGTATCCTGTCGTTCACCACGGGACCCTTTATCGCTAAGGGTCAAAACTCCAAAGGTATAGCCGCCGTTATCAGAGGGCACGGGGTATCAGTCCTCGGTACCGGCTTCGGCTACAATTTTCTCGGCCAAATGTGAGGGGACCTCTTCATAATGGGAGAAGTTGACTGAAAAAGAGCCTGTTCCACCTGTCATGGAGGTCAGGTCCGGTGCATAAAGGAGAATCTCCTTCTGCGGAACATGGGCGCTGATCACTTCAAACTTGTCGGTTGAGTCCATACCCAGAACTTTGCCTCGGCGACTGTTCAGGTCACCCATTACGTCACCGACAAAGTCCTTATTGACCCGGATGGTCATCTCCATGATCGGTTCAAGCAACACTGGATTGGCCTCCTGAACAGCTTTTTTAAAGGCAAGTGATCCTGCTACCTTAAAGGCCATTTCAGATGAATCCACAGTATGGTAGGAACCGTCAACCAGGTACACCCTCACATCGACAAAGGGATAGCCGGCGATAACGCCCTTTCCCATGGCTTCGATTATCCCTTTTTCAACGGCAGGACGATACTGTTGCGGAATAACTCCGCCAACAATCTTATCTATGAACTCAAAGCCCCCGCCACGCTCCTGAGGCTCCATTTCGATCCAGCAATCGCCGAACTGCCCGCGGCCGCCACTCTGCTTTTTGTGTTTGCCCTGGACCCGTGCTTTACCTTTTATCGTTTCCCTGTAAGGGACCTTGGGTACCCGAAGATTCATTTCAACGCTGAACTTTCTCTTTAGTTTCTCTCCGATAACCTCAAGGTGGACCTGACCTACCCCTGAAATCAAAATTTCATGGGTCTGCTGTTCCCTGGTCAGTTGAAGGGTCTGGTCCTCATCCAACATACGGGTAAGTGATGAAAACAGTTTTTCTTCACCACCTTGACCTGCGCTGACAGCATAGGAGATAACCGTATCAAGAGGTATCAGGGGATCATACAGGATTGGTTTCGACTCATCACAGAGAGTATCACCTGTTGCCGTCTCCTTGAGCTTGGCCACAGCAACAATCATACCGGGCACGGCTTTATCAACCGGTTTCTGCTCCTTGCCCTCCATAACGAACAACTGTCCGAAACGCTCGCCGGTCTCTTTGGTGGAGTTATAAAAACTGTCACCCGCAAGGGTGCCTGAAAAAACGCGGAGAATTGTCAACCTGCCGGCAAACGGGTCTGCCATGGTTTTGAAAACCCGGGCGGAAAACGGCGCATCGGCGCTCCCTTCCCGTTCCTCCATATCTCCCGTCTTGGGATTGGTCCCAATCTGGGACGGCCGCATATCGGGGGAAGGCAGGAGATCCGCTATCGCATCAAGGACTATGCTTGATCCAAGATTACTGAAAGACGCACAAACGCATACCGGAGAAATCTCACCCGCCTGAACGGCTTTTGCAAGACCTTCACGGAGTTCATCATCTGCCAGTTCACCCTCTTCGAGGAATTTTTCAATCAGATCATCGTCTGTTTCCGCCACATATTCCATAAGACTTTCACGCAGGATTGACGCCTCATCGCTCAGCTCATCAGGAATCGCTCCTGCATCTGCCGTGCCGCTGCCGTCAGTTTTAAAAAACCATGCCTTGTTCCCCGCGATATCAACGACTCCTTTAAAGTTGTCCTCTGCGCCAATCGGCAGGTAGAGAACGACTGGATTCAGATCAGAGGTGGACCGTATTGCTTCAATAGTTTTAGAGAAATTGGCCCGTTCCCTGTCCATTCTGGTGATACATATAAGACAGGGCAATTTTTTCTCCCGGATGAGGTCGATAAACTTTTCTGTCTGCGGACGTACGCCCAGAACAGCGCCAACTGTTAGTATAACGCTATCCGCGACCTGTACGGCGTATCGTGTTTCATTAAAAAAGTTATCGTCCCCAGGGGTATCGCTCAGGTAAATTTCAGATTTGTTCCACTTCAGGTGATGAAAGGCGGTGCTGATTGAAATGTTACGCTTGACTTCCTCGGGTTCAAAATCCATGGTCGAACTGCCGTCATCAACCTTGCCAAGTCGCTTTGTTGCACCAGCAGTGAAGAGGAGCGCCTCGGCAAAGGTAGTTTTGCCGCTGTTGCCGTGACCGATGATTACTGTATTCCTGATCTGTTTGACGTCGTGCATTAATGCCTCCGATGGACAGTTTACATAAACAGGTTATCCGTTTCCTGTGATAATAAATTCAGCACAAAAACTGACCAGAAAATTCTTGATCTGACAAGTTGTTTTGTATCAGAGAAAAAGGACTTTCTCTTTTGATGCAGGAATGGTAACCATTTGAACCAACATTTTAGCTTTATATTCTTATTATCCTTGGGAAGTCAAGAAATAACATACCTTTTACAGGTTGATTGACAGGCAGAAATGGGAAGCGAACCCAGTGCCTTCACAGGCAAAATAGCCCGTTCTGCGGGAGCAGTAAGCGGGGCGGTAATGTGCAGCCGTGTACTCGGCCTTGTCAGGGAACAGATATTTGCCGGGATGTTCGGGGCCGGATATGCGTATGACGCATTTGTTGTTGCCTTCCGTATCCCGAACCTGCTGAGGGACCTCTTTGGCGAAGGAGCGCTTTCCGCCGCCTTTGTTACTGTTTTTACCAATTATGAGACCAACAAGGGCAAAGAAGCCACCTGGAAGCTGGCGAATAATGTCCTGACCTTTATCACGCTGCTGCTCAGCCTGCTCACACTTACCGGTATCTACCTGTCTGGTCCCATTGTTAACCTCCTGGCCCCGGACTTCCAGCTTATTTCAGGGAAAACCGATCTTACCGTCCACCTTACCCGTATAATGTTCCCTTTCCTGATTTTTGTCGCATTAGCTGCTGTTGTCATGGGCATTCTTAATACCAGGGGCCGTTTTTTCGTGCCGGCGATATCATCGAGTTTTTTTAACCTGGGATCAATTGTCGGAGGTGTATCACTGGCATTCCTGTTTCAGAAAATCGGCAGGCCTGCCATAGCGGGCATGGCATGGGGGACCTTGATCGGCGGGATGCTGCAGCTGGTCATCCAACTCCCAACCCTGAAAAAAGTCGGCTTCAACTTCAAGCCCGCCCTCACTCTCTCTGATCCCGGCCTTAAAAGGGTGTTGCTGCTGATGCTGCCGGCAACAATCGGCTTGTCCGCCACCCAGATAAATATTTTCGTCAATACCAACTTTGCCGCATCATGTGCTGAAGGTTCGGTTTCCTGGCTCAATTATGCATTCCGCCTGGTCCAGCTTCCCATTGGACTCTTCGGGGTCGCCTTTTCCATCGCTGTTATGCCGTTACTAGGAAAGCACGCTGCCCAGCATGATCTGCAGGGCCTCAAGCAGACCTTCAATTCTTCCCTTATAATGGTCTTGAGCCTGACCATCCCCGCGACGGCCGGGCTCGTGCTTCTTGCTGAACCTATCATCCGCCTCATCTTTGAACACGGTGCTTTCACGCAATTTGACACATACCGGACCACAGAAGCCTTGACCTGTTATGCATACGGACTTTTTGCCTACTCGGCAGTCAAGGTGATGGTCCCTGTCTTCTATGCGCTGGGTGATACAAAGTTCCCGGTCATCGGCAGTTTCATAGCGGTAGCGGCCAATATTATTATCATTTCCCTGACAATAGACTATTTTCAACATAAGGCCATCGCCCTGTCCACCTCATGTACAATGACCCTGAATTTCCTCTTCTTAGGAGTGATCCTGTACCGGAAACTGCCAGAATTTTCCCTTGCAAACCTGTTTGAAGGAACAGGGAAAATTATCGCTGCCTCGGGGGTCATGTCCCTTGGCGTGTGGGGACTGAGGATTCTCCTGAATTCCTGGCTGACTGGAGCACTTGTATTACAGATGGCAGGGGTTTTTCTGATTATCGCTTCAGGAGGGCTTATTTATTACGTTACGCTTTTCGCTTTGAAGCTGCCTGAATTAACGGTCATTGCCGATAAACTTCTTCAGCGTTTTCGCAATGACTGAAGCATCTGAAGCTGTGCAAGAAGAACAACAACAGCCGTGTCCACATGCAGTATCCGGCTGCCCATTGAAAAACAATGAAAATCCTGTTGTTTAAATTGCAGGACCTCGTGATCACTCCAGCCGCCTTCGGGCCCGACTGCGAGGACAGTACTGCCCGTAATCTTTCCTTCTGCAAACAAATCCGGCAAGGTGGCCGGTTCATCAGGATGGGCCAGCAGACGGCATTCAGCTGTAAGAGTCGGCACAACATCCTGCACAAACGGCATAAAACGTTGATGCACAGATACTTCAGGCAGGCGGGTATCAACAGCCTGTTCCAGACCTTGGATCAATATTTCTTTCAACCTGTCCGGTTGCAGCAAATGAGTTTGAAAAAACGATTTCCGGACCCGGTCCGATCGTATGAGATAAAAGCGGCGGACCCCCAGCACCGTTGCCTGCTTGAGAATTCGCTGCAGCATTATCGGCCTGGGCAGTGCCAGAACAAGGTCTATCTCGGTAATCTTTGTGGGATGGGTAGTCAGGTGAACCTCCAACTCGACCCTGCTTCCCTCCATGTTCACGACCCTGGCGGATCCTGTCTTGCCGTTCAGCATTCCGACCCGCAGCGTGTCTCCCTGTCGCAGGCCCAGTACGTGTATAATATGTTCAGATCGCCGATCAGCAAGCTTCAGTAAAGTTCCGTTAAGCTCGCCATGCTCAAAAAGGAGAAGATTCATTGGTCCATTTAATGGAGGTTTGTTTGACAAGCGCCTTGCAATCCGGAATAATTAAGAATCCTGACAGTATCGTAAAATGACCCATAACCGGGAACGTCGATCCGTTTCACTGCAATGACAAAGTACACATCATCTATGATTTTCGTCTATAATTTTCTACAGATCCTCCTGCTTGTCATTGGTTTTCCCATTCTTTTCCTCTTTGTCGGCATCAAGAAAAAATACCGGTGCAGAATCGTTCAGCGGCTCGGTTTCGGCATACAGAACCTGTTCAATACGCCCCCTGGTCAGGAGAAAAAGGTCATCTGGATCCATGCTCTGTCCGTTGGTGAAGTTACCTCGGCCTTACCCCTGATCAAAGGTCTGAGAGAGGAGATACAGGATACTTTTATCGTCTTTTCCGCTTCTACCAAGACAGGCGTTGAAGTGGCTGAAAAAAATATCCTGCCGTTTGCCGATTGTATCATATCAGCTCCCCTTGACCTGCTTTTCTCCGTCAACCGGTTTATTCAGAGTATACAGCCTGATCTCTTCATCCTTGTTGAAACAGACTTCTGGCCGAACTGGATCGCCCGGCTCAGGCAAAAAAAGGTCCCGATGATGCTTGTCAATGGCAGGATATCAAAACACTCGTTTACCACCTATCAGCGGTTTCGCTTTTTTTTCAGCCCACTGTTTCAATCATTTTCCCTGTTGTCAATGCAGACCGGCCAGGATGCAGCACAGATGACGCAACTGGGAATCCCTGCGGATAAAATAATCACCCTTGGCAATCTCAAGTACGATACTGCCCTGTCTGTTGACGAGAACAAATCCGCAATACACAAATCTGATCTTCATTTACCGGATGACTGTATAATCTGGCTTTGCGGTTCAACCCATCCGGGAGAAGAGGAGATCATTTTCGACGCCTTTAAGCAGGTCAAAAAGGAAAATGACAGGCTTGTGCTCATAGTCGCCCCGAGAGATCCGGACCGTGGCAATGAAATAATGAAAATCGCCGCCAAAACGGGATTTCCCGCCACACGACGAACATCTCCTGATAACCGGCCGGCTTCCGTCCTTATCCTTGATACAATTGGAGAACTTACCCGGTGCTACAGGCTGGCCAAGGTTGCTTTCATTGGCGGAAGCCTTGTTCCATGCGGGGGACATAATCCTCTTGAATCTGCTGTTTACGGAGTCCCTGTTATCTTTGGTCCGCACATGGATGATTTTCAGGAAATTGCCGGGGATATTGTCCGCTGCGGGGCGGGGATAACGGTCCATTCCAGCGAAGAACTGACCCGCACGGTGAAAAAAATCTTAGGCGATGAAACCTTTCATGCTGCAATGGGCAAGGCAGCCATTCAACTGGTAAAAAATAATTCCGGAGTGGTGTCCCGGCACATAATCGAGATAAAAAAGCTTCTCGGCCAACCCTCCTGAAATAAACCTGAAAATTATTCTTGTTCATGTCTTTTCCACTTTCCTCCATAAGAAATTATATCCAGCTCAATATCCTTGTCCCGGTGGTCATAAGCTTTGTATCGGGGAGCATTCTGGCCAAATTCCTGCTCCCGGGCGACACTCACCTCAGGTATTTAATCTGCCTGACCAGCATCGCACTCGTTGTTCTTTTTCTCCTTCGCCGGCACCGCGATGCCCTGCTTTATTCACTGCCTGTATTTATCCTGATCGGTTTCCTCCATACCGGTCATGCCCTGCTGCCTCCGAAGAATCCAGCCCACCTCTACAACCTGATAACAGCCGGGTCAAAGGTCACCCTGACAGGGACGGTGCTCCGCATGCCGGAATTTGACGGTCACAAGACCAGTTTTGAAATGGAAGCAGACAGTGTCCTCTTTCACCGGCAAGGGGTGGGAGTTTCCGAGCAGATCCCGACAGCAGGCCGTATCAGGATGTCTATGAAAGGGCCGGTTTTTGCGACAATACTTCCCGGGGATCACCTTATGGTCATAGCATCAGTCAACAGAACATTCAACTACCAGACCCCCGGCGTATTCGATTACCAGCTTTACCTGGCTAGCCGTTCGATTTATGTAACAGGCAGAATTTCTTCTCTGTCGGAGATAATTCACTTTACCGACCTGAATGAACCCTGGTTCCGGAAATTTAAATTTATGCCGGAGCGAACCAGATACCGTGTCGGCACCTTTTTACAGACAAAACTGGACACACAAACCGCAGGATTATACCAGGCCCTTCTTATTGGGACCAGATCAGGCATCAGCGATGAAATCCTTGAAAACTTCAAGGCAACCGGCTGCATGCACCTGCTTGCCATCTCGGGAATTCATATGGGCCTTTTAGGCATGATGATTGTCTTTTCGATTGTCTGGATCCTGAAACGATCCACCTGGCTGCTCACTCATTGTCATGTGCCGACAGTTGCCACCCTCCTCTCCCTGCCGCCCCTCTTTGGCTACGCCTTCATAGCTGGAATGAACACACCTGTTTTGCGCGCCTTGATCATGTCTGTCTTTTTCATTACCGGTGTTGTTCTCCGAAGGCAGCGTTCCATAGTCCATATTATCGCAGCAGCCGCTCTTCTCTTGCTTATGTTTAAACCGCTTGTCCTCTTTACGGTTTCATTTCAGCTTTCTTTTTCGTCGATACTGGCAATTGCCCTCATCTATCCGAAGCTTCTTCAACTCATTGAACAGAAAGCTTCCACAATGGGACGGAAAACAGTTGTTTATCTCTGCACGGCACTGTTCGTCTCGATTGCCGCAACCCTTGGTTCCATGCCATTTATGCTCCTCCACTTTAACCGTATCTCTCCTGTCGGCCCACTGATGAACCTTCTGGTGGAGCCTCTCCTCTGTCTCTGGTCCCTGCCCATCGGCCTGGCAGCGATACCCATCATTTTCCTGTCTCCCGACCTGGCCGCGCAGCTCCTTCAAATCGGCTCATACGGAATATCAGCCGCAGTGAAAATGACATCCCTGGGCAGTACAATACCTTTTGCCTCCCTGTGGCTCATAACCCCGAATCATCTGGAAATACTGATGTATTATGGGATTCTCCTGCTATGGTATTTTCACGCTGAATTTCCCAAGGGAAAGCAAATGGCATTGTTGCTTTCCGCCGCCTTCATCCTCGTATTTTCACAAGGCCTCTGGCTTAATTTACCCGGAAAAAAGACAGAAGTTTCCTTTCTTGACATTGGCCAGGGAAGCTCGACCGTCATACGGATGCCCGGAGGGAAAACAGTCCTGCTTGACGGGGGCAATACGTCTTCACCCCCTTTTGATCCCGGAGAGCGGGTTATCGCTCCTTTTCTGTGGAAAAAACAGGTCTGGCGTCTGGAGGATATGATCGTCAGTCATCCCCACAGTGACCATTTTAATGGTTTACGTTTCGTTCTTCGCCGTTTCAAACCGAAACGCCTCTGGATAAACGGCATTGAGAATGCATCGCTCCCCTACAAAGAGCTCCTGCAGGAAGCAAAAAAAAGCGGGATAACAGTAATCACGCCTGTAAGCGGTAACTGTATAATTTCAGATGGGACAGCGAAACTGACCGCCCTGAACGGTAATTATCCGGAAACAGTCCGGGGAAAGATATCCCGGGATTTCTCTATCAATGACCAGAGCCTTGTTATCAAACTGCAACATAAAGATTCCGCCTTCCTCTTTCCGGGAGATATCAGCGAAAAAATGGAAAAGATACTTGTTGAGACTGGTATGGATTTGCAGGCAGACGTGCTTCTTGCCCCGCATCATGGCAGCCGTAGCTCGGGAAGCGTCCCGTTTATTTCTGCGGTCAACCCGGAAATTATTGTTGTCTCGGCAGGGCGGAACAGAAGGGGACGCTACCTTGACGCGGGGCATCTGAAAAGATGGCGCGATGAAGGCAGAACCGTTTTGACGAGTTCACAAGATGGTACAATAACCTGTTCAACGGATGGCAAAGATATTCAGGTCAGCAACTATACGAAGAATTAAAAAAGTTAAACCTCGGTAAAATCCGCGGGAGGCTTCCTCAGGAATTTTACAAACTTCTGTTTTTCTATGCAGTTGGTATAGGCATCTTCGGAACTGATCTGTCTCCTCTGCAGCATTTCATAAAGGGCGTCATCCAGACACTGCATCCCGTATTTTTTACCGGTCTGCATGACAGAGGGAATCTGGTAGGTCTTTGCTTCACGAACAAGATTTCGCACGGCAGGGGTACATATCAGGACTTCCAGGGCGGCAATCCGGCCCTTTTTGTCAATTCTTTTCATTAGAGTTTGTGAAACAACTGCTTTAAGCGCATCAGCAAGGGTTGAACGTACCTGTGCCTGCTGGGTTGCCGGAAAAATCTCAATAACACGGTCAACTGTTTTCATGGCATTCATGGTATGCAGAGTCCCGAAAACAAGGTGCCCTGTCATGGCCGCTTCCATGGCAAGAGAAATTGTCTCCAGATCACGCATCTCGCCAACCAGGATAATGTCAGGATCTTCGCGCAAAGCGCCGCGCAGGGCCGCGTTAAACGATTTAGTATGGGTGCCGACTTCGCGATGATTGACAATGCACGACTGGCTCTTGTGGACAAATTCAATCGGGTCCTCAATGGTCAGGATATGATGTTTGCGGGTCTTGTTGATTTCATCGGTGATGGCCGCAAGGGTTGTCGACTTGCCGGAGCCGGTCGGCCCTGTAACCAGGACCATCCCCTTGGGCAGTGTTGCCAGCTTTGCAATTACCTTGGGCAGGCCGAGTTGCTCGCAGGTCAGGATCTCGCTCGGAATTTCACGAAATACAGAGCCAATTCCGTATTTCTGCTGAAAAAAGTTACAGCGGTAACGG
>Ga0209013_10006390_pt1 | contig 10010 bp, 7 predicted proteins | sample Cruoilmetagenom2_FD_187291 | JGI IMG/M metagenome (GOLD analysis project Ga0209013, IMG submission 187291) | Oil polluted marine microbial communities from Coal Oil Point, Santa Barbara, California, USA - Sample 2 (SPAdes) (version 2) | ecosystem: Environmental > Aquatic > Marine > Oil seeps ...
CGCAGCTGGCGCAGGGCATCGCCTATGCCACGCCGTGGCCGGAGCACCTGCTGAACGTGCCGGCGGCGAAGATGAGTGCGTTTGCCGACCAGCCCGGCGACTTCCTCGACTACCTGATGGCCGCCAATGCCTACCCGGGCGAGGCGCGCGAGGTGCTGGGCGAGCGCTACGTGTGCCGCCACCACTTTGCGGCCTACCTGCAGCAGCGCCTGCAGGAGGCAAAAGAGATGGATGTATTTGAATGCGTTTCTACTCTAAGCTCTATCAGAAGTTACATAAAAAAGGAAGTTTCTGATGAGGTTATTATGGAAGTGCTCGAGGCAGGCAGGCTTGCCCCGAGTGCACATAACGATCAGCCTTGGCAATTTATATTGGTACGGGATAAAGCTAAATTGAGCGATCTGAAAAGATATTGTATAAGCGGAGGGTTCATTACTCAAGTCGATTTTGCAGTTGTTGTTGTCACCGACCCTGCTTCCAAATGGCATGAGATAGACAGTACGCGTGCGGTTCAGAACATGGTGTTGACTGCCTGGAGCCACAAGCTCGGCTCGTGCTGGATCGGGAGACTCGATAAAAAAGGGTTAATGGAATATTTAGATATCCCTGAGAATTTATATATTTTGACTGTCCTCCCCTTTGGATACTTCAATGAAAATTTAGCAGGTGGTGAGAAACATAGGAAAGACAGAGACGAGGTTTTTCACCTCGATAGCTATGGAAGTAAAATGTAAGTATATAGTTCCTTTACCCAGCGATAATTCTTTTTATACAAGGGGATGTTTTGTCTTAATTAGTGATTATTACATCTAATAGTAGTATTTTAATTTTAATATTGAGGTCTAATAAATGGATCAGCTAGTTGAAAGTGTAAAGAGTTTTCTGCCTCAAATAACGGATACGTTAGTACTTGATATAGTAACGACAGTACTTCTCTTCCTGGGAGTAGTTTTATTTAAAGTACTGTTGATACGAATTTTTTCATCCCAAACTCGTCTTCCCTTTGAGATAAGGAAAAGACGAGCTATTCACATCAGAAACTTAATGATTTTCATTTTTGTTATCGGTGCAATTTTTATCTGGTCAAAGGAAATACACGCACTTGCCCTTTCTTTTGTGGCGTTGGCATTTGCCATAGTTTTTTCCTTTAAAGAGGTGATATCCAGTGCTAACTGGGAAATATTCAGAGCTACTACAAATGCGTATACCGTTGGGGACTATATAGAAATTAACGGTATGAGGGGTGTTGTCCTCGACCATAATTTCTTATCGACTACCATTCAGGAACTAGGACCCGGTAAGAATTCAAACCAATTCTCCGGGCGCTCTGTAACAATTCCCAATAATACCTTTCTCACTTCTCCCTTAATAAATGAATCTTATATGAAAGAGTATGTTCTCCACACTTTGACTGTTCCCATGACAGCTGATGACGATTGGGAGAAGGCGGAGGAGATTTTACTAGAAGCGGCTAATGATGAATGTGAAGATTATCTGGAAAACGCCCGAAGACATTTTGACTCTCTTCGCTACAAGCTTAACATCGGTCTTTCGGCAGTAGAGCCGCGTGTGGCTATAGAGATGCCGGAGCCTAATAAGATTAACCTGGTACTAAGGTTTCCGACGCCGTTTGCAAGAAAGTGGACAAAAGAGCAGGCTATTCTAAAGAAATTTTTAAGGAAATATAAATCAAAGAATGGGCAATAATGAATGTATGTTAGGTTTAGCTTTTTCCGTAATCGAGAAGTCTGAACTGTGGCATATATGAGTTTTTGTCTCCGCAGCTTTTGATAATTTTGACAGCATTTTTATCCTGGCGGATTTTGATTTTATGAGTTGTATTATCGGCTTTAGAAAGGAACTTTATTACAGATTTCTTGTCGTTCTTTTTTAAGCTTTTCGAGATGAGCTCCGAAATTTCCGTAATGCCGGTTTCCTTTCTCAAATAATATTCTGCTGCCTGAACTTCGCCACTGTGACAGGAGCGTCCTCTATAGCTGGATAGATTAACTTTCCCGTCTTCATATTGTTTAATTAAATTCTCGGCAACCTCTCCTTCTCTAACACGACCGTAGACCAAGCCATGCGGCAGACACACAAAAGTAGAAGCGAACCTATGTCCGCCAACATGATTTGCTTCCCATGTCTGAGGACCATATTTGCCCTCCGCGATGTCCAGATAAACCGGCATGCCGAACTTGCCGCAGCATGTATCGTATTCACCGTTTGTGCAAACGATATATATTTTGTCATCAGAGATATGCTTTTTAGATTTTAGAATATTTTTTATTTTAAGCGCCAGCAAATTTTCGTAATTATTAAGCTTGAATTCATAAAGTCTGGGGTTAGTTTCATCTGAAACAGCTATATATAATTTGAGATCTTCGTCTGAGTTTTTGTGTTTTTTGATGAGCTGAAGACGCGAATTAGATACAGATTTAAGCTCTTTATTAAGGTGGGATTTTACAGCTTTAGGGATTTTACTGTCTTTAAACGCACTGCCAGACCAATGACCTCTGTATTCGAGCATAAACCAGACGTCTACCCTTGGAGCGGTTCCATACATCTCCTCATGTGAGTTGAGTGAACTTTCATAGCAGAGTATCTTGTTTTTAATTGGCATATTCTTCTATTATTGTTTAGTATTCCGGCACTTAATAATATTTTACAGAAGAGGAATTATAACACGAAAAAGGAATAACTATGGTTGATAAAGTAATAGGTATAGATATTGGGGGTACTAACCTACGAGGCGCTTTGGCAAACAAGGATGGGGATATTCTCAAACGAATGAAAATTTCGTCTCATGCGGATCAGGGAATAGAAAAACTTATCGACAATTTAGCGGGTTTTATTAAGGATATAAGCGAGGGGGAAAATGTGCGTGATATAGGATTGGGGATTCCGGGAATAATAGATTCTAAAAATGGAATAATAACCCAGGCCCCAAATATATTAAACGTGCATGACTATCCGTTAAGAGCGGCGCTCAATAAAAAGCTTGGTAGTGATATTCATCTTGTTATAGAGAACGACTCCAATAGTGCGGCAGTGGGAGAGTGGTGGATAGGGGCCTCTAAAAACGTAAATTCCATGATAATGATCACTATGGGTACAGGCGTAGGAGGGGGTATTGTTCTAGACGACAAGCTTTGGACTGGGGCTGATGGTATGGCTGGAGAGATCGGACACATGACGATTTATCCCGATGGTGCCAAGTGTAACTGCGGTAATTACGGTTGTCTTGAGAGTTATGCTTCCGCCTCCGCAATCAGGAGAATGGTAAGGGAGGGACTTGAGAACAAAAGCTTGAATACGAAATTAAGAGAAAGTATTCGAAATGCATATTTAGAGGATATCCCCGAGATCGTTATGGAAGCCGCGAGTGAAGGGGACAGCTTTTCACTCGGTATTTGGCAAGAGGTTGGAAAGGCTCTGGGGATCGCAATAGCGAGTCTTGTTAATCTTTTAAATATAGAGATGGTTGTTATAGGCGGCGGGGTTTCAAACGCATGGGATTTGTTCATAGATGCTACTTACGAGGAAGCTCATAGAAGAGCCTTCCGCGCTCCGATGAAGAGGGCTAAAATAAAAAAGGGTCTTCTTGGAGATGACGCCGGAATTTTAGGATCTGCACATTTAGCTTTCAAGAGTTACAGTGAGAAAAAGTCCTAAAACTATCTCGGTCTGATCAGATTCATCATTAATACTTCTTTTTTATTGTCTGTAACTTTAAATCTCTCATCCATCCTTATACCGCCAAGCCACATAATCTCACCGCTACAGGTGAAAATCGGCACTCTCGATCTTAGGAATTTCGGTAACTTTATATCGGTAAAATAGTCCTGGAGTTTTTTAGAGCTCATCATTCCGAGCGGGGAAAACCTATCACCCGGTTTAAAATTTCTAACCTCTATAGGAAACTCAACTGTTTTGGGATCGAAGTACGCTACGCTCTCATCGTTTTCATCAAGAGTATCTGTTTTAAGAATTGAAAGCTCAACCTCAAATTCAGGAAAGCTCCATTTTCCCTCTGACTGAATTGTATAAGAGAACTCGCGTTCAAGCTCAGACTTCCTGGTCACCAGAAAGCTATCATAACCCTTAGCCATTACTGTTCCTTGAGGAAGCTCGACCTCGCCCGATGCTGTCTCGGATAGTAAAAAATCATCAGCGGAAATGATATGGATTGAGGATATGTTTTTTAGACTATTGTTTAGCTTTCCAATTGCAAGTCTAAGTAAAGAAAACCTTATAGCTTTTTCAATGTTTCTATAATGTTTTAAATCCCCGATCAATTCTGATTTGTTTGTACTGAATATATTTTCAAAATGTTTAAGAGCTTCTCTTGTAATAAACTCATCTTCGGATCTTAAGATATCCGCTGTTCGTGATAGTGTCTCTTTTATCTGAGGATTGTAGCTCTCTAGCTCAACTAAAAGGTCGTGTCTCACTCTGTTCCTCAGAAATTCCATTGATTCATTAGTAGGGTCCTCTACCCAGTTGACACCTTTAGAGCTGAGATATTGCTCAATCTCAGAGCGGCTGGTATCGATGAGTGGTCTTACGATGGAGTTTGAGACGGGTGGGATACCGGATAGTCCCTTTGAGCCGCTCCCTCTTAAGAGTCTCATTAAAACAGTCTCCGCCTGGTCATCCAGAGTATGAGCCGTGGCTATCTTTGTCGCATAGTGCTTGTTCAGTACCTGATTGAAAAATTTATATCTTAGAGTTCTTGCCGCATCTTCAAGGGAGAGCCCGGATTCTTCTTTATACTCCAATGTATCAACTTCACCGTATACGAATGTAAGTCCGAGCGACTTTGCCGTTTCTTTTACGAAGTCGGCTTCTCTTTTTGCCGCATCTTCCCTGATGCCATGATTTAGGTGAGCAACAATAAGCTCAAGTCCGTAGTCGATTAATTCATTTAAGGCGTAGAGCAATGCGATTGAGTCTGCGCCTCCTGAGACTCCTAGCACTAATTTCTCACCCTGGGTGAGCATTCCATATTTTTTAAGTGTCTTTTTTACCCTGGCCAGCATTTTCGATATTATTTGTGGCGAGACCCGCAGACATTATTATTCTGAACGCGTCCTCTACCGAAATTGATAACTCCTTAATATCCTCTTCCGGAAGCATAATATAATACCCGCTGGTGGGGTTGGGTGTGGTGGGCAGAAAAATACTAACCAGTTTCCGTCCTGACTGGTTATGGTGATTACCGTCTTCTATTGTGCTGGTTATAAATCCTATTGAGTATATTCCCTTCCGGGGATACTCAAACATTGCCACTCTCTTTAGGTTCCTCATGCCAGAGCCCATGAAGAGTGTCTCAATTACCTGCTTTGTAGCGATATAAATGGTTCTGGCTAAGGGGATTTTGGTAATTAGGTCCTCCCCAAATCCAACGAGCTTTTTGCCTAAGAAATTTTTTGCTACGGCTCCGACGATAAGGACTATCAGTAATGTTCCTACAAGTCCAATCGTGAATACAATTGTTTGAGAAACTAAGGGGTTAAGTTGATCAAGAAGGCTACCTATAAATCTATTTGGGGCAGCGCTTACAAGTCCTATTATCCAACTTCCAAGCTTGAATAGTACTAATAAGGTAAGCGCGAACGGTACTGTTACCAGTACGCCGGCAAGTATGTTGTTCCTAAAGAAGTGTTTCATTCATTAAGCTGTTTGTTTATCGACAGAATCACGGAGGAACCTGCTTGGTTTAAAAACAACTGCTTTTCTCTCTGCGATTTCAATAGTATCGCCGGTTGCAGGATTCCTTCCCTTCCTGGCTTTGCGGTTTTGAACTCTAAAGCTGCCGAATCTAGGAAGTTTGATCCCCTCACCTTTAGCTAACTTCTCCTTGGTAACATCAAAGAAGAACTCAACTATCTCAGCCGACTCCCTTTTTGATAAACCAATTTTTGTGTGAATCACATCAGCCAGTTCTTTTTTTGTCATCTCTCTACCTCGCTTTTATCTTTTATATTGTACGCAATTCTGCTCCAAGAGCCAAACCAAGTTTTTTCAGTGTTTTTTCCTGTACCTTGTTTATCTCTTCCTCAGTTAAAGTTTTGTCTGCCGCTCTTAAATTCAGCGATATGGCAACGCTCTTTTTCCCCTCTTGCACGGGACTTCCGGTAAACACGTCAAATATGGCTGCATCCTCTATTAAACCTGACCCAATTCTATCTATCTCTTCTAATATTCCGCCCACCGGTGTTGATTCATCAATAATTAAAGCTATATCTCTTCTTACAGACGGGAATTTGGGAAGCAGATTAAACATTTTACTCTTTTGCTTTGAAAACGCTGTGGTTTTATCTAAATCAATTTCCAGTACGTATAGCTTTTTTGAAATCTCGAGTTTTTCGCTCAAGTTCGGGTGAAGCTCCCCCATATATCCAATCTCTACGTCGTCAATTAAGAGCTTTGCCGATTTTCCGGGGTGAAGAAATTCGATTTCCCGAGCATCCTGAAATTTAACATCGTCAGATATCTGCAGGGCTTCAAAACCCTTTTCCAAGATGCTTTTAAAATCAAAGAAATCAAATTCCTCCTTGCCCCAGAACTCTGGCGTTCTCTTTCCGGTTGCCGTCGCGGCTATTCTTGTAATTTCGTTAGGTAATTCACTGTTTTCTATTGGTAGATAGGCTTTGCCGATTTCAAAGAGTCTTAAGTCTTGAACCTGATGGTTTAAATTTAGAATTGCGTTCTTGATAAGTCCGGGCACAAGGCTTGTTCTCATTACAGAGCTTTCTGTTGTCAAAGGGTTCAATATGCGGAGCATCTCTGTATTGTTAAAGAGACTAAGCAGTTCTTGGTCTTCAAAGCTGTAATTAATAACCTCATAAAATCCGCTTGATATTAGTATTTCTTTTAGCTTGTTTTGAGCGAATTTGTGGACACTTACTGCATCTGACTTCATTGTAACAGCAGGAAGAGTGGTGGATATGTTGTCGTATCCATACAGTCTCGCCACTTCCTCAATCAAATCAATTTCCCTTGTTATATCTACTCTAAAGGTTGGGATGAGGAATGTGAATTCACCCTCTTTTGAGTCCAGGTTTTCAAACTCGAGCCCTTCTGTCAATTTTATTATTTCTTCTGTACTAATATCGGTCCCAAGTACTCTGTTTGCACGGTCCAATGAAAGTTTTACCTCTATTGGTTTAATTGGGGTTGGGTATTCATCGATCACTCCCGCAGCCATTTCACCCTCAGCCAATTCCCTTATCAGTTCAGCCGCTCTATCGAGAGCTTTAACTACTGCGTTTGGGTCAACGCCCCTTTCAAACCTGTAAGACGATTCCGATCTGAGCCCTGTTGCCTTAGAAGTTTTTCTAATGGTAACGGGGTCGAAGTAAGCGCTTTCAAGAAGTACGTTTACAGTTTTTTGGGAAACTTCTGTATTTGCTCCGCCCATTACTCCAGCAAGAGCAACGGGCCTTTTACCGTCACAAATAAGCAGATCATTTTTTGTAAGTTTTCTTTCAACATCATCAAGGGTCTTAATTATTTCTCCGTCTTCAGCCGCCCTAACTACAATTTTCTTTTCTTCTAGCAAATCATAATCAAAGGCGTGAAGCGGTTGTCCGAGCTCTAGAAGAACGAAATTAGTAACATCAACAACATTATTTATAGACCTGATGCCAGAAGACTCCAGTTTTGTTTTGAGCCAGCTTGGGGATGGGCCGATTTTTACATTTTGTATCACCCGGCAAGAATATCTGGGGCATTTCCCCGGGTCCAGCAATTCTACTTTTGCAATGTTTTTAATATCGTTGCCCGATTCAGTCACTCCTGTTTCAGGGTGTTTTACTGTTTTTCCTAATAATGCGGCAACTTCCCTTGCAACACCGACAACGCTCAGGCAATCAGGGCGATTAGGTGTGATACCGACTTCAAATACGACATCATTTAGGCCCAATTCATCTACAATTTTATTGCCCATATTAGCAGACTCTGAAAGAATTAATATCCCATCGCTTTCCTCACCAAGTCCAAGCTCATTCTCAGCGCAGAGCATACCAAGTGATTCTTCTCCCCTGATCTTGGCTTTTTTGATTTTAAGTCCCTCGGGGAATTTAGGCCCTGGGGGGAGTTTCGCCCCTATTTTGGCGAGTGCAACCTTGTCTCCGGCTTTCATATTACTTGCCCCGCAGACTATAGGATAATTATTCTCACCGTCTGTAACCTCGCAAAGAGATAGTTTCTCGGCATCTGGGTGGGGTTTTAATTCTAATATTTGGGCTGCAACTATATTCTCAAGCCCCTTTCCCTGATATATAACATCTTCCACCTCAAGACCGGCCATAGTTAGCCTGTCGGATAGTTCTTCAGGGGATAGATCAAAATCTACGTAATCTTTTAGCCAGTTTAGTGTGAATTTCATTTGTGTCCCAAGGCAATATGAAATAGTTACATATTCTAAGAAAAGGGTCAATACCAATAGATAAATAGGATGATATTAAAAATTTGTTATATGAAGGATTTTAGGTCGATAAGGAGGCCCTTATGACAAGGGCCTCCTTATATATTTTCAAACATGATTATAGAGTTTTATTTACGAAGATAAGTCTTCATATCCTTCTTCAGAAACTGAAATCAGGCCAGGTCGAAGCGGTCAAGATTCATCACCTTAGCCCACGCCGCTACAAAGTCCCGCGTAAACCGCTCTTGAGAGTCCTCACATCCATAGACTTCAGCGAGGGCCCGGAGTTCTGAGTTCGAACCGAAGATGAGATCGATACGGGTACCGGTCCACCTGAGTTCGCCTGTCGTACGATCACGACCTTCAAACACTTCTTCGGCCTCCGAAGTCGCCTTCCATGTCGTGCCCAAATCAAGCAAGTTGACGAAGAAGTCGTTGGTCAGAGCCTCTGGACGTTTAGTAAAGACGCCATGTTGGGACTGGCCGAAGTTAGTGTTAAGTACACGCATGCCACCAACGAGAACTGTCATCTCAGGAGCGGTCAGCGTCAAGAGTTGCGCCTGGTTAACCAACATTTCCTCAGCCGATACGACGTATTGGGTCTTCAAGTAGTTGCGGAATCCGTCTGTAGCCTGCTCGAGGACGGCGAAGGATTCCACATCGGTTTGCTCTTGCGAGGCATCGGCACGTCCCGGCGTAAAGGGCACCGTCACATCCTGACCGGCATTCTTTGCCGCCTGCTCGATGCCTGCGCATCCGCCCAGAACGATCAAGTCGGCGAGTGAAACCATCTTACTCCCAGTCTGGGAGTCGTTGAACTCTTTTTGGATGCCCTCAAGCGTCTCCAGCACTGTCGCTAATTGGGTCGGATTGTTGACTTCCCAATCCTTCTGTGGTGCAAGGCGAATACGTGCACCATTTGCGCCACCGCGTTTATCGGAGCCTCGGAACGTTGATGCTGAAGCCCAAGCGGTGGATACCAGTTGGGACACAGACAGTCCTGAGGCAAGGATGCTGCCCTTAAGCGCGGCGATGTCCTGATCGTCAATTAGTTCATGGGTAACAGCTGGGATAGGGTCTTGCCAGATCATATCTTCTGCCGGCACTTCCGGGCCAAGATAGCGTGCACGAGGCCCCATATCACGGTGTGTAAGCTTGAACCACGCCCGGGCGAAAGCTTCTTCGAACTGATCCGGATTTTCATAAAAGCGTCTTGAAATTGGCCCATAGATAGGGTCCATCCGGAGCGCGAGGTCCGTGGTGAGCATTATCGGTGTGTGCCGTTTCGAAGGATCGTGGGCATCGGGGACATCGTCAGCTGAGGCTGGATCGGTAGGAATCCACTGCCACGCATCGGCGGGGCTCTTCACAAGATCCCAATCGTATTTGAACAGGACATCGAAAAAGCTGTTGTCCCACTTCGTCGGGGTGGGGGTCCATGCTCCCTCCAGGCCGCTGGTGATCGTATCGCCTGCGTTGCCGCTGCCGAAAGTACTTTTCCAGCCTTGTCCCTGCTCCTCAATGCCTGCGGCTGCGGGCTCGGGGCCAACATACTTACTTGGATCGGCGGCTCCAT
>Ga0209013_10006391_pt1 | contig 10008 bp, 10 predicted proteins | sample Cruoilmetagenom2_FD_187291 | JGI IMG/M metagenome (GOLD analysis project Ga0209013, IMG submission 187291) | Oil polluted marine microbial communities from Coal Oil Point, Santa Barbara, California, USA - Sample 2 (SPAdes) (version 2) | ecosystem: Environmental > Aquatic > Marine > Oil seeps ...
CCCTGGCATCGCCTCGATCGATAGCCCGCCAGGGCAGGATGGCTTTGCGGGGCAGCCACTAACCGCAGCTGGTTGGTTTACCCACCGACTTTGATACCGAGCTTTTCGATGGTCTGCAGGGTCAGGCCGCCATGTGGAAGGTTATGCTTGCGCTGGTAGGCGTCAATCGCCCGCATCGTGGCATTTCCAAGCGCACCGTCGACCGCACCGGGATTGAAGCCGGCCATCTCCAGGGTGCTCTGGATTTGCACAACCAGTTCCTTGGTGGTGTTGGTTTCGCACAGCACCGGTCGCCACTCCAGTTGGGCAGCGGATACCTTGGTGCGTTTGGGTACGATCTGGTGCTTCGCCGGGATCGGAATCCGATTCTCGGAAGGCGGGGCGACAAGCTTGCTCATGCGCACGGTCTTGATTTTTGCAGGCACCGCCACTTTCTTGATGGTTGCCTTCTCCTTTATGACATGCTTGGTAATGGCCTTGTGCTTTGCCGGTACCTCTGCCAGGCACAGGGTCTTCCCGGTGGCCTTGCCATCACCGGCAGCGCCTACCGGTTCCCAGGACAGCTTCGCATTGGAAACCTTTCTCCGCTTCTCGACCGTCTGATATTCAGCCTGAATGGCAGTGCGCGTCTCCTGTGCAGGTTTGACGAGCTTCCTCACCTTGATGGTCTTGTACTCTGCAGGTATCTCCACCTTCTTTATGGTGACCGGGGTCTTGAGCACCTTTTTCTCGAGGCTCTTGTACTTGGCCGGTACCTCTACCAGACACATGATCTCGCCAGTGGCATTGTCCACCTTTTCATTCAGGCCACGGCCCTTTTTCCAGGTCGTATAGGCGGGTGATTCCAGCACTTTCTCGGTGATGACATCATACTGTGCCGGTACCTCTACCAGCTTTTCCGATGCTTCCTTGACCAGTACCTTTTCCTCGACCCACTCGAACTCCGGGTCGCTGGTAGTGATTTTCTCGGAGGCGGCCTTTTTCAGCAGTTTTTCGGTTTCAGACTTGAATTGAACCGGCTGGTAGAACTCATTGAAACATTGTCCCTGTTTGGCAACCTTCGGCAGACCGAGGGCAAGGGCGGTTGCTACCATCTGGCCATCAGCGGCCCTCGCCTTTTTACCGGGTCCCACACGCCATTCAGTATGAGCTGCCTCTATTTCCACCTTTTCCTCGATGCTTTCAAACTTGGCAGGCACCGATACCAGTTTCTCGGACTCCTGCTGCACCGGGACACTGACCTCTGTCCATTCATACTGGGCAGGTGTGACCTCGATCTTCTGGCTTGCGTCGGCCACGACGACCTTTTCATCAACTGTTTTATATATCGCTGGCACCATGACTTTCGCATAGCATTCACCGGCACGTGCATTTGGTGGCAGAAGTCCGGCACCGGCTACTACACCCATCCCTTGCTGATCCGCAGCGATGACGGCAGTGCTACCGAGTATACCCAGTGCCATGCAGGCTGCGGCGACACGGGCATTAAAAAGTTTGTTACGAATTACCATAAAATCTCCTGTCTGTTTTCTGGTTGTTGTGCGGCTGAAAACACGTTAAAAAGCTGTTTGAATGAAGTCCGAGAATAGTACCGGGGCGCTGCATTTAACTGCATGGATTATTCATATCAATGGATGCCCCGGAGTTCTGGAATGAAAATAATATATTTTTCTGGTTTACAACATGGTACCGCCAACCTGGCATGGTATTGTCCTGAATCAGTGGCGTGAGGCCATGGCCAGTGCCGCATCTACCCGTGTCAGAATGTTCTCCATGCAGAAATTATCTTCCTTTGAAATAAAGTAGTCCGCTCCATTCCGAATGGCCTGCTGAGGGTATTTCAGCAGGCTGCTGTTGGTGAGAATAACAATCACAATCTCGCTGTATACCCGCTTAATTTCTTTTATTACGTCCAGTCCGTTTTCTCCAGGCAACTGTATGTCCATAAAGATTAGATCCGGACGCTGATATTCCACCTTACTCAGTGCCTCACTGCCGTTGCCCACTTCATCGACACCAATCAACGGGAAGCGCAAGAGGAGTGCGTCCGAGAGTATTTGCCGGTAGATGACATTTTCCTCAACAAGCAGGGTATTGAACATTTATGCGTACTCCATTCAGCCTGACTTGAATCCTTTGTATTTGCTCATGGTTGACCTGGCAACATGATTGAAAAACAACTGCATATCCTGTGCCATTATGATCAACAAGAGGAAAATCCTGCAGCATGAAGCGGTAGAAAGATCTTGTGCGAAGACTGAATGGATCGGGACCGTATATTCTGTCACCTTTTCCCGACAGAAAATCCCTGACAGTGAGTCGCTACCTCGTGAAAGATTTTGGGACATCCAAGTCCCCAAAATCGACTCGCAAACGCGACGCCTATTGTTCCCCAGCCGCCCTGCGTCCGTGCCACTTCGCCACACCATCGCAAGCTCGGCGCTGGCTTCGCAGCACTCCCTCAAATGGCTGGACGGTGTGTTAGATACCTACGCTGCATCCCCTCTGGCGCTAGCGCACGACGGGTATGCTGCGAGCGGCGCACGCCTAACAGAAAAAACGACGGCCCATTGAAGGGCCGCCGCTCGGCGACCTTACGGCCACCGCCAGCGCATTTTTGCACTGACGCCAGTGCCAAGAAGTATACAAACAGTGATCAGCCGTACCGTTACCCCTAAACGACAATCCATTGATCGAATACGTCAAGCGGCAAGAAACCAACGTAATCGAGAAAAAGGGTATACAGATATAAATTAGGATCAGGGGAAATACTTAACCTTATGAATCAAGCAGCATCGCGGAACTCCCGGGGTGTGACACCCGTCCATCGTTTGAATGCGCGGGAAAAAGCCGCCTGAGAGGAAAAACCGAGCAGATAGCTGATTTCCGTCAGACTAAAGTTGCCATCAGTAACGTATGACTCAGCCAGCTCCTGGCGCACGCTATCGAGGAGCTTGCGATACGTGGTCCCCTCTGCTGCCAGCTTGCGTTGCAGGCTGCGTGTACCTATGTTTAGCTTACCGGCGACCACCTCGCTGGCAATATCCCCCGAAGACAGATACTCGCTAATTGCGGATTGGGTGCGCGAAACGATATCGTCACGTTGCAGCTTTTCAATATAATCGATGAGCGTCCGGTCGAGAGAAAGAGCAAGTTCACGGTTGGACCCAGGCAGAGGCCTGTCGAGAACCTCTGAGGGAAAGGTCATACTGGCGATCGGTTCGCCAAACCGCAGCGGGCATCGATAATACTCGATAAATTCATCCATCCCAGACTCCGGCTCGGCGTGCCAAAAGATAACTTCAAGTGGATCAAGATTCGCACCGTAGACTCGCCTGCATGCATCCAGCACAACGGCCCATCGGGTGTCCTCGAGAATCGCCGGCTCGTCGAGTTTGCCATGCACCGGGTTGTATGAAAGTATCGCCCGGCCATCCTGCTCGGCAAGCGAGTAGCTGATCACGTCGTAAACCACCGCGTTGTAACGTACAAGGCGATTCAGCGCGTCGCGTAGTGTAGTGCTCGCCATAAAGGCACATCCGAGCGCATGAAAATCGCTCGGCTGCCACACCGTTGCAATGGTCAGGCCAAAGGCAGGGTCACCCAGCATCTTCGAAGCCCGCGTCCAGGCAAGACGCGCTTCTTTTATCGGGTAACGAACCAGCGGATTATCCCGGCTATCGGGGTCGAGGCCCGCTTCCTTAAACAGCGGTTCCGGGTCGATGCCCCGGCGCTCCAGCATCCGCCACAGAATGCGACCAGCCGTTGCGATAGCCGTACCGATCATTTGCTGCCTCCACAATCCATATTGGCAGCGGCACACTTGTCCGCAAGAAACATTCGTTCCGCGCTTCCCTGTTGTTTAACCATAAGCTGATATTTGGCCCCGACGGGAAACATGTCAAGAATATTCACAGGATAAAGCTGCTTGCTATGCACTGCGCCCCTCTGAGTATCTTATTTGAATAGGCCACAGGCCATTCCCCGGCACGTCCGCAGTAACCCATCCAGCAACACCTCTAACATCCCTTTTGAATTAACCCAGACACGCCACCTCGGCGGCTTTTCCCATGGAGGACATAAATATGATCACATTCAAATCCCCCGATGACCTCTCGAAGCTCTCCCCCAATGATCCCGCATTTCCGATCGTCGAAGATCTGGTCAAACGACTCATCACCGATTACATCGCCGAAGGTTACGACTACAGACCCGAGGACGATGGCTACACCATCCTGGTGGAACCCGATGACGTCGATCGCGAACTCGATGAGCTCTGGCCCGGTTGCCGTCTCACGAACACCCGTCCCCTAGTTTTCCCTTTTGTTGTGCCTCGCTGAGATCGCACCGCCACGGCGATGTGTTGTGGTGGTTATTTCTATAAACAAACGAAACGTCACCACCGTGCGTCTGCGCGAGGGTGACACCATAGAGGTGAAACATGATTGATGAAAAAACAACGAAGATGGTTTCCGACCATGTTGATAAGCAGCTTTACTTTATCAAGGTTGGAAAAAAAGTGGACTACACACAGCTCTTTAACAAGCACCTGTTGCAATCCACGACGTTACTCGAGCATCGCTACGTGTTCGAGCGTGCGCTTGCATATCTGATGGCGTTTGAAGAGATCGATCTGGTGTATGCAGGTGTGAACGAAGAGGGCCAGCCCCTTTACGAGCGTATCGCTTAACCAGCAACCTGGGGCGGCGCCGGTTTGGGCCGCCCCTTTTCCACATTCCGATATTTCCTGCGTTGCAGGAACAAAATTCAACGGCCGCAAATACGGCAGGAGTTCCCCATGAACGAAGATCATAAAGAAATGGTGCGTGAGCATATCTTAGAACCCATATCCTCCATGAAACACGGTGAGAAAACCGACTGCGAGGGCCTTATAGCTCCAGTAGTGTGGAATGATGTCCCACCTCCTGAACGACGGCACGCTTTCGGTAAACCCGTAGCGCAGTTGGTGGCGGAACGCAAGGTTCCTCTTGTATTCTCGCACCTGGACAGTGAACGCCACAACGTCTACGCCAAGACCTAGCCATCAATGACCGGGGGCGGTTCCATGACGGTGCCGTCCCCTTCCTCATCATTTACAACATGCTTTCGGGAGCAACACATGATAGTGAATTTAGCATCTGTTATACCTGATGGACTCCAGTGCCCCACAGGCAACCGACGCCGCATTGAATACGTCGACGTAGGCGGCACGGGCCTGTACGTGGAAGTCCGCGCCACGAGTCCTGGACAGGGGACGTACTACTGGCGCTACAAAGATGAAAACAATAAAACACGCCATCAAAAGATCGCGAGGACCACTGATATCAGCCTTGATTCAGCCCGAGAGAAGATTCGTCACCTACGTGCAAAGCAAACTCTAGGGCTTAATGTCGATACACGGAAAGAGGCAAGAGCAAAGAAGGCCATCCCGACACTGACGGAGTTCATGGAAGAGCAGTACATCCCGTACCAAAAAGAAAGAATCCGTGGCTGGTCGCGGCAACGTGATCTTTTCAAGAACCATCTCCAGCCCACCTTTGGCAACCAACCTTTGGACGAAATCACACTACATTCTGTCCAACAGTTCCTTACATCACTTCGAAATAAGGGCTACGCGGCGTCGACCTGCAATCACCCGATTCGCCTTCTGAGACATGCAATGGGCTTGGCCTGCAAATGGGGAGTCATCGAGAGCAACCAGCTGACTGGCTTGTCTTTGGCACGGGAGGAAAACCAAGTGAATAACATCATGACCGACGACGAGCTGAAGCGGTTAGTGAAGGTGCTGAAATCTGACAAGAATAAAATGGTGTGTTCGGTTTGCCTGTTTTTGCTTTCAACCGGAGCTCGACTCAATGAGGCCTTGAGTGCTCGATGGGAACACTTCGACCTTGAACGTCGAAACTGGACTATACCAATAGAGCATAGCAAGTCGCGTAAAGTAAAAAGTATTCCCCTCAATGACCAGGCGCTTTCCATCCTTGAAAACCTCGGAACCCGCGGCAAATATGACCATCCATTCATTGGCCGTCGTGGCAAGCCTCTGACCACGAAACACAAGGTATGGACACGGCTGCGCAATGAAGCCGGATTGCCTCACTTGCGTTTGCATGACCTGCGGCATCAGTACGCCTCTTTCTTGATCAATCAGGGACGCACCCTGTATGAAGTCATGCAGATATTGGGCCACAGCGATCCAAGCGTGACGCAACGTTACGCACACCTGTCGACGAAGTCACTGCAGGATGCCGCAAACAGCGCCTCGGACGTCATCAACGCCGCGATGCCGGAGACGCCGCAGGTCGGCCCGGGGACGTGAAACCGGGGGCCCGGGGTTGGGGCAAGGACGCCCGCCTCCGGCCCGGAGTGTCACGGTCTGACAAGTTCTCGACTCGGCCATGCCCATGGCCCTGGATGGGCACCCCGCCCCGCAGAAGCCCGCTGTAATGTGAAATAACAGGGAATCGATCGGGACTGTGCCCGGAGCATGTTCCGGCAGGGTATCCCGGCGCGGTCTGCGGAAAGGGCTCAGGGGACGGCGAACGGCGGGTGTGCGCCCGGAAACGGTCGTTCGGTCGGCGGTTATATTGGTATTCGGTGTGGGACGGGGGTCGACCCAAGATGGAAGTTCAGCTTTTTATCTTGAATGACGCAAATACCCAGGGAAAGCGGCCATACAGCTTGTAATTATAATAGAGTTGGACTACTAGTTAGACTTACATAACAAATATTTCACAAGTAGTTAAACAATAAATTTAATAAATCCAAGGGGGCATAATATGAAACGTAGAGACTTTTTGACGATTGGTGTCAAATCGGCGATGGCTGCTGGTTTGACCGCTGCAGTTCCTGTCAGCCTGTTACGCACACATACCGCACATGCTGCAATACTTGCCGCTGGGCTCTCTGACCCAGCAGCGCAGCCGCTGTTCACAAACCCGGCACCAAACGCCATGTCAGCGGCCTTCAAGTATGTGGCAAAGAATAGCAAACTCACTATTGCCATGGGGCAAGCTATTCAGATGACAGGGCTGGTTGGCGCAGATGGCTACACACCTGTGCCGACCACGATCTGGGGCTACGGTACCAAGGAGCTTGGCGTAACATGGCCAGGCCGCACCCTTGAGATCAATACAGCCGATGATCCGCTGGAGGTGACTTGGGAAAACAAACTGGTAACCACCATGGGCAACAATCCACTACCGCACCTGTTGCCAGTAGATACCAGTCTGCACTGGGCATATTCACTACATGGTTTCGAAGAAAACAGCATTGCCGCAGATGGTGTGCCTGTTGTGCCGCATGTACATGGAGGCCTCAATGACAGCCCGTATGATGGCAACCCGGAATATTTCTTCAGCCCGAACTTCGGCGTAAAGGGTCCGCGCTGGGTAAGCAAAAAGTTCTACTATGGTGGTCCTGACTGGAACGATGTCGCGGGCATGGTCTGGTATCACGACCATGCGCTCGGTATCACAAGACTCAATGTCTATGCGGGACTGGCCGGGTTTTTACCCGTGCGTGACGGTGCAGATACTGGCGCCGCAGATAATCCACTAGGCCTACCCGCCGACCCCTATGAACTAGGATTTGCCATACAGGATCGCATGTTTCGCAACACGGGTGAGTTGTTCTATCCGGCCTTCCCCGGTGACCCTCTCTACGATGACTTCATTACGGATGAGGGTGTCGAGCTGCCTGAAGATATCTTCCCGGATGGCGGACCTACGGCACTGGCCGAGTTCTTTGGCGACCACATAGTAGTCAACGGCATTATCTGGCCTAAGTATGATGTGGAACAGCGGCAGTACCGTGTACGTGTTGTCAACGGCTGTGACAGTCGTTTCATGCGAATAAGGCTCAAGGTCATCTCCGGTGGTGCTGGCAATTCGGCAGCGACTGATCCGTCTTCAGGCAGCTCTATCCCATTTTACATTGTCGGCTCCGATCAGAGTCTCAGGTCATCAGCCATCCAGACTGAGGAAGTCGACTTCGCACCTGGCGAACGGCTGGATCTTGTAATCGACTTCAAGGATGTGCCGGCTGGCAGCCGTGTCATCGTAGAGAATCTGCTGGGTGATTCACCCTTCGGTGGCGATTTACCCAAAAAAGGTGATCTGTTTCCTGACCGACGCACCGACCGGGTGATGGCCTTCGACGTTATGCTGCCGTTTGATGGTAGTCGCCCCAATTCCAATATCTACGATGGCTACCTCCTTGGCGGTGGTGTGGGTGTTGGTACTGCGGTGCGTACCCGCAAGCTGGCTCTGTTTGAAGGTACTGACGAATTCGGCCGATTGCAGCCGCTGCTAGGTACTGCCGAACCAGTATACGATGTTGAGGGTAACGGCGTGGAAGGCGCCATTGCCTGGCATAGCCCTATCACCGAGAATCCTGGCTTGGGTGATACTGAGATTTGGGAAATCTACAATGCCACCGGTGATGCGCATCCTGTACATGTCCACTTGGTACATTTCGAAGTCATTGACCGGCAGGCGTTCAAGGCAGACTCTATAGAACAACCTGTTCTGCAGCACAATGGTAGCTATGGGATTGGTTTCCGGCTCGAGAATATAAAAACATTGGGAAAACCTCGTAGCCCGGATGCACAGGAAGAAACCCGCCGAGACATGGTGACGGCACTACCGGGCGAGGTCACGCGCATCAAGATGACTTTTAGCAAGCCCGGCCGCTACGTCTGGCACTGTCATATAATTTCACATGAGGACCATGAGATGATGCGGCCATTGCACGTTGGCCCAGGCCCCTTCTGAAGGCCAACTTAAATTGCTACATAACTGAACAATTTCAGGCGGCCTTCGGGCTGCCGTTATTTATCTACCAACGCTCCTTATCTGTATCTTAATGACCACTTTCAGATAAAACGGACGTTCAGGCCAGTAATTGTTAAGGACAGGAGTTGGCCGTACCCGGTAGTACATAATTATCATCAGAGTGACGAAGGCCACCTGCTGAACGTCCTCTTCGCCCCCCGAAACTCGCCGTTCGAAATCGACCCTCTCCCCCCGACCCCGGTGACCCTGCGTCCGCGGCAAAACCGCCCATCTGCCACCCAGACTTGGCCCCTCTCAGCCATTCACGGCATGGGCAACTTCGCCTGATGAGTACAGTATTGGTGTGTTGTACTGGCTTGCAATTCAAGAAGCTGAGTAGTTGCTGGCTAGTGTCTGCTGAGGAAAAGAAAGCAAAGAATACCCAGTAGTTATTCTTATACGCATTTTCCCTAATTATTAAGCAAGTCCCCCTCAGGTCATTCTTGATTCAGCCGAAAGGAAGTAAGACCAGTCTTGCCTGCAGGCAAGATACTGTAATTTTATGATCGAGAGGTTACCCAGTATGGATAATGAAAGGCGCAAGGGGATGAAGCCGGTCCCGGATAATTATGAAGAACTGCTTAGCGAAGCCCAATTATGCACATTGCGTTCAATAGGGCGCTTCGGCTGGCAACTCCACTTTATGCGCCGACCTCTATTTCAGGAAGTTGTTACGGTATTAATAAGCAGGGAGGGTGATAAATGCGCTGTTCTGGAGGCAAACGGCAGTATCAACGAGCAGGTGGATCTGGATATTCGCGATTGTACGCCTGCGCCGGAACTAATGAAGAAAATAACAGGCTGATACAACCACAAGAAGGGGGCAGCCCCTTCGACTAATGGATTCCTCGTCATATAGATCTGAGCGTCCTTTCCAGGCCGGGGTCCCTCTCCGCCCCTTCATTACCGGTACCGTTATGGTCGATGCGATCCGTCAATCGCCCAGCGGGCTCGCCCCCTCCCCGCCCCGGCGACGTGGACTGCACCCGGAAACTCCAACCTCGTGCCCAGAGTTGTCACCTCTCTGCCGTTTTCGCTGACGGGATGACGCCACCCCGGCCGTCCACCCCCGCCCCACAGACGCCGCCTGTATCGCAACTTCGCAGGGAGAGCGTTCACGTTTATTGTAAAGCTGATGTTATTGATCAGCTTTCGGAATAATTTGGGCCGTTTT
>Ga0209013_10006392_pt1 | contig 10008 bp, 9 predicted proteins | sample Cruoilmetagenom2_FD_187291 | JGI IMG/M metagenome (GOLD analysis project Ga0209013, IMG submission 187291) | Oil polluted marine microbial communities from Coal Oil Point, Santa Barbara, California, USA - Sample 2 (SPAdes) (version 2) | ecosystem: Environmental > Aquatic > Marine > Oil seeps ...
TTGCTAGAGTCGGCTGATAACCTACAGCAGAAGGAATCCTTCCGAGAAGTGCCGATACCTCAGAGCCTGCCTGGGTAAATCTGAATATGTTATCGATAAATAGAAGTACGTCCTGGCCCTCTTCATCACGGAAGTACTCAGCAAGTGTAAGCGCAGTTAGGGCTACCCTTGCTCTGGCACCAGGCGGCTCATTCATCTGTCCAAATACAAGCCCGGTATTTTCTATAACACCCGAATCCTTCATTTCATGCCAGAGATCATTTCCTTCACGGGTTCTTTCCCCTACGCCGCCAAAAACCGAAACACCGCCGTATTCTTTAGCAACGTTATGAATAAGCTCCATTAGAAGAACTGTTTTCCCCACACCCGCACCGCCAAACAGACCGATTTTCCCTCCCTTTAGAAAAGGGGCAATCAGGTCAATAACTTTAATCCCGGTTTCAAAAAGCTCTAGTTTCGTACTCTGTTCAACAAACTTAGGGGCTTCTCGGTGAATAGGCCAGCGCATTTTAGTAGCTACGGGCCCAGCTTCATCAATTGGCTCACCTACTACATTTACCATTCGCCCAAGGGCCTCTTTTCCTACAGGGACCGTAATACCTTCTCCTGTATTAAGCGCATCCTCACCTCTTTTAAGACCCTCTGTAGAATCCATGGCAATACAGCGGACTCGGTTGCCTCCTAACTGCTGCGCTACTTCAACGATAAGATTCCATTGCTTATCATTAATGAGGGGGTTTGTAAGCTTTAGTGCAGTATAGATTGGAGGGAGCTCGCTGTTCTTAAACTCAACGTCAAGAACAGGTCCCATAATCTGTACAACTTTACCCATATTATTAGTATTTGTGTCCATCTTACTCGTCTCCTTTACTTAATGCCTCTGTTCCATTTACTATATCCATGAGTTCAGTTGTAATCATGGCTTGTCTTGTTTTGTTGTATAAAAGCGTGAGGTTTTTGATTACATCATTTGCATTGCTTGTTGCATTTTCCATAGCGGTCATACGAGCAGCATGCTCACTTGTCATCGATTCTTGAATTGCCCGTTGAACCCTGACCTGAATATATTTGGGAAGAAGGTCGTTTAGAATTCCCTTCCTCGTAGGTTCATATAAATAATCCACAAGGGTCTCGTCCTCTCCTTCAGAATCAGTTTCTATAGGAAGGATTTTTTCATAGGTAATTTCCTGGGTCAAAGCGGATTTAAAATAGTTATAAACTAATATAACTTCATCGCTGTCACCTTTAATGAATTCCTTGGTTAATTCAGCAGACACTTTTTCTGATATCTCAGAGTAGTTTCTTTCTGTAATACCTATGTAGCTGCTTGTAATGCTAACCTCTTCCTTTACAAAATGATCCCTACCCCTTCTACCCAAAAAGCTAAAGGCAACTTCTTCAAACGACTTTGTATCGGTCACAAGGTACGTCTCAAGTTTTCTGATAAGGCTGCTGTTAAAACTACCGCAGAGCCCCCTGTCAGATGTAAGAAACACAAGATGAAGCTTTTTTGGTTCATCAGATTTCCTAAGTAGTGGATTCCATTTCTGATCGCACCTCTTAGCAACACTCATGGTTGTGTCCTGGTACGCATCCGAATACGGACGATAAGCCATAAGAAGATCTTGAGCACGCTTGAGCTTTACGGCAGAAATCAGCTTCATAGCGCTCATTATTCTGCTAGTACCCTTAACACTACTAATTTTAGTTTTAATTTGTCTTAAACTTGCCATGACGTTTTTAGTTTAGAGATTAGAATCTCTAATTGACTATTACAGATCTCCTAATTGATTTTTAAGTTCTGAAAGAGCGCTTCTAACACTCTCTTCTAATTCATCAGAAATCACCCTCTTCGTCCTTATATCATCTAAAATGTTCGCATAGTTCGAATCAAAGAATGAGTAGAGCTCCTTTTCATATTTGCCTACAGACTCAACAGGATAATCATCTACAAATCCCTTCGTAACCGCATAAATAATTAGGACCTGCTTCTCAACAGGAATTGGTTCGTATTGACCCTGCTTGAGCGCTTCAACGAGCCTGCTTCCGCGAGCTAGCTGAGCCTGAGTTGCTTTATCCAAGTCAGACGCAAACTGCGAAAACGCCTCAACCTCTCTATATTGAGCCAATTCTAATCTTAAAGTTCCGGCAACATTTTTCATAGCCTTGATCTGAGCTGAGCCGCCCACCCTTGAGACTGAAAGCCCCACGTTAATAGCGGGCCTTACACCTGAGTAGAAAAGATCACTCTCTAAATAGATCTGACCATCTGTAATAGAAATTACGTTAGTTGGAATATACGCAGAAACGTCCCCGGCTTGTGTTTCAATAATCGGCAGAGCCGTCAAAGAGCCGCCGCCGTCTTCGTCCCTCATTTTTGCAGCACGCTCTAAAAGTCTCGAGTGGAGATAGAACACGTCCCCAGGATAGGCCTCACGTCCCGGAGGTCTTCTTAACAGCAGGGACAACTGACGATATGCCCACGCGTGCTTCGTTAAGTCATCATAAATAACTAGTGCATGTCTTCCAGTGTCTCTGAAATATTCTCCAAGCGCACAGCCTGCATAAGGAGCAATAAACTGAGATGGAGCGGGATCACTAGCAGTAGCCGCGACAATAGTAGTATATTCCATAGCGCCGTGTTCTTTTAATTTGTCCACGACTTGAGCAACAGTCGACTGTTTCTGTCCTACAGCTACGTAGATGCAGTATACATCTTCATTTTTTTGGTTAATTATCGTATCTATAGCAATTGCCGTCTTTCCAATCTGACGGTCGCCTAATATTAATTCTCTTTGTCCTCTACCAATCGGGATCATAGCATCGATTGATTTAATTCCTGTTTGTAAAGGTTCACTCACTGATTGTCTATAAACAACCCCGGGAGCTTTAACCTCAATTGGGCGGGTTTCTGCACTCTTGATTTCACCTTTACCGTCAATCGGCTGCCCAAGAGCGTTTACGACCCTTCCCTTCATATCATCACCGACCGGAACCTCTGCGATTCTACCCGTACGCTTTACAATATCCCCTTCCTGAACCTCAGTATCCTCACCAAAGAGCGCGATACCAACATTGTCTTCTTCAAGGTTTAGAACAAGGCCCATAACACCGCTCTTAAATTCTACTAGCTCACCAGCCATTGCCTGGTCAAGTCCATATGCACGGGCAATTCCGTCACCAATAGATATCACGGTTCCAACTTCGGATGTCTCAACCTTAGTTTCGTAACCTTTTATTCTATTTTTTAATATTTCTCCAATCTGTTCTATCTTCGTTTCCTGCATCTTTTTCGCTCCTTATATCTGTCTAACGTATAAGTGTCTATCATCAAATTATTACTTGTTAATATTGCTAGGATTGAGAGAGAGCAACTCTTATCCTCTCAAGTTGGGTCTTAATACTACCATCGAACACCTTATCTTCAACCTTTGCAATTATTCCCCCAATAATCTCGGGGGCAACCTTGGATGTAACCTCCACTTCCTGCCCAATAACCTCTCTTAATTTAGCCTTTACTCTGCTTAAGTCTTCTTTAGAAGGAGTAGTCGCCATTATTACCTCAGCCCTAATTCTTCCCGAAGCTTTTCTTAGCTTTTGAACAAAAGTTTGCTCAGAATTCAAAAGTGATTTGAATTTATCCAGCTCAAGAACTAAACTCAAGAAATTAGAAGTAAGGTTATCATAGCCTCTATTTGAGGCGATATCGCTTGTTACTCCCTTTCTCTCGCTCAGCTCATAGGTTGAACTCCACAGGACATTCTTCAGCTCAGGAGTACCTGATAGCACTGAAAAGAAATCTTCAATGTCAGAAGTTATTTTATCAAGTTTATTCTCATCTTTTGCACTCTGAATAAGAGCTTCAGAAAGATCTCTTAGTGTTGCGATTGATGCCATTTCTCTTCCCCTAAATTATTAGTAAAATCTTCAACAAATCTTTGCTTATCGGACTCGTTTAAATTCTCTTTAATCACTTTCTCAGCAATTGTGAGAGCAATTTCAACTACTTCAGACTGAACCTCACGCCTTGCTCTATCAATCTCAAATTGAATAGTTTCCTGGGCCTCTTTTTTAATGTTTTCAGATGCCGTATTCGCTTGTCTCACGATCTCTTCTCTTTCCGCCTCACCCTGTTTAATAAGGCTATCTTTTATATTATTAATCTCAGCCTCAATTCCTTTTAATTTTTCAGCGTACTCTTCGTATTTCTCTTTGGCCTCTGTGATAGTTTTCTGAGCATGATCGATTTCACTGCTTATTGATCCTTTTCTTGCAACCAAGAAATTTCTCACAGAATCTTTTAGAAAATATACTAAGACCCCAAGCAAAAGAACTAAGTTAACCGCATGTTCAAAAACATATCTCCAGTTAAAGACTTGACCGCCTTCAGAAGCATTAGTAATCAAAAGGTTTATTATTTCAAAGTCAATCAAATTCTTGCCTCCTTACCCAGAACTCTTGAAGCTATATCTTCAGCTAATCCATCTATATCGCCTTTTATTTTTTCTTTAATTTCTTGAGTATCGGCCTCAAGCTTGGTTTTTGCATCTTCTAGAATAACCTCCGTCTCCTCTCTGGCCTTACCGATTATTTTGTCAGCCACAGTCTGCCCCTCTAGTATTATTTTGTTGCGCTCTTCAATAGCCAGTGCTCTGGCTTCGTTCAACTTCACGTCATATTCTTCTATAATGCCCTTTACTCTGACTTCAAGTTCTTGGGCTTCTTCAATTGCTCCTCTTGTGAGTTTATCTCTTCTATCTACAAGATTAAGAAAGGGTTTAAAAACCAGCTTATTAAGTATAAATATGGCGAGCAAAAATATTACAATCTGAATAAAAACAGTGTAATTGACGCTCAACAAATCCTCTGAAGCATATGCGTCGGTTGCAATACCTATAAGAAGTATCAAAAAGTAAAAAGTAAAATTTCTTAGTCTATCGAAGTACATTATTCTATCTCCTTATAATTCCTACACGGAGTCTTCCGCTGTATCACTACCCCTGGCAAACATTATCTTTAAAAGAGGCGGGGCAATAAATGTTGTTAACATAACCATTACTGTTACCGCAGAAAAGAGATCAGAGGTAAATATCCCGTAAGTAAGGCCTACTTGAGCAAAAATAAGCCCGACCTCTCCTCTGGGTATCATACCCACTCCAATTACACTCTTCCTTATTCCCTTCTTGAATACAGCAAGCCCACTTACAAATTTACCCACTACAGCAACAATGAACAGTACCAAAGCAATTAAAAGTATAGGGATGTTTTCCTTAACAAACGGATTAAATACTGCGACATCCACGGCAGCTCCGACCATTATGAAGAATATCGGTGTAAAAACATCCGAAACCGGCTTTATACGCTCCTCAATTGACTTGAATTGATGGGTGTTAGCCAAAACAAGTCCTGCGGCAAACGCACCCACTATAGGAGCTAAACCTACAAGACTGGCTAGATAAGAAAAAATAAATGCAAACGAGAGGGCGCTTAACAGAAGTACTCCTCTGACCCTCATTTTCTCAACAAGATTAAACAACCTTTTAGATGTTAAATTCCCTATTACTATAGCTGCAATAAGAAAACCAAAAGCTTTTAAAAATATTATTCCTACACTCGCGGCCGAAACTCCACCACCGACGCCGCTTTCTGAAGATTCTATTAGTCCGGTTACTACACCTAATATTATCAGGCCCAAGATATCGTCAATCACCGCTGCGCCAAGTATGATTTTTGCTTCTCCGCTCTGGAGACGATTCATATCCGAGAGAACTCTGGCAGTTATACCAACGCTCGTAGCAGTTAAGGTCGCACCTGCGGTTATGGCAATAAGGATCGTAAAATTCGGATCTACATTTCCAAGCATTCCATACTTTTCAAAAGCAAGAATACTAGCAAAACCAAGAGCAAAGGGAACGATAACACCTATTATGGCAACAATAGTTGATGTAAGCCCTACCCTTATTAAATCTTTTAGGTCAGTTTCTAACCCAATTTCAAAAAGAAGTATTGCTACCCCGACTTCGGCTAGCAAATGGAAGGTATCATACCCCGCCATGCCGGCAACTGAGGGTACAACAGCTAGAACGCTTCCTCCTAAAAGAACGCCCGCAACCAGCTCCCCAAGTACGGAAGGCTGCTTGATACGCTCAGCTAACTCCCCAAAAACCTTGGAGAATATAAGTATCAGAGCAAGTGCGATAAAGAAATGTTCTATCGAGTAATGACTCGATTCTTCTAAGCTCATTTAAAGGTGTATTTCCTTAGGGCAGATATTTAAAAAATCTTAATTATTTAACATGATTAAATCTGGGTGTCAAACTTATGTAGAATACAAATTTTAGTTTGGGCAAAAAGCTCTTTTGCTCTTAAGTATGATGAGGCTTTATTAGTATTCTAACGTTCAACAATTTTCATCCCCCAAAACCGTAATAATAACAAATAAGTCAAAAATCAAACCATCTTTTATTTTTATTTCAGTTTGTCCCTTTCAATATCAAGTTCTGTATAAATATCCATTGAATGAAGGGCATCATTCGCCTCTTCAAGACTTTTGCAATTTGACACACATTTTGCCAGTTTTGAGAACTTTTCATAGAGTATCTTTGGTGAAAGATAAAAAGTAACAGTTGAAGCCATAGAAAGAGATACGTTTCGTGTACCGCTTCTTATTGTTGTTTCTTGAAACTCCCCTTTTGCATACAATGTCGGCAAACGGCTTGCTTCAGTAGGTACTACAGCGATTACCTCTTCAAGTCTTTTAAGTGCGTCATGGGTTACACCCCAGCTTCCTATAACCCCACCTTCCTGCAAAATAAGCTTCATTGAACTCTCAAGCTCCTTTTGTGTGAGCTCTCCGTCACTTCCAAATCCGAAAAGGCCAATAATTGAAGTAACTTCGTTCTCTAACCTAACGAATGCCGCAGTCATAATAGAATCTGCAAGAGGGCTCATCAGCCCGGGTTCATTACCTTGTGCAATAACATCCCCCCCCACATCTATTCCTATTACCAAATCTGCCCCGAGTTTACGGGCCGCATCTAAAATCCCCCGTGCTATAGCCTCTGGGCCGGAATTTATTCCGATAAGCAAAGTTTCTTGCCCGTATACTTCTGAGAATCCAGACTCTGCGAATCTGACTCCTGTACTCGTAACACTGTCTTTATTCGCATACCAAACCACGTCGTTTAACTTCCGGACATTTTTAGTCTCTTCAAAAGTTCTGGGCCCAGGAACAGGGTCAAAAACAGATCGCTCCCAAGGCAGACCGCCGAAGACGCATTCAACTCCAAACATCCCTAGAAGATCTGCTGTGGGTATAGTGCCTACAATATCCCCCCCTCCTCCAATACCGATTAAGAGCGCTTTTTTAGAACTTTCAAGTATTTCTTTAAAGGATTTACCGCCAGACAATCAGCTTACTCCCAAAACAAAGAATTGATGCAAATTAATCCTACTTTGCTATCTCAATATTTCAAGAAGTCCGTCATTGAACCGGCTGCTCAAACAATATGTAAAGCACATTATCGCTAAATGCAGGATCTTTTGTTAACCCTAGATGATCAGAGAAAAGAAACATCACGTTTGACCATTTGATTGGAGATTTCAGATACGGAGTCCAGGTGCCTCCTGTTCTCTCATCCATGAGTGCGCTTGATCGGGTAACCGTACCGTCACCCGGTTCGTAGTTTGTGATTTTATAATGCTCTTTGGATGAATCCACAGTGACTCCTGATCCGGTCGGCATAGCATCCCCGGCCAAAAGGTACAGTTTTAAATTCTCAGGAGGGTTTGCCGGTTGATCTATTGCTTCTTGAAACTGTTTTCCCCTTTTAAGAGACTTTCTGAGATGATCAATTGCGATCTCGCGTCTTTCATCGGGATCGGAGATATCGGGGAGCAACCATTCAAGAACCTCCGCCTGGCTTGGATCGGCGAGTCCCCAGCCGTTTTCAATCCATAAATCTGCGTCTAGAATGTCCACCTCATTTCGGCTCTCATCTAATATTGCGCGGTGTCTTGTTCTTGGTAATAGTTGATACGAAGAAGGCATTGTCCCTATAATGGCCGGCTCATATTTCGGCAACAGCGGTCCGAAATTCGGGCCTTCAAATAAATTTTCAACGGCGCCTACAGCACCGGCGTTGGGCGCTCCTATTATTATTGCTTTATCTACATACTTTGCTCCATCCCACGTAACCTCAGGGATTGAGCCATCTTCGGGAAGATCATTTTTCCCATAACGCAAGAAATATCTAGTAACGAGACCACCCATGGAATGTGCAACTATATCAAACTTAACATCGTCCTTCTCAATGCCCCGTTTCTTGTATTCTTCTAATATATAAGTCCTCTTTTCTTCGATAAAATCATTGAGCCTCTTCGCATTTTCTACATTATCAATACGCCAGTCATAAGCAAACTGAAAACACGTAAAATGATCATCACCGTAGTCAATATTATTGAGTCCGTTTGAAGCAAGGGACTGATCCAAATAACCACCGGCACCCAATGTGTTCAGGATATTCACATAGGCGTTTAATTCTATTGGAAGACCAAAAAGACTTACCTTTACCCTATCCAAAGCGCCGTCCGAATGTACATTATCCGTTAGTTCACTTAAAGGCGCCCCCCTTTTCATGGGTATCGCGATAAGCCTTGCCCCTTCCGGAGTCTCAGGATCAGCGGTACTCTTTTCAAAAGCCCCCCACACAAGCTGTCCACTCTCGCCGTCTCTTAATTTTGAACCAAGAATCCCCGGTATTACTATTACAGCATTACCCCGGTCATGGGACCTTCTTGCAGCCTTACTTTATAACCCTCCTAAATCAGGATGTTTATACTCAGCCTTCCCACATGCAAGAAATATTAAAACAAGTGAAAGTAGAATTAGTCTCTTTTTCATAATATTCCCAGAAAATACAGTAACACTTTCTAAAAAAAATCTAAAACATCTTATAATATTAGCTCAGAATCTGAAATTAGAGGGGAAGTAAAAGAAAAAGTTTCTATCCGATTCGATTACTCTGAGCCAAACAGTTAAATTTAAAAGGTTTTTAAGAATGATCCGATGGAAGATTCCCTACAAACTGTACTTACATATGTCTTAATACCCGTAGTAGTAACTATTATTGGCGGGATAATTGCCGCATTCAGATCACCAGGGGAAAAAACCAGAATTACAGTTCAGCACTTTGCAGCCGGAGTCGTATTTGCAGCTGTTGCGATTGAGCTTCTGCCGGAGCTTGTTACCAATTTACAAATCCTTCCTTTAATCATCGGCTTCTCCTCTGGAGTAGCTTTGATGCTCGTTGTGAGATGGGGGGCTGAGAAATTCGAGGGGGGGCAAGGCTCAGGAGGGCTTGTGATAGCCGCGGGGGTAGATGTATTTATTGATGGTCTTCTTATGGGCGTTAGTTTTGATGTAGGATTAAGAGCCGGAATTATTATCACAATTGCGCTTGCAATTGAGCTATTATTTTTGGCTTTATCCGTCGCATCATCACTGGCCAAAGAAGGCAAAAGTAAACCAAGGATAATAATAACAACTATCGTCCTTTCGTTACTCATTTTAGCCGGAGCAACAATTGGGGGGACACTACTTCAAGGAATACACGGCTCAGGCCTAGAAGGAATTACCGCCTTCGCGGTAGCAGCTCTTCTCTACTTGGTTACTGAAGAGCTTTTAGTTGAAGCCCACAAAGGGGAGCAGGATACCGCTTTTTCTACAGCAATGTTTTTTGTCGGGTTTTTGATAGTAATAATATTGGAAACAGCGAGTTAATTGTTATCCGTATTTACTAATGTTAGAGTAAACCACAAGATCAGTTTCTATCCAGGATTTTATACCCTCTTTCTATCATACAGTTCGCATAAATTTGATCATTCACCTGGTCACTTCTATATACGCTCCTCCCACCTCCGGCCATAGCGCCGAAAGCTACACTAGAGCCCGCCCCTACGGTTGCGCCAATAGCGGCATCTTTGGCAAAACCACTTCCTCCCCCCCCC
>Ga0209013_10006393_pt1 | contig 10007 bp, 6 predicted proteins | sample Cruoilmetagenom2_FD_187291 | JGI IMG/M metagenome (GOLD analysis project Ga0209013, IMG submission 187291) | Oil polluted marine microbial communities from Coal Oil Point, Santa Barbara, California, USA - Sample 2 (SPAdes) (version 2) | ecosystem: Environmental > Aquatic > Marine > Oil seeps ...
AAAGGATCAATGACCGGGAGTTTGCTCAAAGGGAGTTAGCATCTATTCAGGAAGCTGTGTCAAAGGAAGAGAATGGTTCATGGTCCGTACTCTTTCAAAAGGGAATCAGGGTGGCCTTATTTGCTGGTATGGGCCTGGCCATACTTTCCCAGTTTACAGGGATCAATGCTATTATCTACTATGGTCCCAGGATTATGGAAGAGGCTGGAATCAAGTTAAGTGATGCACTGGGAGGCCAGGTGATCATTGGCATTGTGAATGTGGTGGCCACCCTTGTGGCCATCATGCGAATCGACAAATATGGAAGAAAGAAGCTGATGCTTGGAGGAATTACTGGTATGTTTATTTCACTCCTTGTGGTGGGGATTCTATTTCTTAGCGGACATACCCAGGGGGTCCTTCTTTTGATCTTCATACTGACCTTCATTGCTTCCTTTGCCATTGGGTACGGACCTGTGATCTGGGTTCTGTTATCGGAAATTTATCCTACCAGGGTGCGGGGAAGGGCCATGTCTGTTGCCACACTGACCCTCTGGGTTGGAACGGCCATTGTGGGACAGGTGGTGCCCTGGATGTTGGATGTTCTTACACCAGCCGTGACCTTTTTCATTTTTGCCCTGTGCTGCATTCCGGTTCCTCTGATCCTGAGGAAAATACCTGAAACAAAAGGGCTCTCCCTGGAAGAGATTGAGAATTCCTGGCGTGCTGATGCTCAAAAGAATTAGCTAAATGACAGGTAAGGAAAGATTTCTTAAGGCACTGGACCGGAAACCTGTGGACCGGCTTCCGGTAAGCACTCACCATGTAATGCCCTCTTTTCTTGACAGTCACATGAACGGGAAGACGGATCAGGATTTTTTTGACCGCTTTGGACTGGATCCCATCTGCTGGGCTATTGCCTATGCAGCAGATGAAAGCAGGGGTGAGTATTTTGATCCGGGGCATAGGGAGCTTGGATTTCTTGAGGCACGAAGAGTAAGCAGCGACAACTGGCGCTTTAAGATTGAGGAAGTCCCGGGCCAGGCCTATGCCACCCGTCGCTTTAACATTATTACCCCGGATAAGACTCTTTTAATGATCCTGCAGTCGGATCAGCATACCACCTGGGTGGCCGAACACCTTATCAAAGAGAAGAGTGACATAGATGTCATTGCCAAGTACATGACCCATCCCAAATGTGATGTGGCAGCTGTAAACGAAGCGGCAGAATCCTTTGGAGAGAGAGGCCTTGTCAGGGGACATATTGCCTGTTTCGATGGCTTTGGACAGCCCGGGTGCTGGCAGGACTTTTCTTGCCTCTATGGTTCCACAGACCTTATTATGGCAGCACTGGAGGACCCTCCCTGGGTACATGCCTTCCTGGAAGTATTGAGAGACCATAAGAAGATATACGTGGATTCACTGAAGGGAGCTTTCTTTGATATTCTGGAACTGGGAGGAGGGGATGCATCTACCACAGTCATTTCTCCTGATATTTTCGATGAATTCGTTGCCCCATACGATAGCAAACTTATAGAAGCTGCTCATAAGGCCGGACAGAAAATCGTCTATCACACCTGTGGTGGAATGATGCCCATTCTGGAGAATATTGCAGATATGAATCCTGATGCCATGGAAACATTCACACCTGCAGACATGGGAGGAGATGCCAAACTGGCCGAGGCAAAACAAAGGATCGGCGAACGGGTCTGCATGATCGGAGGCTTTGACCAGTTTCATTTCTTCAAGGGGTGTACCGAGGAAGAAACAAGGGAAGAGGTGAGGCGTTGCTTCAGTGAGGCTGGCGGTGGTGGGGGGTATATCCTGTCCCCTTCGGACCACTTCTTTGAAGCCGATCTAAATCTTCTGGAAGCCTTTGCAGACGAGGCACGCAAGTGCACCTATTGAGTCAATAGCCTGAATAGCAAAAGTCCCTTTTGAACATTTGAGCGGGAAAGGAGGTTCGAACTCCCGACCCTCAGCTTGGGAAGCTGATGCTCTACCACTGAGCTACTCCCGCAGTAAAACAAATTTACATTTAATTTATATATTTTTGCCAAGCTCCATGAAAATCTGCCAGAAGAATGAGAAGTGCCATTATTACCATAGGGGATGAGATTCTGATCGGACAAGTCACCGACACCAATGCCGTTTGGATCTCCCAGCAACTGAATGCCATAGGAGTACAGGTAGGGGAGATGGTGACGGTTTCTGACGAAGCAGGACAGATCGTAGCTACGCTGGACAGGTACATAGGCCGCTATGATCTTCTGATTATGACTGGCGGATTGGGGCCTACCATGGATGACATTACCAAACAGACCCTTGCGAGTTATTTCAACAGCAAGATGGTAACGGTGCCTGAGGTGCAAGAAAAAATCATTAGCTACTTTAAGGAACGGGGCCGTTCGATGATTGAGTCCAACCTGAAACAGGCCGATGTGCCTGAAGTATGCAGAGTGCTGATGAATTACCATGGAACAGCGCCCGGTATGTGGTTCGAGAAGGAGGGAACGATTCTAATATCTTTACCAGGTGTACCATACGAAATGAAGGGTTTGATGGAAGATCATGTGATTCCGGAGCTTATTAGCAGGAACAATGTGCCTCATGTGGTGCACCGGACCATTATGACCCAGGGAGTCCCCGAGTCCTATCTGGCAGCCATGCTGCGCGATTGGGAGAGTGCCCTACCTGAATGTGTAAAGCTGGCTTATCTACCCAGACCAGGCATTGTCAGGCTAAGGTTGACGGTTGTTGACAAATGTGCCAAAGATGCTGAACAAATACTTGATGTAATCATAGCTAAATTATTGGATATTATTCCGGAACACGTCTTTGGGTATGATGATGTTAGCCTGGAGGAATCCCTGGGTGAACTCCTTCGGGAGAAGGGATTGACACTGGCTTCTGCTGAAAGCTGTACGGGTGGAAACATCGCCCGAATGATCACATCAATACCCGGGAGTTCGACTTACTATTCGGGATCTGTCATTGCCTATGAGAATCGAATTAAATCTGAGGTATTGGGAGTGGATTCCCGGGTGATAGAAGAAAAGGGAGCCGTTAGCAGGGAAGTTGTAGAACAGATGGCCAGCAGGGTTAGAGTGGTTATGGGAACTGATACGGCCATTTCGACTTCAGGAATTGCAGGTCCTGATGGCGGTACTGATGACAAACCTGTGGGAACAACCTGGATATGTGTGCAAAACGGAGAAGAATCCTTCGCAAAGCTTTACCGTTTTGGTGGCACAAGGGAACGGATTATTGACCAGGCCAGCAACACAGCATTGCAGCTACTGCGCCGTCTACTCCTGAAGAATCTTTAAAGAGTGTTAGAAACCTGACAAAAACATGCTTTTTTCAGTGGGAAAAAATTGTACTTTTGTCGCTTGCCTGATCCGGAGTTTTACCCGGAGTAATTGAAAAGCATGAATTTTTCGCAATATAAGAATGGCTCCATTATTGGGGGAGTCATCATTTCTATATTTTTGGTCGCTGCCTGGACCGACTGTCTGGCCCAGGAGAGTCAAAGCGACGCTGCCGGGGCTTATCTTCAGGTCTATGAAGCAACACAGCGTGCATTGCTGCATGATCCAGTCATCCAGAATGGAGTTTACTATACCTATCCCTACTACAATGCAGTCGGGCATCCGTTTTTGGGTCAAAAGGAATTTGAAACCGGTTCTGTGGTTTTCAGAGAGAAAACCTATAATGAGCTCAGCATCAATTATGACCTCTTCAATCAGCAACTCATTCTGAGCCGTGAATATGACGGTGTTTTGCAGATGAATTTGCTGGCCACTCAATTTGTTTCCGGATTCCATCTGAAGGGAAAACAGTTCATTCTTGCTGATTTTCAAGGTGGTGCGCCGGAATATTATCAAGTGATATCAGAGACCAGGACCATCTCTTGTTACTATTCATGGTATAAGGAACGTCGGGAGATTCGTGATTCAGGGAACCGGAGTATATACAGCTTCAGTGAACAGAAGATCAAACGATACATGCTTCTGGAAGGGCAACTATACAGGTATAAGAACAATAAGTCCTTTTTAAAGATATTTCCGGATTCAAGCAGAACTATAATCAAGGCTTATTTGCAGGAAAACCAGCTTCTGGTGCTGGAAGCAAGTGATCAGACCATGGAGAGTTTGATTGAGTACTGTGACAGAATAAGGAATCAAGATTCAAATCAAGGAGGGGAATGAGGCGGATTTGGATTCTTATATTAACTGTTCTTCTTCCATCTGCTCTTTATGGCCAGGAGAAAATTCTGCTGGAGCGATCCTATCCGGAATCATCCTTTATTCGCTTTGCGCAGGCACTTGAGCAGGATGAGGGCATCCGGGTATTTTATCATCAATGCTGGGTCGATTCTTTAAGAACACCAGCAATTCAGCAGGGAACAGCCTTATTTGATGCCCTGACTTATGCCCTGGATGGAAGCAAGCTATCTTTCTATATGAGCTCTAAACAGGTTTTTGTTTTCGAAGGAGAAGCCCTGCCTGCAGAATATCCCCAGTTTGAAAATCAGGATGAGGTGAAGAGGAAGCAGGATGCATTAGCAAGTGATAAGGGGCAGGAGAATGATCAGTTTCTGGTTACCAAGACTATATCGGAGAAGAGAAACCTGGTAATTGGGAGTCGTGAACAAGCGCAAAGAGGCAGAAAATCTGTACTTAGCGGCCACATCAGCAGCTTCAGGACAGGAGAGGCTTTAATTGGTGCGACCATCTATGTGAAAGAAACCGGTCTGGGAACCATATCTGATGTTGATGGCAATTTTGAGTTGACACTGGATCCGGGAAATTATAGCATCATGGTGCAACATATGGCCATGAAAGGATCTGAATATGGCCTTTCAGTACTCTCGGATGGAGACTTGATAATTGAGCTGGATGAGAACCTGATTGAACTGGAGGAGATTACTGTAACGGATAACCGGCACAGCAATGTGAAGGGCATGTTCATGGGTTACGAGCGCATCTCGGTAAAATCCATGAAAGAGGTTCCGGTAGTGCTCGGTGAAAAGGATGTTTTGAAAATCGTACAATTGCTGCCTGGTGTGCAAAATGCGGGTGAAGGATCTGCGGGCTTCAATGTAAGGGGAGGAGCAGCGGACCAGAATATGTTCTATATCAATAACATATCCATTTATAACACCTCTCATCTTTTTGGATTTTTCACCTCTTTCAGTCCGGATATTGTAAGTGATTTCTCCCTTTATAAGAATAATGTACCGGCAAAATTTGGAGGACGGATCGCATCCATTTTCAATATAACCACCAGGCAGGGGAACAAGAATCACTTTTTTGCCCAGGGAGGAATCAGTCCCATTACTGCTCATATGGCCATTGAAGGTCCCATCGTGAAGGAGAAGGTAAGTTTTGTGGCCAGTGGAAGGAGTACCTATTCTGACTGGATCCTTAAAAGGCTGAATGACTATGATCTGCAGAATAGCAATGCCGCTTTCAATGACTTTACTGTCGGAATAGATGCTATAGTTAATCCGAATAATCACCTGAATCTCTTTCTTTACAGCAGCTCTGACCGTTTTTCGCTTTCTTCAAAGAGTGATTATGAGTACTCCAATACAGGGGCCTCATTAAGGTGGGATCATACTTTCTCCAAGACCCTTACTTCCGATTTTTCACTCTCCACCAGTGATTATCAATTCTCAACCGATGATAAGAACAATATATCAGAAGCTTATTCGCATCAATATGCCCTGAGGCACACCGAGGCACGGGCCGATTTTGTTGCATTGAAGCTGGAGGGTCACAGAATCGAGTTTGGGATGAATGCTATTTGGTATGATCTGAACAGGGGAGAGATTCTGCCCTATGGGGCTGAATCGAGCCGTATTCCTGTAGATCTTGGCAGGGAACAGGGCATTGAAAGCGGTGTCTATGTTTCTGATGAATTTGAACTGTTTCCCAGGTTCAATGTTCTGCTGGGATTGAGATACAGCTTCTATGGTTTGCTTGCACCTGCCGATATCAACTATTATGAAGACGGAGAGCCCCTGGACCAATATAGTTATTTGGAGACGGTCCATCAGGAAAGCGGCCTTGTGAAGAGCTATTCCGGGCTGGAGCCACGTGCCGCATTGAATTACCAGCTGGGAGCAAACAGCTCTTTGAAAGCTTCCTACAGCCGTCTGCAACAGTTTATATTTCTTCTGAGCAATACCATTGCCATCGCACCAAACGACCAGTGGAAGCTTACAGATTATCACATTTCTCCTCCGGTGTCTGATCAGGTCTCTTTGGGATTTTACCAGGATATCAGAGATCCGAGTCTGAATCTGTCAGTGGAAATCTATAAGAAATGGGTGAATGGTATCGTCGAATATAAGGATGGGGCAGATTTCATTTCAAGTGAACCCATTGAGACACAGGTATTGCAGGGATCCCAGAATTCGAGGGGTATAGAATTTATGGTAAGGAAGAACTCGGACCGACTCACAGGATGGTTATCATATGCCTATGCCAGATCAACCATAACCATCGATGGGGAGCATAGTGAACAGCAGATAAACAGTGGCAATCCTTATCCCTCAAACTTCGATAAGCCTCATAGTCTGAATCTGGTGGCAAACTACAGGATCAGCCGCCGTCTGAGTGTCTCCTCAAATTTAGTATACTCAACCGGGCGACCTGTAACCATGCCAGTAGCAACTTATTATGCTGAGGGTCGTCCCTATCTCTTGCATTCTTCAAGAAATGCATATCGCATACCCAATTACTTCCGTATGGATTTATCGCTTAATCTTGAGGGCAACCTGAAAAGTAAAAAATTCGCCCACAGTTTCTGGATGCTTAATGTTTATAACCTGACCGGCCGGGAGAATGCATACTCGGTTTATTATGAAGTGGTTGATGATCAAGTGAATGGTTACCAGCTATCCATATTCGGCAGGCCCATTGTGACAATTTCGTGGAACTTCAAATTTGGTAACTACAACAGCAATTAATGCTTTTAGCTGAATGCATTTGAACACTTACATATCATCTCTACTGAACGGCTTAATGGTCCTTGTCCTGTTCTTGGTTGGATATTCCTGTGTTTCACCCTATGTAGCAGATATTGAAAACGAACCGGATTTGATTTCTATTGAGGCCAGCCTTATTAAGGGGGAGCAGGAACAAACTGTCAAGGTATCTACTACGGCATCATTAAATTCTTCAACGTTCATACCTGTGCGGGGCTGCGATGTAAGCCTGATAGATGAATTTGATAATGCGTGGCACTATAACGATTTAACAGGTGGTATCTATAGAACGAGCATCCCTGATGAAGAACTGATCCATGGCCGCCATTACAAAATACGTGTTATTACAGCAGATGGAAATGTATATGAATCAGGTTATGAGGTGCTTAACACTGGAATTGAAGTCGATTCTCTCTATTATGACATAGAAGACAAGGTAGACGAGATGACGGGTGAACCCTATACGGGTATTCAATTCTACCTGGATGTAAAAGCCGGGGAAGATGACTCAAGATATTTTCGCTGGAGAATTGATGAAACCTACGAGTATACAAGTTTTGGACCCATCTCATATTTCTACCTGGATGAAACTCATACCCCAATTATACCTGAGGATGAATGGGAAGTGTATCGTTGCTGGCAGGGGGGGGAGATATCGGGTTTGTTTCAATCCAGTACCATTGACCTATATCAGAATGAGAAGAAGAGAATATATCTTAACTATGTCTCTGCAAGGACGGAGAGGCTTCGCATTAAGTACAGCCTGCAGGTAAAACAATACACCCTGAATGAGGATGCATATAATTATTTTGAACAGAACAGGATTGCTACTGAAGAAGCGGATGGATTGTATACCAGGCAGCCAAGACAGCCCATTACAAACATGATGAATGTGGATGATGAAAGCGAACGCGTGCTGGGTTATTTCTGGGTCTCAAGCCAAACAAGCCAGCGAATTTTTGTTCCCCGAATAGAAGAGATGGATGTAAATGCGGAGGATTGTGCCTATTGGGAATATAGCGATTTGGAGGATGGAGAGGGTCCCTTTCCCATCTATCTCTTTGATGATAAAAATAGTGGTAAGCTATATACAAGTTCACGAGATTGTTTCGACTGTACAAGAAGGGGTGGCAGCAACATAAAACCGGATTACTGGGAATGAGAGAACTCATAACATACTTGGTTCTAAGCTGTTTATTGCACTTACCTGCATGGGCACAGGACCAAAGCTTGCATCTGCCGGAAACATCAGGAGAATCTGTTGTTTTATACTGCGACAGGGAGATCTATGGGCTTAATGAACAAATCCATTACTTTGCCTCCTATAGTGCTCCGGTAGAGCCGGAGGGGGCTTCGTGGAGCTCGGTTCTCTACGTGGAACTGATTTCCTGGGATGGAACGAAGCAAGCTTCTTCCAAAGTCCTTATCGAACATGGTGGAGCCCACGGAAAAATCGGTATTCCGGAGAATATCCCTTCCGGAGTCTACTACCTCAGGGCCTACACCCTTTGGATGCGTAATTATTCCCCCGTTTCTTATACCTACCTGCCACTGAAAATCCTGAATCCTTACAGCCAGGAAATGCTGGCACGTCCTGCAGAAGGGGATAGTAATCCTCAGCCCCTGGTACGTACAGCTGCTGAAATCACAGAAGGAATTGTTTTGTCAGATCTGAAGGATCAATATGAATGCAGGGAGCAGGTGGAGTTTGAAATTCGATTATCTGAAGATCTCAGACCCGGATCCTATAGCCTGGGTATTGCAAAAACCCTTGGCCAGTCATCAGCTGAATATAGCATGGGACCTTTACCTGAAGCGGAGAAAGAATCTGGAAAGATTGAATTTTTGCCGGAGATAAATGGTCTTACACTTTCAGGAAGCGTTGTTGATGCTATAAGCAATGAGCCAGTGTCTGATGCCAGGATGCAAGTCTCGTCCTATGCAAATCCCTTCTTTTTTGCTGAAGTTCCTACAGAGAAGGACGGTTCATTTCTTTACGCATTACCCTATTTTACCGGCAATCCGGAGTTACATATAATAGAAGCATCAGATTCTTCCTTAAATCATAAGATACAGCTTGCATCAGAGTTCTGTAACAAGCCGGTCCGCTTGCCATATGTACCGTTGCTATTTGATTCAACTGAACAATCCATTTTAAGAGAGATTCTGGTAAACACACAGTTGAAGGACCGTTACAGGGGAAGTGACACCAATATTGGACTCAGCGATAGTTTATCCACCGCATTCTATGGAAACGGAGCCTCAGTTACCTATGTCAGGGACTATATTGAATTGTCCAGTCTGAGAGAGTTCATGTATGAGATAATCCCACAGGTTTCCATTCAGGATAACAGCATGGGTTCATATATCAGCATACAGGGACCCTCATGCATGGATATTTATCCACCCCTGGTTTTGATGGATAATGTTCCGGTACCCAACAATGAAGAGCTCTTAAGTTTACCCAGCAACCGGATAGAGCGGATTGAGGTCCTCAACCAGGCCTACATGGTTGGGAATACCAGGTACAGTGGCATTCTCAGTATTTTTTCCACTAAAAAAGATATGAGCGACCTGGCTCAGGAGGGAGAGCGTCATTTTTTCAATCTCCGGATGCTTGACGATAAAAGTCCGGTTTATGAATATGAGGCTGCTTTAATGGAATCTTCCAGTCCTGATATCCGCAACCTGCTGTACTGGGAACCCAGCGTTTCGTTCTCGGAGGAGGGAACATTCCGGGTGAGTTTTTCCACACCTGATTCACCTGGATGGTATGTGCTTACTCTGCGTGGAACGGACCCGGTAAGCAGTAGTTCTGTGCTTGGAAAAGCACTTATTTCAGTGAAATAAGATCCCGCCGCATCTTTTAGGCTTTGTTTGAGGCACTGAGAGGGCTTTTTTTGGGTGGAAAGCTTGATTATTCCATAAATATTTGCGTAATTTGCGCCTCGTTAGAAGAATCGATCTGAAATTAAAAGGAAAAATGTCGAAAATTTGTCAGATAACAGGTAAGAAGATGATGGTGGGAAAC